>Ga0214249_1000816_pt1 | contig 11054 bp, 10 predicted proteins | sample TroBogypolimnion_17_FD_153087 | JGI IMG/M metagenome (GOLD analysis project Ga0214249, IMG submission 153087) | Freshwater microbial communities from Trout Bog Lake, WI - 23JUN2009 hypolimnion | ecosystem: Environmental > Aquatic > Freshwater > Lake > Hypolimnion/Profundal zone | place: Trout... | reverse complement strand
CCACCTCCCCAGAAACTATAAACCTCTACTTTATCCTTTGACTTTAAGAAGGGACTTCCCCTCCCGACTAGATGGAGTCATTCCTGTGCGCTCTCCGGCAAAGCTAGCCAAGACTCGCCCCTCGCGGGCGTTTCTGCTTTTGAGCCTGGCTCTCTCGGTTTCAGCGCTCACGCTCAGCCCATTTGTGGCTGCGCCCGCCTACGCTGACTTCAGCCGCCCCATCGACGTAATCTCCGTATCCTGGCCACATTCCGCGCCCCTTTTGACCGATATCGCCTCGGTGCGCCGCGGAGTAGAAGATTTTGCCACCCCATACTGGCAGAGCCACACCGGAATTTCCTTCTCCAGAGGGATGGATTCCACCGCACCCATTGAAATGCCAAACGCCGCCCCTTGCGATGGTGATCCAACGGTCAATTACATGAACCAGGTAGCCCAGAAGTTCTATAGCTCACAGGGGCTGGGCGTGGGTAATCGCTACCTCATTATTCTGCTGCCAGTCATGCCTGATAAATGCGTTTGGGAAGCTAAAAGTATCGTCGGTGATTACAGGATTCCTTTCGGCAGTACCGTGCTTCAGGACAATGCAATCCCAGATGTAATCACGCACGAACTTGGGCATGCCCTGGGATTGGGCCATTCCAACTTCATGAGTTGCCCAACGCCAGGGGATTCCCCCTGGAGCGCATGTCAAAATATCGAATATGGCGGCGCTGTTGATGTTATGAGCAATATTCAAACGCTAGGGCCGGTCAACGTTTACCATTTATGGCGTTTGGGCCAACTGACCGGTGATTCAATCCAATCTATTCAGGGCAGCGGCACCTTTACGTTAAACGGCGCGGGCGATGGAACGGGGTTGCGAGCCCTGTACATTCATGATGGCGGCGCTGTGTATTGGGTGGAATATCGCCCCGCCGGGAATGGCTATTTAGCCGGGCTTGCAGTATTTCGTTCTGATACACCAACAGATCCCACCGCAACGGTCTCTCCCAACGATGAGTACACCGGACGATATACCGGAGATTCTTCGGGTGATATCTGGCTGCTAAATCTCGGTGACTATAAGTATTCCGCGAACCCGACTGGCTCTCCAACGTCATGGACATTTGCGACTTACTCCGGAAATGTCGAAATTTCAGGTCAAGAGATTTCTAACCAAGCATCGGTGACAGTAACTGTTAAACCAGGTGTGAATCTGTTGCCACTTCCTGCAGCCCCAACCGACCTCTCGAAATACACCTTTGCGACGAGTGACTTTGGAAGTCTTTATCAAGTGACTCCCGTGCAAAATGGTTACTCACTTGCCGACCCCACGTTGCAAATTTGTAATGCGAATTACCCGAGCGAGGAACATCGACTCTCTCGAACTCAGGTCGCTGCAAACCCTATTTATGCTTCAAAATACCTCTTTCTCTCGAGCGAAGCAGTTCAGTATGACTCTTCTTATTGGGCTAAACAGGCGCTCAAAGAGTTGGATTCAGCGGTGGGCCATTGCTCACCTAAGGTCGCTGTCATCAAGAAGTTAAAGTATGGCTCCCCAGCCAATGTGAGTTCACGGGCGCTTCTGGTAACCAATACCGTCAATCAAGTCTCACAAAATCTGATCGCTACATTCCAGGTCAAGGGAAACATTCTGGTCGGTACGTACGTGCTCTCTTCGCTGACATTTAACGCCTTCTCAATCAGCCCTTGGTTAAAACTCTCTCAGAAGATTGGTTTACGGTTATGAACCCGAACGTGAAAGCACCAGCAGAGAGATTATCTGCCCAACAATCATAAATGGACCAAAGGGAATCGCTGTTTTTCGGCCTGCCCTGCCCGCAATCATAAGTGCCACTCCTATAACTGATCCCAAGATATAAGCAGCAAAGCTGCTCACTAAGACTGCGCGCAACCCAAAGAATCCAGAAATTAAACCGATCGATGGCGACAGTTTGACATCCCCCATGCCCATGCCGCCTTTGGAAATAATCATTATCGCCAAATAAAAGGAGAGCAGCGAGACTGCCCCGATCGCGCTGGGAAGCAAACGATCAAAGCGATGGTGCACCAGAGCACTGATTACGACCACCAAAGTAGAAGCAAGGAGTAAAGCTCCTGTGAGCACATCTGGCAGCCGATGATGGAGTAGGTCGATGGCCGCTAAGGGCAATCCAAAGGTGACGATAACAAGCCAAAGAAATATAGCGGTCCATGAATGAAAGATAAAAATAGGAAGTAGATAGAGAAGGGCCATCCCTGCCTCGAGAGCGGGGTAGAGCGGTGAGATCTTTGTATGACAGCCAGAGCACCTACCTTTGAGAAGAAGATAACTCAAGATGGGAATGTTCTCTCGTGCGGTTATTTGGCGCTCACATTTTGGGCATTTAGAGCGGGTCCACATACTTTCACCTGCTGGGATTCGCGAAATCAGCACTGAGGTGAAAGATCCGAATGTCAGTCCCAATATCACGAAAAAAATTGCCAAGAACGGGGAAGGCAATGAGACCACCGTTCTTGGCATAAACACTTTTATAGACCTGCGACGCTACAGCCCTGAATTGAAGTCGTAGAGAGTGTTGTCTTCGGCAGAATTGAAGTGGCAGATGGGGGTGTCCCTAGTCCAATTCCATATGTTCCGGCAATGTTGAAGTTTGGACCTACAGCATAAATATATTTGACACCAGTAGGTGCCGAAGCATCTGGATATTTAATGTAATAAACAGCAACATCATCTGGGATCTTTGAAATATATCCAGGTACTAGTACTGAGAGTTCGCCAAACGCTTGACCGGTATTTAAGTCGATCGTGTTTGAAGCGATTCGATACACAGATGCTCCCATGGTCGAACGGAAACTATTCGGCGCCCCAGCGATTGCAGTAATGCTTGGATCAAAGCCGGCTGCAGGAGCAGGCAGGTCGCCATTGTGCAATACGTAGTTGTTCAAGGCATTGTAAGTATTTGCTGCATCTTCTGAGCATGCCTTGGTGCGAGCATCCTGAGATGAACCAGAAAGGGCTACCACAACAATGGCAGCGAGAATGCCGAGAATAAGAATGACAACGAGAAGCTCGATGAGCGTGAACCCAGCATCACCATTTTCACGTTTTGCTCTTAAGTCCGCTAATAATTTACGCATTTCTCTCCCATTGATTCACTTTATTCTTATAAGGAAGAACAAGCTGCTGGTGCAGTCGTTCCCACTCTTTTTCCGTTGGTATTAAAAACGTAAATATCGAACGGATCTCCAACTTTTGTAATTGCGTTGAGATACGCTCCAACTGATGGTGCCGTCGGAGCGATTGTTGCTTGTGAGTTCACTGCAAAGGTTACCGTTCCCAGCGTCATACTGGTATTGGAAGCGAACGATGAAACTGTCCATGTTCCATCTATCAGCGCTGGAGCCACCCCAGCGACCACTATCTTCTCGCCAGCCACGATCTGCGGCTGATAATCAGAGCCAAAAGTCAGCGTCGCAGTGCCCCCAGAGAGGGAATAGCTAGTCACAGAGAAACTTCCCAGATGCACTGAAAAGTTCTTGGAGAACGACTCAACGGTTGAGTCACTTACATATGTTGGCTCCAGCGCGGTTATAGAACCCGGCATGTACCCACCATGATCGGTCTGGTAGCTACCTACACCTAGATCTATCGCTTGGAATGCTGCCTTACAAGAATCCTGAATAGAGTTGCTGCGAGCCTGGTTTAATCCAACATAGGCAATTCCCGAGAGAATTCCAATGACGGTTAATACGACCAGCAACTCGATAATGGTGAACCCATGATCTTTCGCTCTCTTAATATTCCACATAGCTACTGCCCCGCCGCTAGAACGTGCTGAACTTGCACAGTGGGATCTTGCACGATCGAAAAGTTTCGCTCGACTACGGAGCCATCGGCAGTTTTCCAACTAACTCTTTCGCCTTGAAACTTCCCTGGATCTGCACTCGGTTCTAGTTGGCAGTTGATAGAGACGCCATTAACTTCGGCAGGAAGACCACAGTTTGGATTGCCCACCAATTGCAATGCATAATTCTGAGAAGCTGCTTGTTCAAAATCTTGAAAAACATTTGATACCTCGACTGAAATCTTATTTGCAGTGGCTAATTGTTCGACACCACGACCTTGAGAATCGGCAGATAATTGAGTAATCATCATGACGGATCCCAGAATGGATCCCACCCCAAGTACAAAAATAAGCACTAATCCCAAGGCAAAGCCTGAATCAGATTTCAGTTGTTTTTTCATCCGATATTCCTTGCTGCAACGATGATCTGTGCTGATGTAGAGCCAGCCGGAATCGTGAAGATGACTCCAGGGTTTGCAGTAATAGAAGTAAGTGCTACGTCACGCACGCATTGAGCGGTCGTAAGCGATCCACCAGCCGGGAACGAGGCACACACCACTGCACTGTCCCAGGAAGCATCAGTACCGATAGGAAGGCTGCCACGCACCATTTGCTCTGGACCGTTTGGATTTCCTGCCGAGGAACAGCTCACCCGCCAAAGTTGGCCAGCATTGGCAAAGGTGCGGACCTCATATCCAACCGTACTCCCATCGGTATTTTCTAATGTAAGTAGCGCCCTCACCGCCTCTGCACTCTGCGACGAATGCTTATCAGTTGAGCAGTCCAGTGCAGAGAGCACGGTTTCAGGCGTTGATGGAACCATAAAACCAAGTGAATTTTCCATGTCCAAGGTGATCATTCGATTGGCGTTGCCGGAATCAATAGATTTAGCTGCAACCGCCTGGGTGTACTTTGCGGATGTAAAGGAAGCAAGTGCTAACTGTGTGCAACCCAGCGCCAACAGCCCCGTTAAACCAACGGCAATTAAGACTTCCGCAAGGCTCAGTCCTTCATCCTCACGAACGACGCTACAACGCTTTAGAATCTTCATCATGGCATCGACCTAGTAATTACTTTATGAAAGGGGGATCCAGAAACAATGGTGCTTACTATTACCTGTTGAACATCGGCCTCTGTTGATAGATTTGCAAACCCACCTGTTGCAGTATCAGCCACAGAATTTGAAACTGTAAAAGTGGATGAAGTTGAGTCACTAATTGGCAGATCGCTTCCGTTGAACGCTGGATTTGAACTACCCCATACCGTAACCGTGCTCCCAATATTCATTTGCGGTCCCGTGTAAGAATACCTCGCGTTCGTTCCATCGCTGGAGGCAGAAGTAATCACTGCAGCATCTATGTTTTCGCAGGGAACCCAGGAAACTCCGTTGTTAACGAGTACAGAGACAAGCGCAGTCGTCAAGGTAAGGTTCTTGGTAATCTTGTTTGACGTATCTTGAGCGCTAAACGAATAGCTCGCAGAAATCGGCTCTGTTGTCGTCCCGGAAATCACGCCGGTCGTTGGATTTAATGAGAGGCCAAGGGGAAGGATCGGCTCTACGCTCCAGGTAACTGGGCCTTGCGCATTTTGAACTAATAGCTGGGCCGAATATGGGTGGGCACTGGAACTTGTGCTTACCATTGCAGGCGGCAAATCAACATTTGTTATGGCAAACCCCGTCACAATTTTCTCTGAACCAACGCTGGGGTCGGCAAAAAGATAAGGCTCGGAATTTAACGATGAGCAGGGAACAAATTGCTGCAGATTGATTGATGCAGCAAGAGAGTTAAGGCTTTGAACGGTCTGTCCCACCAAGGACATCTTGTCTGCAAAGGGGCGAGCAACGGCGATTGATGAAACCATAAGAACGCCGATAATGCCCATGATGACAGTAGAAATAACTACTTCCAAAAGGCTATCACCGCGCTCGTTTGCTTTCATTTTAGCCTCGAACCCCACTATAAATTCCATACATAGCCGAAACGAGCGCAATAGCCACAAACCCAACTCCGCCACCGATAATGATGAGAGTTGCAGGCTCGAGTAGCGCTGTGAAATTCTTCAAGCGATGATCTAACTCATCTGAATAAAAAGAGGCTGCTTGACTCAGTTGTGATCCCAACTGACCTGACTCTTCGCCGATACGGAAGATCTGAATTGCAGCCGTTGGGAAGATACCTGCTTGCTCCAATGGAGCAGCTAATCCCTCACCTTGAAGGACGTGCTTGCGAGCTTCCATGATGGCATCTTCAAAGACTCGGTTACCAGTACTGGATCCGGCTAATTCTAGGGCTTCTGGAAGATTTACCTGGGTGCGGACCAAAGTCGATAGGACGCGACAGAAACGCTCGAGGGCCACCAATTGAACGATAGAACCAACGATAGGCAACTTGAGCATGAGACGATCTAGGTTCAACCGCCCTTTCGAGGTTCTGCGTAAAACAACGAGAGAGATGATTCCAGAGACCAAAAATAGCAGGAGGAACAACCACCAACTCTGCACAAAATGGGTAACTCCAAGCAGCATGCGGGTTGTCAATGGCAATTTTACATTCAATGAATCGAAGAAAATTTGAAAGCGCGGCAGAACAAATACAGAAAGCACGATAGCGGCAACAAAGGTGAGCGTAATAAGGACTGCGGGATAAATCATCGCCGATCGCACAGCACGTTTGCTCCGCAGATCGCGCTCAAGATATGCATTGAGGGTTGAGAGCGCTTCTGTAAGATTTCCACTGCGTTCAGCGGAATGCAGAATCGCGCTGTAATAGCGAGGGAAAATATTTGGGTACTGCTTCACAGACTCACTAAGTTGAGCGCCCCCTTCGATATCCATCAGGATCTCTTGAAGAATTTCCGCCATCCGCTTGTTATCTATAGTCTCGGAAAGGATAGAAATTCCCTTTGCGATTGGGATCCCAGCCTCTGAAAAGGAGGCCAGTTGTCGAGTAACTTGGAGCAAAACTTCCATAGATACTGGGTGACCAAACTCCATGTCATACCAATGCTTTTTATTTGCAAGCGCAATGCTCGATATTCCGTCGCGCTCCAAGATATAGCGAGCTTCGATACGGGTCTTCGAAGCAAGAACGCCCGAAATCGGAGAGCCCTGAACATCGATACCCTGGTAGGTGTACTCACTTAATTCTGCCTCGTGAGAAGCAGAACGCTGACGCATTACTTTGAATGAAGACCTGTGATTAAGCACTGTCACGGGACACCGCCAATGTTAGGGCTTCATCCAGAGTTGTAATTCCTTCTGAGGCCAAGCGAATTGCTTCAAATTCCATCGAAGTCATGCCTGACTCCATCGCATGCTTTCTAAAGAGGGTTGGTTGCGGGCGAGTGACCATGAACTCACTCAAGAACTCATTGGATTCCAGAATTTGGAAGGCGGCGATACGCTCGCGGTAACCGGTATTTCGACAGGCTGAACATCCCCGCCCTTTTCGCAGTAAATCAGCGCCAAGGTTGTGTAAGGCAAATATCTTTCGCTCTGCTGAGGTCGCGGAGTAAGGTTCGGCGCATTCTTCACAAATACGACGGAGCAAGCGTTGTGAGATAGCTCCACGGAATGCCGAAGCCAACAAATGCGCCTCGATATCCATCTGGATCAATCGATAAATCGCGCCCACTGCGTCCGTTGCGTGGATCGTGCTGAAAACCAGGTGTCCGGTAAGTGCGGCCTGGACAGAAATCCTGGCCGTCTCTACATCGCGAGTTTCGCCAACCATGATGATATCTGGATCTTGGCGAATAACTGCTCGCAGTTGCACAGCAAAGCCGGCGTCATTTGCCTCGTGAACTGGAATCTGAGTAATTCCAGGAACCACATATTCCACTGGATCTTCAATGGTGACAACATTCTTGTGAGGAACCGCAACGATTTTGAGAGCGGAGTGGAGTGTCGTTGATTTTCCGCTACCGGTCGGCCCGGCAACCAGGATTAAACCATTATTAGCGGAGAACATTCTCTCGAATACCACTAACTGACTCTTGCTCATCCCAAGCTCGGAAAGTTCCACCGTTGGGCGAGAGGAATCAAGCAATCGTAGTACTACTTTTTCCCCATTGATGGTCGCGACGGTCGCAACTCGAACATCGACCTGGCGACCCTGAAAACTTGTGGTGAAATTGCCATCTTGTGGACGGCGACGCTCCACAATATTCATCTTTGCCATTACTTTTACTCGGCTTACAAGAGCAGCAGCTAATCTTGGTGGATACTCAGCATAATTAGTCATCCGCCCATCAATGCGCGCACGGACTAAGAATTTATCTTGATACGGTTCGAGATGTATATCGCTGGCACGCTCAGATATCGCTTGATCAATTATCTGCTGCACCAAGTCAGAAATTGGCGCGTCATCAATATCAACAAGCGAGATAGCGTGATCCAGTAGATGTGACATCAGCCGACCAGTATCTCCGCCCGACGATTATTCGCTCGTCCAGCGGCCGTGGCATTGGTACTAGCGGGAACATGAGATGCAAAACCATTGATCGTTATGTTTACATTTGGCAGCTTCTTTAAGATGTAAACATTTACCGCATTGGCACGTGCAATCGACAGCGCCTGGTTTTTAGCGCCACCAGTTGTGTCTGCATGACCATTGATAACTACCTTGGTAATGCCAACGCTCTTCATGGTAGCAATGAGACCATCAAGATTAGATTTTTCACTAGAACTTAGCAGGGCAGAATTGTCAGCGAAGTGCACCATATCTGCTGAAATCAATGCCTGTTGAGAGTATGCAGGAAGCACTTTGGTCGAGTAAGTCAACTGATGACCTTCAGATTCAATCTGCAAATTCTGCTTGAAACTGTTGATGGAGGTGATTGGAAGTACGCACGAAGTATGGTTTGTTGTGCACACCAACTTAGAACCCAGATAGAGGTTATAGAAAAGCACCTGAGAGGTGTTGGCGATCCAGGAAACCCTCGCACTATGTAGGTCGAGCAAGGCGAAAGAAGGATGCAAAACTGGGGCGGGATCTTCTTCGACTCCGATGAAAGATTGCACCAGCTTCTTATTGACGGTCGCAACTACAGGAACGGCGATCTGACCCGTCCATCCTTTGACCGCGGTAAATTTGATTCCAGTCTCAGTTATTACCAAATTTAGCTTGTTGGAAAGGGATGCGACGACTCCTTGAGTCAGCTGAAGAACGCTTCCAGAATCATGCGGAACCGAGATCTCTTTCGTCTGGAAAGTGATATCAGCAAACTTAGCAAAGAGAGCAACGCTCTGAATTTGCACCGCGCGCTGAGTAAATCTCTGGCCTACAGCCCGCTTAATTACTGGGCTCTTAGGGAGAATGATTGCCTGGGCCAAAGGTCCAGTTGCTACCGGTGGTTTCGTTGACGGAGCAGGAGGAGTTGACGGTTTTTTAGGTGGATCTAGTGGAGTTGGTGGGGTGTGATCTACCCAGATTGCATACAGCGTCGAATTCGCGGTTGGAGCATATGGACTCGTCACAGGTGTTCCCGTGGGAGTTGCGGCCCATCCAGAGAAGATGAAGTATCCATCTGTAGCTTCTGTTGGAAGAGTCGTAGTTGTTACTCCGGTGAGATCTGCGATTGGAGTTCCGTGACCCTGGGTGTTGAAATGAACCGTATATGTGGGTGTAACCGAAGTTGGCAGCGATGGGATGGAGGTAGAGGTGGCACTTCCCGTTGTGTAATTGGTGCGGTTCGTCGTAACAGTGACTGTTGAATATGTTGCTGGTAGTAGGCCGGTCACGGTAATTAGACCGCTGCTGCTAATAACAACTGAACCGCCAGCTGAATCAATTCCAGCCCAAGTGAAATCTGGGCTGTAGTTAGTGATTTGGAGTGTGAAACCATCGGTTGTTGATGTTGCTGCCCCAAACTCAGGTGTAAGGGATGCGGTTGATGGCGTAATGGTTAGGGCGAGAACGGGATAATCCACTGCATAGACAAATGTTTCGCCCGTAGTGTCATCTGCTACTGACACAGAAGATGGACCGTAACATTGAACCGAATAATCGCCGACATTTAGTGGCCCAGATGTAATCAAGGTTGTCGGAGTTAAAACGCTGGCAATATTGGCGCACTGAACAGTTCCAGAAAGGGTGCTCTCGGCTTTTGGAATTGCGACCGCCGACCCAGATGTATCGGTGAATTGAAACGAAAGTAAATAAGTCGGAAGCGCTGCCGACCCATAGCCCAGCAAGGTCGGGCCAGAAGGAGCCACAGAGATGGTTCCAGCGGAAACTGTTGGTCCTTTTTTAATCATTAAGTTGGAAGATCCGGGCGTAACCGCATTCAACGAAGCGGCACTTTTAAGGCTAGCTGGTGCAATAAAGATCCGCGATTTGTGTGTTGAATTCGTTGGCGGGTATTGATAAGCCCCAGCTACATTCACTTCAGCAGACACCAGGAGTAAGCCGCAAAGTGAGAGCGACATCAACGTTGTCACTGCAGGGCGAATCGATTTTATTTTTATTCTCATGCCCTATTTATAGTCGGAGGCGGTAACCCCGCTCAGTCATCTAGTGGACAATAATTGTCCAAGTTGGTCAATAAAAATGACCAGTTTGCAATTCCTAAATATTAAATGATCTTCTGGCGAAGCGCTTCCTGCGCAGCCGCACGGCGACCAGTCACATTCAACAGTTGGTACATCTTCATCGTCTCTTGGCGAACCGTTGAAACGCTATAGCCAAGGTCAGATGCAATTTCAAAATTGGTCTTTCCTTCAATCATTCCCTCAAGTATCTGCAGCTGGCGACCAGTTAAATTGCTGGTCCGCACTGTTTGTGAAGAAGATCCATTGAATGAATCGCGGATAGATGCATAATCAGATCCAATTTCTGGCAGAACGTTGGTCGTCTCTTCAGTAAGAGCGCGGCTCTTTGAAGTTAGATTTACGAAAAGTGCGATTGCGATTCCAATATGAGAGGCAAGGAGGCCGATCTCATCAGTTTTACGCTGCGGTAAGTCAAAACCGATAGAAAGCGCACCAGAAACTATCCCTCGTGACCTGAAGGGAATTACCACCGCAGTGGAGTTACGATTCCAATAGAACGCCTCTTGGCATCCAAGTAACTTGGAAAAATCATTGGTGCTTTGACGCCATTGCGCCGGGGTCAAAGTCTTTGATGCATGTCCCACTGACGATATGTAGCCGTAATCTGAAAGAACGGTCAGCGAATCATCGCTATCAAATTGCACAATTTTGCTCTTTGAAGGCTGGTACTG
>Ga0214249_1000810_pt1 | contig 11116 bp, 10 predicted proteins | sample TroBogypolimnion_17_FD_153087 | JGI IMG/M metagenome (GOLD analysis project Ga0214249, IMG submission 153087) | Freshwater microbial communities from Trout Bog Lake, WI - 23JUN2009 hypolimnion | ecosystem: Environmental > Aquatic > Freshwater > Lake > Hypolimnion/Profundal zone | place: Trout... | reverse complement strand
TTCCTGACGATCGCTTCAGTGCGGCATACCCTTTAGTGGGTCAAGGAATTACCTCTACTTGAACACTTCTGTAATGGAAAATGTTCTCCCTGTCGGATTACGGTTCAAAAAGAAATTCGTACTCACAGGAACTGTGACAGTGATGTCACATACTGAATTTATTCAGATCGTATAGGTAGGGTAGAGCGGTGCCGTGCAAAGCACAACCAATCCCCGATACTTGTACATCAAAAGGAAATTTCAGGCAGTTGGAATTTCCTATTATATGATGTCCCGAAATATTTCGTGCGACAAAACAATGTGTTGCAAAATATTTCGGGACTGACTGTAATTCCCCAATCAAATCCTATGTCGTTGTATATTGCCGACACTGTGTTGTCGATATATTCTTTTCTTTGAACAAACTCTTCCATGGCCTCGTTGTTTTCCTCAAAGATGTCGGCCGCCGTGTTGTACTGGTCCTTCATCGGAAGGAACTTGAATATTTTACACAACACATCACATGGCATGTACATCATGTTGCAATGTCACCGTAAAATTTACATCATTTTTTACCCTTTCCATCCCAAATTTTACTCCCTTTTGTAGATTCCTTGTCCGATCTCTTTTCGGCAACAACCATTTTTGCGGACGCTTTGGTGCATTTCATAGCAACACAATTTGCTAATGCAAAAGCATTTGATGTTGTTGCGACCAATTTATTTTCAAAAGATTTTAAAATTGGCTCACATTGTTCGAGTATACATTTTTCAAACTTGGTGCGGGCTTTCCGTTCTGCCTTTGTGGCCGAAGCAATTTCTTTGTTTTGTTTGACGACTTTTTTACAAAGTGAAGCTTTTTTGACTGATGCACCTGTCCATTCTATCCAGCCTTCTTGGGTTGTTGGGCACGATGGTTCACAACGCAAACGTAACTTTTCAACTGCTGCTTTGAATTGTGCAGGATTGTGGGAACCGGACGAACGCGCACCCATTCCAGTGTAGCATATTACGTTTTCACTCATGGCTTTTGCCTTACTTTTGAAAAACAAATAATATCCTAGTCCAAAGGACCAATTATCCTATTCGGTGTCGACTATAAGTACTAAAATATCCGGATCTGTTCAATCTCTTTTCTCTTGTGCCCGCAAACAGACAGCGAACAGTTGGCATACACACCATTGTCCATGGCCGAGTTCAACAAGACAGCTACACTCCTCTTGACATTCGCCATTTGCTTGAAGCTGTACTTTTCCTTTGGTAGAATCTCGACTACCAATTCGTTTGTCGACTTGTTGTAATCAATCCACGACCAAATCAACATGTCGCTGTTCCTCTTCATCAAAACATCAGTATAATACATGATGAACTCGTGATCAATGACAATGTCTGCCATTCTTATGCTGTTTACCTTATTTTCCCTTGATCAATTTTCAAACAAACAATTCTCGTATATAAAGAAAGATCATCGAGTCAAAACGAAATGACTACGACTCCTGACAAATGTTTGGTGGAATTGGCACAAGAGTGCATTGGTCGACATGATTACTCGACCGAACACAACAGCTTTAATTACAAGGAAATGGAAGATGGCACAATTTTGTGTGTGCACCACTTGGGCGCAGGACAATTTCGTTGCCGAGTCGCATCCGCGGGTGACCTTTTGCTCGCCACCCTTGCAGATCACATGGAGGATGTTTATGCCACAACCAAGTTTGTGACTCCCCTCGATCCACCATATACTCTCGCGGAAGTTGAGGATTTTGAGCGTGAGAATGACACGACAATTCCAGCACTCCTTCGCTATTACATCCTGAGTATTTCTAGGGAGACGGCATGCGATTCTTGTAGAATTACAATTGACCTTACAACAAGGAATATTGAGAGCAACAAGATCCCAGTGACCAAAGACAACCTAGGTTTTTATGAATTTGAAATTGATGATTGGCGCGACCTTCAAGGTACTCTCGATTTCTCAGATGGCGGATGTGCATTTTTTTCAAACGTTATTGTCAAGGGAGAGGGACATGGATATGTGCTCTCGTATAGGGATGATAATAGTTTTTCGGTGAAACCCTTGTGGAAATGCTTGCTTGAACCATATAGATTTTCAAAGAAAATATAGCAAAGAATCATGAAAATTATTCACATTTCTTGCACAATTGATCACCGTATTTTTTTTCAAGTGTACAATGGTCATGACAAAGGTCGTAGTTTTAGAAAAATATCACAACAGACAGAGAAAATGGAGTGTCAAACCAAATTCAAAGAAACTCCATATAAGTGTCATAGGAAGCCGTGTGCGCATACCCCTCCATCTGGATCCCATACTCGATATAGTCCACGCCCTCTTTCAGCTTGTAAACACTCATGTGAAAGTGGTCGCTCCCATCGGGCACCCCCGCCCTCACGACAATGCCCGGCGCCTCAAACTTGTACTGCGAGAACCATGAAGCCACCTTGTACATGACCATCTTCATGACCTGGTCCTCGATGGCCTCCATGTCGTTCTCCATCATGGTCAGGTAGAACTCCTTCATGTCCTCGTCGCAAAAGGGGAACTGGAGCACCATGAGCCGGCCCTTGGAAGACTTGGCCGATGCCAACATTGGCTTGACCCTGTCGCGTTCAATGTTGGCCGCAAGGAAGCTTGGGACCTTGAGCTTGGTGTAGATACCCAGTGCCCTCCGTGAGTCCACATCCAGAGCCCGGGCAATCTTGTACTGGAGCTCACGGGGAAGGCTGTTCATGATGTGATGATGCTGATATTCAATGATACAACTCTACCCTTTTAAGCTGGCATCGATTTTTGTCACCTTTTCGAATGTGAGCTCGCCCTCACAACGGCGCCTGGCATGCAGCAGGGGGCAGCTTCGCTAAGGGAGTATTTTTTTACTGTTACCTTTCTGGATCAGCAATTTCTCCATTCATTGTGGGCAATAAGGACATCGATCCACATCCCTATACCCAATAAACCTTTTGCTATATTCAAAGCATGCGCATTTCAAGCAACAATCGCAAGATCCTTCAATGTAGTTTGTTTTGAACACCAATCACCTATCCTTGTTTTTTTTATAAACAATTATTATAAATGTCCAAATACATATCTCACGGCACATACGGATGTGTGATGCGTCCAAATGCGCCATGCTCTACAGCCACTGGCCCCGATAAAAACATGGTGAGCAAGTTGTTTCGCGTGAATAAAGAGGCCATTAGCGAAAACGCAATGCACAAGAATGTCCATGCCATCGACCCTCAAGGCGTTTTTACTCTGCGACTCCATGACATGTGCAAAGTCCCTCCACACATCTTTCCCGATCTGAACAAATGTAGCAATTGGTCAAAGGTAGAAAAACAAAGAGATAAAATCGAACAAATTATTTACGAGTACGGGGGTACATCACTGTATATTGCTGCCAAAACGGTGGAACCTAGCATTCTATTCCGTCAGTTCAAGAGTTTGTTCAAGGGATTGATCATCATGCAAGAGCGTAACTGGTCGCACCTTGACATAAAGCCCGACAATATCGTGTACAATGCAGACACAAAAAAGATGACCCTCATCGACTTTGGTCTGACCACTAAACTGACGGATGTATACACTACTAAAAACAACTATTTGCACGAGTACGAATATCCGTATTATCCACCAGAGTTCAAGTTTGTCATGCCGCATACTATTCGCGAGTACCTTACGGGTCGTTACAAGGTCATGAAATGGAGCAAGAACCTCCTTGCATCTGTCAACCGACTCGACTCATGGGAAGGTAAAGCTAGAGAGTACTATGACGAGATTTACAAGATCAAGATGATGCCACCTCCAGGATATTTCATAGCTGAAAAGGTGGATGTATTCTCGCTGGGTGTAGCAATGCTAGAAGCGCTTGTCGTTGCCTGTGGGACATTCAAATTTGACAAGGATCTTCGTGGTAAACTCGTTGATTTGATAAGTGGGATGATAGAGTTGAGCAGCAAGAAACGTTATTCTCCTCGTGAAGCATATGCTGCGTTCAAAAAGGTGTGGGACCAAGACACTGTGACTTCGCCAAAGAGAAGCATCCCGGTTCCCATTACTATTAAAAAAGTCGCTTCACCCAAACCTAAATCTCCAACTCCTAAACCAAAACCGGCATCAAGGCCGAAAGCCAAAAAATACAAGGTTGCTGTTGACCCGATACCCAAGCCCAAAGTTGTTGATCCTAAACCTGCACCTGTTGCAGCTAAACCGAAAGTAAAAAAAATCAAAGTGACAGCAGTTGCAACTACCAAAGTAGTAAAGCCTAAAAAAGAAAAAGTTAAACAACCTTGTCCCGAAGGCAAGATACGTAATCCCATCACAGGTCGTTGCATTCTCAAGGCATCGTCACGCCGGCCTCCGTGTCCCGATGGCAAAGTGCGCAATCCTCTCACAGGACGTTGCATTAAAAAGAAGTCCTCGAAGAAACCTCCTTGTCCTGATGGTAAGATTCGCAATCCTCTCACAGGTCGATGCAAAAAGATTACCCTATAAGTACATTGTTTTTCTAATCATCTATATAAATATGTCCAAATATATATCCCACGGCACATACGGGTGTGTCATGCGTCCAAATACACCGTGTTCAAAGTCGGCCGGTCCAGATAGCAACATGGTGAGCAAACTGTTTCGAATAAATAAAGAAGCCATTAGCGAACACAAGATGCACAAGCAAGTCCATGATATTGATCCACAAGGTGTCTTCACTCTAAAACTGCACGAAATGTGCAAAGTATCCCCTCACATTTATTCCGAGCTAAACAAGTGTACAAATTGGTCACAAGTAGAAAAACAAAGGGACAAAATCGGACAAATTGTATACGAATATGGCGGCACCTCGCTACCCATTGCAGCAAGGACTGTGGAACCTGCAATTCTTTTTCGACAGTTCAAGAGCTTGTTCAAAGGACTCATTATTCTTCAAAATCGTAATTGGGCTCACCTTGACATCAAGCCTGATAATATCGTGTACAATTCCGACACCAAGAAGATGACCATGATTGATTTTGGACTCACCAGCAGAATGACAGATGTGTATACTAAAAAAAACAATTATTTGCATGAGTATATTTATCCATATTATCCTCCCGAGTTCAAGATCGTCCTACCACACTCATCGCATATGTTCCTTGTCAGTTTTGAGGCCATTATGGACTGGCAACGATGGCGTACTGTTCTCGCTTCGGTCGGTCGTCTCGATGACTGGGATAAGAAAGCTAAACACTTTCACGGTCAAATAGTCAAGATGCCACCCCCAGGTCTATTCATTGCGGAAAAGGTGGACATGTACTCCTTAGGTATAGCCATGCTTGAAGCGATTGTAGTGTCATGTTCAGTATTCAAGTTTGACAAGGACCTTTTGGGGAAATTGGTTGATTTGATTGGCGGCATGACTGCCCCAAATAGCACAGAACGATTCACACCTCGCGAGGCATATGTCGCTTTTAAAAAAATTTGGGTCAAGGAGGTTATCACTTCACCCAAAAGAAGCAACCCTGTTCCTGTTGTGCTCGAACATGTTGCATCCCCGAAACCTAAACCAAAGACGAAAAGTGTTGTCGTATCTAAATCTATAAAAGAAAAACAACCGTGTCCCGAAGGCAAAGTGCGCAATCCAGCTACCGGCCGTTGTATCACTAAAAAAGCAAAGGGGTCCAAGAAGCCATGCCCAGAAGGTAAAGTACGCAATCCTCTAACGGGTCGCTGCATAACCAAGGCATCATCCAAGAAGCCCTGTCCTGAGGGTAAAGTCCGCAATCCTCTTACAGGTCGTTGCAAAGCATCAAAGAAACATGCATGTCCCAAAGGAAAAGTGCGTAATCCAGTCACCGGGAGGTGCAAGAAGATCATTCTATGAGGACGTGAATAATATCTTCTCCTCTCGACACTTTTAGAGTGTATGGACCTTTCAACTTGTACAGTGCGCGGTCAAGGTCTGTGGCAGACTCGACAACCCTATCATCTATTCCCACAATGACATCACGAATCAACGGGCGCCCACTTGCATCCCTATAGGCTCCCAAAAGCTGCACACCGCTGTCAACACTTGTAACAACCGCACCCTTGAAGCCAATCGCTTCAGCATCCTCATCTGACATGTATTGAAAAGGAACATGGTAAGTAAGAATAGATTCATTGCCAATATTGTTTACAACATCTAACAGTATGTCTGCAGGCACTGCGAATCCAATGCCTGTGCTTCCGCCATTGGGAAGAGTCATGATCATGGTGTTCATTCCAAGCACACAGCCTTTATCTGCATCAAACAGTGGACCACCACTGTTGCCGTGATTTAGCAATGCATCTGTTTGCAACATGTCGTTCATGACCAGACCAGGAATGCTCCTGTGCAGCCCGGAGACTACTCCTAGAGAAACCGATCCCTTGTACCCATAGGGATCGCCAATAGCAATGACAGGTGTACCTAGCTCTGGCTCGGCAGCACACAGCTTGGCAGGAATCCTTTTTTGGACATCGAGTAGGACAGCAACATCCAGCTCTTTATCCGTAAAAGCGACTTTTGTGTCAACATCCCCAACAAACACATGTGCAGCGCCATCGATCACATGGTTGTTTGTGAGAATGTAGTGAGCACCCGATGGCGCTTGAACAACAAAGCCTGATCCCATTTGCTTTGTGACCTCGATCATGTTTGTAGGATCGAATGGATCATTGCGTAGACCTGTTCCGCGGACACTCACCACACTCTCGTTCATTCGCACAATTTGCGGGCGGACTACAATGGGAGTGGCAGCGAGTGTGATGGAAGTTGCAAGAATAGAAACGATTCCAATGTTTGCCACGGTGTGAGCATTTTGTATAGTTGTTTTCATATATTCCCGTCGAACCCTGGCGTTCTTATACCAAAACCAATATAAACTTGTCCACAAGGTCTTGCACCGCTTTACATTCAATACCAGAGAAGAAAAGCCCAAAACGAATATTTTCATAATGTTCAAACGGATTGTAATAGCCACCACATCTTGTGTCAAATACTTTGCACATGTACTCGACTTCTGCATCATCTAACCGTCTATAATCTGGACTACATATCCTCATACTGTCGACAATGTCGTGGTAATTTCCCTCGGAAACTCCATCTTTACTTTTAAAAGCAGCGTGGATCATGTTGATTACAAGTTGAAATTGTATAGACATTTCATGGAACATTTTTATTACTTCCTTATACTCAAAGGCAAGCAACACGCATGAGACAACACACACATAATATAAAAAGATGAAGATGGTTGTAAATAAAAAAAACAAATACCATGTCGGTTCTCAATGTATTGAAGCACGCAGTTGATTTCAAAAATGCGTGGTGTAGTTTATCTTGTGATTGCCGGTTGTGTAATACCAACACTTTTATATTTTTCTGTGAATGTCTTAATTAATTGAGGTAATGCATTGTTTTTACATATTCCTCTTTTCTGTGTCCTTTTCCTAGAATAATGAAGCAATTTGATATATTTACTGATTGTATTTTTGACACTGCAATATTTCCAAGCTTACGTAATATATTCTGAGACGTACATGGGTTGGTATCTAAGAAATCACAAATAATCCCTTTGTATTTATCCAAAAGTGGTAACATATATTTCTTCCTATTTTTCATTTGAATGTTTTGTTTCCATCGCCATATAGTGGTTCTATGTATACCCAAACGTTGACATGTTGAATGTATTCCATCTGACTTACAGAGTTTTATTGCAAGCTTCCTGAAGTCTGAACTGTACATTATAATATAAAATGGATATTTTGTGATGTTGCAAAACATTTTGGGACTGACAGTAGGACATACGAAATGACTGCAATGGCCATTCCAACACCAACACCAAGAAGAGCGAATAGACCACATTGAAGAGTATTGGATACAGCTTTCCAACCCCATGACAAGCACTTCATAGTTTGCTTGCCGAAACTCCCACCAATTTGTGTCGGGTCAAGATTAGGGAGAATCGAGGACATGACGTTTTCTATTTTACGTTGTATACTCGGATCAACATCGGGTAGATCATCTATACTTTTGACATTAGATGCCAACTCCAGTATAAAAATCAACGATTTAGATATTTAGAGCAGCAAGGTCGTCAAGCCACATGTCACCTACAGTCTTTTTCTTGATTGCCGTCATCTCGGACTTCATTCGAGCAATGTCAGCCTCCAATTCCTCCACCTTGTCCTTTGTGAGGTTATAGATGGGGATGCGAACAAGATAGTCAAACGAGTTACTAAACTGCTTGTACTTGTTCGTGACAAGGTACGTCTCAAGCTCGTCCCTTTTCATCTTGTGAACCTTGAGCTTCTCGCTTACCACTTCACGAATAAACCGGATCTTGTTACTAAACATGTCCATGTCGTGCTCCAGACCCGCCAGCACCTTGTCCTTGCGCTTCTGGTAGTACTCAAGACGCACCCCATAGAACTCGTCGAGGATCTCCATGGGGGATGCATACTTGACAATTTGTCCAGTGGTGTTGAACGCATACATGTTGCTAGTCGATAGTCCCTTGTTGGACACGAGGTTGAACTTGTTCTCCAGCTTCAAGAATCCATTTGCCTCGGGCTTCAGGAACTCTTCAAGCGCCATCTTGGATGAAAAGTTAAGGAGCACGTTGATGTCCTCGCTCGACTTGTTCTCGTAGCTCTTGAAATCGGGGATCTCGTCAAGCAGTTTCTCCAAATCCGCCTTGAAGTCGAAGGTCCAATAGCCGACAGGGAGCTCGGTAATCCGGATGTAGGTAAGACTTGTCCTCTCCCACTTGCCCACACTCACGTATTTGTTGTCACCTGTCTTTTGGATTTGGCCCTTGAATCCCTTGTACCATGGCGTGAGCTCTGTTGTCACAGGGACTCCCTTGAGCTTGGCACGAATGATTGCCACAATGTCAGCCGGATTGTAGCTCGGAATGTTGGTGCTGAAACCTGTGCCAATTCCGATGGATCCGTTGACCAAAAGCATGGGCAACACGGGCACATAAAAGTCCGGCTCGACCGTTAGTCCGTCGTCCTCCACATAGGTGAGCGTATCCATGTCTACCTTTGAGAAGAGTTTGGGTGTAATAGGAGCAAGAAGCGTGTGAATATAACGCGGTTGACCTGCATCTTTTCCACCCATTCCCCTACCACCAAACTGTCCATTGGGCATGAGCAAGTTAATGTTGTTGCTCCCCACGAAATCCTGCGCCATTCCAACAATGGCCATTTGCAGACTCGCTTCGCCGTGATGATAGGCCGAGTGCTCGCTAACATATGCTGCAAGCTGTGCCACACGGATTTCCTCTGATACCAAGTTCCTCTTGAAACACGACCACATGATTTTGCGTTGACTTGTCTTGAGTCCATCAATCACGTTTGGTAGACTCCTGCTGTTATCATAGTTGGAAAAGTGGATGAGCTCCCGATTGACAAAGTCCTCGTATGTCACGTCGGTGCTCTTGTAGTCCAATACATTTTGCTTGTCGTAGTGGGCCAGCCACTCCTTGCGCTCATCCGCCTTTTTCTTGTTGAAAGCGAGGTCCAGGTTCTTGTCCGAATCCTTTGTAAAACTATAGTTGACCAGTCTCATATCACGAAAGTACTCCTTGGCCTCAGCGTTGGTACTTGTACCCAGCCCCTTGTAATACTTGATCTTCCAATTTCCCACACTACCTTCGGGACCAAGGCGCCAATTCTCGTAATCTGTGCTGTTGTAAAATGATACTGTCTTGTCCTTCTTCTTGGCCTTGATAATAGGTGTGAGCATGCTGGTCATGAACTTGGCACCGCCCTTGATGAGCGACGGCCACATGGAGTGAAAGAGGTTGAATATGAGCCCCTTGATGTGCGCTCCGTCCACGTCCGAATCTGTCATGAGCATGATGCGACCATAGCGAAGCCATCCAATGTCGTTGTCACCATATTCCCTACCTGACTCGAGTCCAAGAATCTTTTTGAGGTTCGTAATCTCGTCGTTGTCACCAATCTTTTTATTTGTCGCGTCCTTGACATTCATGACCTTGCCCTTGAGTGGAAAGACGCCGAAACGATCACGTCCCACCTCTGAAATACCTGCGAGGGCCATGGACGCTGCCGAGTCTCCCTCTGTGAGAATCAGAGTGCACTCCTTGCTCTTGGGGCCACCTGCCCAAATCGCATCCTCCAGCTTGGGAATACCACGAATCGTATTGCTCTTCTTGCCATCGGTCTTCTTGAGCACCTTTTCATCCGAGATCTGGCAGATTTCCAAGATCTTTTGGCTCATGCCCGAATTGAAGAGCTTGGTGATAAACTTGTCCGAAAGCTCGGCCTTGGATCCAAACTTGGAAACGGGGGTAGTCAGCGTCTCCTTGGACTGGCTATCAAACGTTGGGTTGACAATTGTGCTCTTGATAAATATAATCATATTGTCCTTGATGGCAGACGGCTTAACGTTGGCATCCTTGTTCTTCTTGCCAATCATTTCGGTCATTCGCTTGACAATCTGGTTCACAATATAGTTGACATGGGTACCGCCCTTGAGCGTGAGTAGACCGTTGACAAACGCAATCTGCTCGAACCCGCAAAAGTCGTTGTAAGATGCAAGGACTTCCCAGCGATCATTGATTTTTTCATAGACACGGGTATGCTCTGACTTGTTGCCAAGATAGAGATCGGCATATTTCTCAAAGTCCTTGAAGTCGAGCTTTTGTCCGTTGAACCAAATATTGGTGCCCTTTTCCGTGACGGCACATGCATCGTATGCACGCTTCTTCATGACCTCGTACATGTCAGCCGATAGTCCCTCTGGTAGTCCAAAGCGGGCATAGTCGGGTAGGAATCGCACAACTGTGTATGGCTTTTTGGTAGCCTTGCGAATGCTCGGCTTGCCCGTCTTGGTCATGTTGTCCTCCCACCGTTGGATATAAATCTTTTCCGACTTGGCATCCACTGTCTCGACCTCGAACCACTTTGAAAAGATGTTGCACGCCTTGCAGCCAATACCGTTGGTTCCCTGGCCCATGCGTTCCTCCTCGTCATCATAGTTGGTAGAAGTGAGCAGGTTGCCGAAAATGAGCTGCGGAATATACATGTTGTGTTGGGGATGCATGGCCACTTCGATGCCCTCGCCGTCATTAGTAACCTGAATAATACCGGACTC
>Ga0214249_1000808_pt1 | contig 11133 bp, 11 predicted proteins | sample TroBogypolimnion_17_FD_153087 | JGI IMG/M metagenome (GOLD analysis project Ga0214249, IMG submission 153087) | Freshwater microbial communities from Trout Bog Lake, WI - 23JUN2009 hypolimnion | ecosystem: Environmental > Aquatic > Freshwater > Lake > Hypolimnion/Profundal zone | place: Trout... | reverse complement strand
TATTAGCAATCTTGTCGGCAAAACGAATATTCGTATGCTAGAGCACTTCGATCAAAACGATCCCGATAGTTATTCATTCTCTGGTGCACTGAATCGCGGTAATCAGGGACTTGTTGAGTTCGTTGAAATGTTTAAGGCACCAATTAAGATGCTTCACCCATTATTGACAGCAACTCAGGAAGGCAATTACATCGGTACAGAAGGTATCAGTGCTATTCCATTCAATGGAGTAGTGTTGGCTCACAGCAATGAGAGCGAATGGCATACCTTTAAAAACAACAAAAACAATGAGGCATTTATTGATCGCGTGTACGTGGTCAAAGTCCCTTACTGCCTACGGATTACAGACGAAAAGAACATATATACCAAGATGCTCGAGTCATCTAGCCTAAGCGGCGCGCCCTGCGCCGCTGAGACATTGGATATTTTATCGAAATTCTGTGTCTTGACAAGACTTAACGATCACGAGAATTCGAATACATATAGCAAGATGAGAGTATATGATGGCGAAGCTATTAAAGATAGTGATCCGAAAGCCAAGAGTCTACAAGAATATCGTGACGCAGCAGGTGTGGATGAAGGTATGGCCGGTATTAGCACTCGTTTCGCATTCAAGATTTTATCTAAGACGTTCAATTTCGACTCCTCAGAGATTGCTGCGGACCCTGTTCACTTAATGTTTGTATTGGAAGATGCAATTAAGCAAGAACAATTCGGTGATGACAAGCAAGAAAAATACATTAACTTTATTAAGGAATTTCTGGCACCTAAGTATGCCGAACAACTAAGCAATGAAATCCAGAAGGCTTATCTTGAAAGTTATAGTGATTATGGACAGAATCTATTTGATCGCTATGTAGAATATGCTGATGCCTGGATTCAAGATATCGAATATAAAGATCCCGACACTGGAAATCTATTTGATCGTTCTATCTTGAATAAGGAATTAGAGAAAATTGAAAAACCAGCTGGTATCGCTAATCCAAAGGACTTCAGAAATGAAGTTGTAAATTTTGTATTGCGTGCCAGTGCCAAGAATAATGGAAATGGCGTTAAATGGACTTCTTACGAAAAATTACGCGAAGTAATTGAACGAAAGATGTTCGCTAGTACCGAAGAATTATTACCTGTTATTAGCTTCGGTGCTAAGAGCAAGGATGAAGACCAGAAGAAACACGATGAATTTGTTAAAAGGATGATGGCGAAAGGATATACTGCTTTGCAAGTTAAGAGACTTGTAGAATGGCATATGAGAACACAAAAGAGTTCTTAACCAATGGCTGATTACACAATAATCGATAGACGAGTAAATCCCAAGGGAAAGAATCTATCGAATAGGCAACGGTTTCTTGAAAGAACCAAACAGTGGGTTAAGAAGAAGGTTCGTGAACGTAGTGTAAATAGGGATATTGGAGCCACAGGTGGTGAAGATATTTCTATTTCCGGCGACGATATTGCAGAACCAACATTCGATTACGATCGCCACAAAGGTACGTGGGATAGAGTATTACCTGGTAACAAGGAATTTGTTCCAGGTGATAAGATTAAACGTGGCGGAGAAGGTGATGGCAAGGGAAAGAAAGCCAGTGACTCCGGCGACGGCGAAGATGACTTCGTATTTTCCATATCTAAGGAAGAGTATTTAGATATTCTGTTCGATGACTTAGAATTACCCGACCTGATAAAAGAAAGTGAGAATGCTGCTGTTACGTTTGAAAGAAAGCGTACAGGATTCTCCACATCAGGAAGTCCAAATAATCTAGATTTAGAACGTAGCCTTAAAAATGCATTAGGGAGAAAGATTGCATTAGGCCTTCCTTTAGATAGAAAGATAAAAGAATTAGAAGCACAACTATTATTAGCCACTGAAGAAGAGAAAGTTTCTATAGAATTAGAAATTAGTTCACTTCGAAAACGTCGCCTAGCAATTGCATATATTGATCAAGTTGATGTGAGATATAAACGCCATACAATGATGCCTGTTCCTAACAGTCAAGCAGTTGTATTCTGTTTAATGGATGTCTCGGGTAGTATGGGCCAGGGTGAAAAAGAAACAGCGAAGAGGTTCTTCCTATTATTGTATCTATTCCTACAAAGAAAATATACCAAAGTTGATATTGTATTTGTAAGGCATACAACAGATGCGTCTGAATGCACCGAACATGAATTCTTCTACGGTCAAGAAAGCGGTGGCACAATGGTTAGCACTGGTGTAAAATGTGTAAATGATATTGTGCAAGATAGGTATCCCATTGATGCTTGGAATATATATTGCGTACAGGCATCAGATGGTGATAACTTTGACCATGATAATGCCGCCTTGCGTAATGAGCTAGAATTATTAATACCAAAATGTCAGTATTATGTATATAATGAAGTATTGCAGTCAACCACTTACAATAGTAATCGTAAGACTAATGTGTTTGATGTAATGGTTAAATTAAAAGATGAATATCACAATTTGTCTATTGTTAATATTGGTTCTGTCGAAGATGTAGTACCAACATTCAGAGAAATTTTCTCAAAGAAAGACAAACATGGCAAATAAACCCCTATTCACTGGTTCGGAATGGAACTTTGATTTAATTTCTAATGCAATGAGGGAATTAGCATTGATTGCACCCGAATTAAAATTAGATATCTATCCTAACCAACTCGAAGTAATTACAAGTGAGCAGATGCTCGATGCATATGCAAGTGTTGGATTACCTGTCATGTATAAGCATTGGAGTTTTGGTAAACAATTCTCTAGAGAAAGCGATTTATACCGTAAAGGTAAACGTGGTCTTGCATATGAGATGGTACTGAATACCAATCCCTGCATTAACTTCTTAATGGAAGAAAATTCAGCAACCACGCAGGTGTTAGTTCTGGCCCATGCAGCGTATGGCCACAATCATGTATTCAAGAATAATTATATGTTCAAACAATGGACAGACGCAGGTAATATTGTTGATTATCTTATCTTTGCAAGAAACTTCATAACAGAGTGCGAAGAAAAGTATGGATTTGATAAAGTAGAGACAACATTAGATGCAGTTCATGCACTTATGAATTTTGGGGTTGATAGATACAATAGACCCGGTAAATTAAGTTTCGCTAAAGAACAAGAAAAACAAGAAGAACGTAAAAAGTATTTGCAGGAACAGGTAAATGAATTATGGAAGACAGTTCCTGTGACTAAGGCTGCACCCGCAGAGCCAAAGAAATTCCTGAAGGAGCCCGAAGAGAATATACTTTACTTCCTGGAAAAGAAATCACCTAAATTAGAGACATGGCAGCGTGAGATTATTCGCATTGTTCGAAAGGTGGCACAATACTTTGAACCACAGAGATGCACAAAAGTATTGAACGAAGGCTGGGCAAGCTTCACACACTATTATATGATGAATAGATTGTGGGATAAAGGTCTATTATCCGACGGCGCCATGCTAGAATTTTGTCAGTTACATAGCGGTGTATTATATCAGCCAGGATTTGATAGTAATTACTATAGTGGTATGAATCCTTACTATCTAGGATTTGAGATATTTGCAGAAATTCGTCGTATGTGTGAAAAGCCCACAGATGAAGATGCAGAATATTTTCCAGACCTAGTTGGAACACCATGGGTAGATGCATGTATAGATGCAGTTGCTAATTATCGTGATGAAAGTTTCATTCGCCAATTCTTAACACCAAATCTTTGTAGGAAGATGGGTTTATTTTTATTAGACGATGATAGTAAATCCGATTATAATGTAAAAGCAATACATGATGCTTCTGGGTATAAGAAAATTAAGAAAGCATTGGCAGATCAGTACCTAACTGAGAATTATATGCCTAAGATAGAGATTGTTGATGTGGATCACTACGGTAGCAGGAAACTTACCCTAATGTTCTATGAAACCAACGGTAAGGCATTATCAAAACAAACAACAAAGGTAATGAAATATGTAGAGCAGCTATGGGGATTTCCTGTAGCACTTGTCGACCAAAATTCAAAACCGTATTCAGTATAAAAGGAGCCTAGGCTCCTTTTTTTATTTGGCTAGCTTGTCAGCAGCTCTGCCTATTCCAGCAAGTCGTTTCTTTTCCTTAGGCGTATCATCGGCTGTATTATATGTAGGATTCTTCTTGGCTGCTTTGAATCCTTCACCACTTGATGTATCTGCTACATCTCTGGAGGCCTTCTTAATATAAGAACCTAATGTAGATTTATCTAATTCAGTAATAGTTTCTTCTTCCAAACTTGTAGAAGTCTGGAGGATTGGTTCTTTGAATATTTTTCTTTCACCCTTTTCGATCTTGCTATCCCATTCTAGAGCATATGCATGGACACCATCACCTAAGTCTTCCTGAGGCCCAAGTTTATAACGACTATTGCCATCTAATCCTGCTTTATTAGCTTCTTTAGGACTTATCCCCATCACTGGCAATAATGCTGCACCTTGTGATCGATTATGTTCCGGGGTTCTAATGACAGTTTTCTTAAATCCTTCCTGCGGCTCAGTTGAAAACACAAGCATTGGACCTTCCCAGATATCACACCATAGAGTTTCACCACCTTGGGCAAATTGTTTTGCAAAAGCAGCATTGAAATTAATTGTAACGTGGTTAGATGATGCTGTAGCACCACTTTTTGTTGCAAGCCATTTTTCAGCTTCTTGTGTTGCATCTTTAAGATTTGATGACGTACCTTGTTGTAATATATCATCGGGTGCATTTTTACCTCGTACTTGCCATCCTAGTGGTCTTAAATTGTCGGTCTGAGGTCTAAATTGTAAGAAGAAATTAGGATTTGATAATGGGATTCTCTTCACTTCTGCTTTTGCAGGAGGCCTGGTTTCTTTATGTTGCTTATTTAATATATTAGAGAAATCTTTACTTTCCCATGCTTCAAAGAAGGCAGTAAATCTTGCTGCATAAGGACCCATCTCCTTCACAGTTACAGTATCGCCACGCCATTTATCTGTGACATCATTTAGAATATCTTGATAGCTAACATCATTGGCCGGAGCACAACGATTAATACCGCCCATACCACCTTCCTTAACATCACCTATCATAGTTGCATAGTCATCCATGGTAAGTGTTCTGCCTTCCTGACTTAATTCGATTAATCTCTCGGCAGCATTATGTAAATCTAGGTCGGTTTTTGCGTCTTCTTTGGCGTATTCCATGATCCTAATCAATAAAGGGACGTCTACTGTTATTGTATCGGCAGGATTATTAATTTCTTCATTTTCCTCTACATCACTTTTTTTAGCATGACCATAGTTCTTGTCTCTAAGTTTCGTTAATGCGCGTGGAATATCTTTCTGTGTGATTCTTTTAGCCTTATCATAATCTGTTCGAGCTAACGCTTTTGCACTATCTATTCTTTTCGGTACATAACTTATTACAGTCTTTCGGTTTAATTCGTTGAGTTGATCTTCTTCAACGCCTTGCTCTCTATACACTCCATCTACTTTTTGTTTACCTTGCCCGCCAGTTGCCTGAGTAAGAGCAGTTAACAAATCATTAAATTTTAGTTTAGGATTAACTAAAGCATTAGGAACAATGGTTTTGTCGCCGTATACTAGGTCAGCATCGTCAAAATAAACAGGTGCATCTTTTTCTAATCCTGCTTCTTTGCGTAGCCAACGAGTTAGTTTTAGTTGGTCGCCATTTTTCTCATAATAGCGAACAACATTATATCCATGTGCGCTGCCTTCCGCCACACCTTGCTCTTTATCTGCTGCACCAGTATCTTTAGTAGTATGTCTTGTAGAGAAATACTTTTCAGTTTTTCCTAACTGTTTTGGTTTAGCGTTTTGTTTCTGCCATTCTTTTTTATCGTCAGCCTCCGCCACACCTTGATCGGGGACAACCCTGCCATACAACACATTGATAACGGCGTCGGGCTCTACACCTATTGAATCTGCTATATCAAATATATCCGGCCCTGTAGGATCTTCACCGTACTCGTCTTTGAAATTGTCTATGGCATATTGTATTTGATTATATTCATCACGACTCATACCTTCCGTCACACCTTGCTTACACTGTTTCTTATCATTTGCAAATTGCTTTTTAGTTGCTTTGATTATTCCACTAAATCTTTTATCAGCTTTCTTTATGTCACCCTTTAAGTCTGCCTCCCCTGCCTGAGCAGCCGCGCCCTGTTTATATCTTGCCAATACTTCGTTAGAAATCTCATTTAATTCGTCTTCCATAATCTCATCATCCCCGTCTGCAAGTTTTTCTATTACGGTTACATTACGTATCGATGTCTTCATTGGTCTGCCATCGGCTAATTTAAAATACACCATATTACCATCTACACGAATAACTTTGCCTTCCATGTTTCCACTATTTGTACGAATATTATTACCTTCTTCTGGAAAGTCAGATGAATCTTCTATCCTTCTCTCAGCAATTTTAGGGTTTTTATCAAATTGGTTAATCTTCATTATGGGAATCCTTTTCGGTTAAGCTATTTATCCATTATTTGACTCTTAACATCACTTTGTATATAATGAGCTATCCCTGCGGACTAAATACTAGTCCCTTGTATATCCAAGAAGGGAATTTAGGAGAAAGAATCATTGAATTATTTAAAAATCTATTCAGATCTGATTCACCGAGCTCAGGAACGAAGTATAGATAGTCAATCAGAGAAACATCATATTATTCCAAAAAGTCTAGGTGGCACAGATAAAAAGACCAATATAGCAGATCTTACACCGAGAGAACATTTTGTTGCTCATTATATATTATGTAAGATCTATCCAAATGAACCGAAAATGGCATTCGCATTATGGTTTATGTCGCAGAAGAATAAATGCGATATGTTAGGAAGAAAATATAGAGTTACATCCAGGACATATGAATATGCTCGTATGTTATTTTATAAGGCACGAGAAGGTTATATTCATTCTGAACAAACCAGAGAAAAAATGCGTGGCAGAATATGCACTGAAGAACAAAATGATGCAAATTCTTTATTACAGAAGAGACTTATCAAAGATGAAAAGGTAAATGGCGTAAATAGAAGTAAAAGACTGAATTCTAATCTTCCTCATTGGACAGATAACATACAGGAAGTACGATCATCTGATTGTCCCGGTATAGGGTGGCATAGAGGCAGATTATCTAAGGGTGTAAAGTGGTGGAATAATGGAGTTTTGTGTAAAATGCAGAAAGAATCTCCGGGACCAGAATGGATAGAAGGAAGACTATACAGTCTTAAGAAATTATGATCACAGCTAAACTCTTATTAGCATATCTTTTAAGTACAGGAAACTTCGTCGGTATAGACGTAGACACATCAAAGGTTGATTCAGAACAAGCGTATTGCTTGGCTGAAAATATCTATTATGAAGCCAGAAATGAAGATATACGAGGTCAGTATGCAGTTGCTTCTGTTACCCTAAACCGTGCAAATGATGCACGGTTTCCACATACTATCTGTGAGGTGGTGAAATATACTGCTGTATCTAGAATTAGTAAGAAACTTGTCTGCGCGTTTTCCTGGTATTGCGAGAATGACAAGAAGGGTAGAGAAATACCTGTAAGGAATAGAGACGGAACCGTTAACCAACAAGTGGTTGATCAATTTCAGATAGCAAGTATCGTAGCGATTACTGTACTTGGCGGAAACGTCGAAGATAACACAAACGGAGCCACACACTTCCATAATCCGCATACAAGCAATCCTGCTTGGCGGTATCAATTAACGAAGACAATGGCAATAGGCAATCATACATTTTATAAGATGCCGCCTCCAAAAGAGGAATAATTTGGGTGGGGCTTCGGCCCCATTTTTACATGGCTTTTAATAACACATTGACACCACCAGCCAACTGGAGAAATGATCCAGGTTTATCTTCTCAAATCAATTATGAGAGAAGTTTTGCCTTATGGCCGGTTAAGTGCTGCGATGGAACTAAGGTATGGTTTAAGTTCTACTACAAGAAATATGAACTCTGGTCACATGGTGGTACCAGCAAAGTATTCAACGATGAAGAGTATCTTCATACTGACTTCATAGAGGATGTATCGGAAGCCGAATACATAGTTAGGAAGCTTGCTGAAAATCTTTGACTTTCGTTAAGGGCTTCGTTATAATTACTACTTGTCATAGGAGTAATTATGGAAGACAATTTTAGAAAAGTTTTAGATCATGGCCATGTTAGATTGGTCGAAAGCATGGGTAGCGACTTATCCATTGTGCGGAATGCCAGAGTATCCTACGATGCGGAATGGCGTGCAGGTGATGACGATGGCAAGGATGCCAAACTGCTCAACTACCTGTTAAAAAATAAACATACCAGCCCCTTTGAATCCTGTGTCTTTACATTCGATGTAAAAGCACCAATCTTTGTCTTTAGGCAATGGCATCGACATCGTACCTGGAGTTTCAATGAGATCTCCGCTCGCTATGCCGAGCTACCAGAAGAGTTCTATGTTCCCGAGTTGGAACAAATCACAACTCAATCTGCTTCAAACAAGCAGATGCGTACAGCCGAGCAAAATCAATCTGCAGAAGAAATTAGACGAACTATTTCTGTTGCTGGACAAGTTGCGTTCGCTGATTATAAGAGAATGATCGCATTGGGTTGCCCACGTGAGATTGCACGATCTGTATTGCCAGTCGGAACATATAGTCATATGTTTGCTACTTGCGATTTACATAATCTATTCCACTTCCTTAAATTACGGTTACACTCACACGCTCAGTATGAAATTCGCGTATATGCAGATGCAATGCTCGAATTGATCGAACCAATTGTTCCTATCTCTGTCGCAGCATTCAGGGAACACATCTTAGGAGCGTGATATGGCACTTAAAGATGATATAGATAAATTAAGATTTATCGACAGCCTATTCCACGCATTTACATTAGAGGAAATGACAGAGTTGGCAGGGCCTGATCTTGTTGTAGCGAAATTAAGAGGTATTGATAAAAATCATATCGGTCCGATCGGGGAACTTTTTGAGACTATGATGCGATTAAGAGATGATAATATAATGCTTAAGACCCAGACAGCGGAATTAAAGTCAGATATACAGGATATAGTACGGATCTTAAATAGCCCGCCCGTTGCCCCAGTGCCACTATATAACCAATATTTAAATAGTCTGAAAAGCAAGCACAACATTTACTAAAAGATAAATACACAGTAGAACAAGATTGGTTCTACGAGCATAAATCAAAACAATACCAAGTTAGGACGGTATATCAATATAATACTCCTCTTGGTTTCTATTAAAGGAAACTAAAATGTCATTTCAGAAAACAAAAACAGATAGTAATTTAGGACAACACGTGATGCTGCATCTGCAGAGTCTAGGATTAGAAACACCAACAACGCCATTACTATTTGCAGATAATAAAGATAAGATTGAAAAGATTGAATCTCATATGACTGAAATCTTAAAGACAATCGGCATGGATCTTACTAATGATTCACTGGCAGAAACAGCAAAGAGAATATCAAAGATGATGGTATTAGAACAATCCTGGGGACTTCTTCCAGAGAATTTTCCTAAATGCACAACAGTTAAGAAGGAAATAGATTACGACGAGATGGTAAAATGTGATTCCATCCAAGTTATGTCAATATGTGAACATCATTGGGTGACCATAGATGGATTTGCAACAGTAGCATATATTCCGACTGTAGAAGTCTTAGGTCTTTCAAAGATTAACAGAATTGTTGAATATTATAGTCGTCGTCCACAAATTCAGGAACGATTAACCTGCCAAATTTTTGAAGCATTAAGATTTATTCTTAAGACAGATAATATTGCCGTGGCAATTAACGCCAAACATTATTGTGTGGCAAGTCGTGGCGTCGGTGATGCAAATTCTCGCACAACTACATCTAAATTAGGTGGTGCCTTTAAGACAGATCCAGCGACCAGGGCCGAATTCTTTACATTGCAACAAAGCCACGCATCAAGATAATGTACCCAGACGAATTAAAATCATATGTATTAGATAATCTTATTGGGCATAGGTTATCTAGAAGAACAAAGGCCGGATATTCTAAAGAATATACTGATTTCGTGCATATTTGTGATACATGTAATATAGGTATTGAATCTATATTTCCCTTAGATTTATCTTTTATGGAGATAATATATCGTATTACATTAAATAGTGGACCCAAAATATGTGATTGCGGAAATATAATAAAGGAATCTTTTAAGGGTCGTAAATGGTGTTCTATTAAATGTCGTAGTAATAATAAATCTTACTGTAAAGGTATTTCTGATATAAAAACAGAATTATATAATAATCCTTCATGGAAAGAAGAGACAGAGTTGAAAAAGACATCCTCGACCTTAGAACATTACGGTGTTAAATATCCTATGCAGAACATCCATTCTTTCGAGAAGCAGCAGGCAGCATGTTTTGAAAAAGATAAGAATGGTCTACACGGGTATGAACATTATGTTTATCCGTTCCTAACTCAATTATATCCATCTATACAGAATGGTACAACTTACCTAAAAAATAATAATTTAACAATTAGATGGATCGGAGAAGATAATAAGGAACATAGATCATATCCTGACTTTTATAGTCAGGAAATAAAATCTTTTATCGAAATAAAGAGCAGTTATACTCGGTCCTTACATGAAGAAAAGTTGATGAAATGTAAAGATGAGTTGTATAATATGCACTATGGTTATATTATTTGTATTGTAAATCCGAAAAAGGCATTTTATTTCGAAACCTACAATCACAGATATATTAAGGAGGATTGATATGTCTAAGAAACGAATGTTTGACAAATTACGGCAAATACCTGTCGGAGAGATGTTAGAAAAATTACACGAAATCAGAAGACCATCTCCTGCCGTACGGCTGGGAGAAATCACAAAATTGCGAGATGATTATTATACAGATATACAATTTCATTTCGAACGAGTTAAATTATTAGAGAAGCATGGGTGGAAATACGAAGAATTTCTTTTAGAATTAGAGAAGAAAAGCATACTAGATTTGATTAGAACATTTAATGATAATACACAATTCCCCACAGAATTAGTTGATCGAGCAAAAAAGTTCTTTCCTAATGCAAAATTTATACAGGCAAGCATTGAGCTTGAATAATTATGACAAAATATATATCAACAAAAGAATATTCACATATCGC
>Ga0214249_1000804_pt1 | contig 11215 bp, 7 predicted proteins | sample TroBogypolimnion_17_FD_153087 | JGI IMG/M metagenome (GOLD analysis project Ga0214249, IMG submission 153087) | Freshwater microbial communities from Trout Bog Lake, WI - 23JUN2009 hypolimnion | ecosystem: Environmental > Aquatic > Freshwater > Lake > Hypolimnion/Profundal zone | place: Trout... | reverse complement strand
GGGGCAACAGGATTTCTTGCAGGCGGGACTGGTGTCTTACAAGAGATAGCAGGTGCTCCTACTTGGACAACCGCACCAAGTATAGCAGGCACAAACTTTAGTGCTATTCCCAATAGTGCTCTATCAAATAGTTCTATAACCATTAATGGTAGTTCAGTTAGCTTAGGTGGTAGTGTTAATATTACTGGTCTACCAAGCCAAACTGGTAATAATGGAAAATATTTAACAACTGATGGAACAAATGCAAGTTGGGGTACACTTAGCAGTTCACTAACAATTGGAACTACAAATATAGCATTAGGTACCACTGCCTTATCTTTAGCCGGTCTAACATCTGTTTCAGCAACAACTCTTACTGGAACACTTTCCACAGCAGCCCAAACTAATATCACAAGTTTAGGTAACTTAACTAGCCTGACGGTATCGGGCGCCACAAATCTCGGATCTTTAGCCAATGTAATTATAACCGGTGGTAGCAGTGGATTTGTATTAGGAACAAACGGATCAGGTGCTTTATCTTGGGTCGCACCTCCTGGTGGTGTAGCTGGGTCATTTGTATATACTCAATCTCCAGCAGCAACAGTATGGAATATAACACATAATTTAGGTGTTCAATATGTAAACGTTGAAGTAGTTGATAGCACCGGTTTCAGTTACACAGGTAGATATGATTATCCAACAATACAATTTATAAATTCAAATAGTTTAACATTGACATTTGGAACAGCAGTTACTGGGTTTGCAGCTATAACTTCTGGTGGTGGCGTAACTGGCCCAGCAGGTACATATTCGGCAGGTTCGGGTATTAGTCTTTTAAGTAACACCATTGCTAATACAGGTGTTCTGAGTGCAGTAGCAGGAACAAACATTTCTGTATCTAGTGCAACCGGTAACGTAACAATTTCTTTAACCGGTGTTGTACCTTCGTCAACAAACATAGCAGGCGGTGCCACATATAGCATTCCATATCAAACAGGTGCAGGGGCAACAGGATTTCTTGCAGGCGGGACTGGTGTCTTACAAGAGATAGCAGGTGCTCCTACTTGGACAACCGCACCAAGTATAGCAGGCACAAACTTTACAGGAACTGCATCAAATTTAACTACAGGTTTAGCAACAACAGCAACCTATGCAACAAATATGGGCGCCGGCTCCGCTGGTACTATTGTCTATCAGTCGGCACCAAGTGCAACAGCATTCCTTGCACAAGGAACAACTTCACAGGTATTAATATCTGGAACATCTCCGAGTTGGACAAATACGCCAACATTGACTGGTACAAATTTCAGTGCTATACCTAATGGTGCTTTATTAAATAGTTCAACAACAATCAATGGAACAAGTATTGCACTTGGTACAAATGGTACAGTAACAGCAGCAGCCGGTACATTAACTGGCACAACGTTGAATGCAACAGTAGTTTCATCGAGTTTAACATCCGTCGGAACCATTGCAAGCGGCGTATGGAATGGAACTGCAATTGCAAATGGAAATTTAGCAAATAGTTCTATTACTGTTTCTACGAGTGGCAGCGGAATTAGTGTAACCGGCAGTCCAGTCTCATTAGGTGGAACAGTAACATTATCGAATACGGGTGTTACAACGATATTGGCAGGCCCAGGTATTAATGTTAATTTCGGTACAGGTATAGTAACAGTCACAAATGCAGGTGTTACAAGTTTCACTGCTACTGGTCTTTCACCTGCACGAACAGGTGCAATAACTTTAGTTAGTGCAGATGTAATAGCAGCATTAGGATATACTCCGGGAAGTGCTACAGGATTAGCATCTGTCGGAATGTCGGTTCCATCTTTCTTATCTGTATCACCATCAACTATTACAACATCAGGCACATTCGCAGTTACACTATCTGGAACAGCATTGCCGCTAGCCAATGGTGGTACTGGACAAACAACAGCTCAGTCGGCAATGAATGCTTTAGCAGGTGCAGTTACAACTACACAATATTTACGTGGTAATGGAACCAATGTTGTTATGTCTGCCATACAAGCAAGTGATGTTCCGACATTAAATCAAAACACATCAGGAACAGCAGCAGGCCTATCAGCAACATTAGCAATCGGAAGTGGTGGCACTGGTGTAACATCATTAACAACAAACGGTGTACTATATGGTGGTTCTACAGTTGGTGCCACAGCAGCTGGTACAACAGGACAAATATTAATTGGAAATACGAGTGCTGCACCATCCTGGTCTAGCAAGGTACAAGTAACAACCGCCGGTTCTGTAGCAGCAGGTACAGGATCATTGGCAACAAATGCAACAGATGGATTCTTTTATATCCCGACCTGTGCTGGTGTACCAACAGGTACCCCAAGTGCGATATCGGGTTTTGCTCCAATGGTAATTGATAGTACAGATAATAGTATGTATATTTACGTGGGCGGAAGTTGGAGACAAGTATTCCCAGCGGTATATTCTTAATAGGATAGATGTGATAAATAATGAAAACACCGCAAAAGGTAACGGAATTCCATTATGACAATTAAAGTCAGTACGCTACTCGCCCATAATACAACTCTTGTACTCGATATGTCACCTACCTTGGGTGGCCCTCTTAATACAAATAACTTTCCGATTATTAATGGCGGTAACCCTGTAACTATTACAGGTAACAAATATCCTATTACACCGGGAACAGCAGGTCAAGTTTTAACCACAAATGGTGCCGGCATAACTTCGTGGATTAATATCCCGACCGATCCCGCTACCTCTGTATTGGGTGGTTTAGCAAACGAAATTTTATATCAGTCTGCACCAAGTGTGACATCATTTATTGCAGCACCATCATCAGCAAGTACATTCCTGGAATGGTCTGGAAGCTCTTTTGTATGGTCACCAGCAGGTACCGGAACAGTAACTTCGGTTGGAGTTACAAGTTCTACACTCGATATTACCGGTACAGATCCGATCACTACAAGCGGTACATTTAATATTAATTTACCGACAGTAGTAGCAGCCGGGTCATATATCAATGCTAATATCACAATTGATATTCATGGTAGAGTTATAGCAGCAAGTAATGGATCGGGTAGCAGTTCTGCGACTACTGTATTAGGTGGAGCCGCAAATCAAATATTATATCAAGCTGCTCCTAATATAACATCATTTATTACAGCACCATCGGCAGCGAATACATATTTGGGTTGGAACGGTGGATCTTTTGTATGGTCAGCAACTACAGGATGGCCAAAGTGCTATGGAGAATAAAAATGAGTATGCTTCAATCGATTGAAAATGCAATGGTAACAGCCATTGGTAAGGTTCATTGGACAGAGAAGAATCTTATCGTTGCAGAAGAACAACAGATAATTAGGAATAAATTATCATCAGATTATTATATTATCCTTACTAGAAATAATAGTCACTTATCCACTTATGCTATTTGTATTAGCAATTTCTTTCTTACAGGCAAATGGGGTTATTGGGGTCACGCATTAATGAATTTTGAAGATGCTGTGACATCTGATGCAGATTTTAAACTTGTTGAATCTGTTGGTGTAGGTGTTAGATATGGAACATTTGATGAAGTTTTTGCAACTAATTCCGCTGTATTATTGAAACCAAAAAATATGGACATCGGTGATTGGACATTAATTTTAGATAAGGCTAAATCAGATATCGGTAAACCATACGATACATTATTTGATTTGCAACAAGACAAGGCACTTAGTTGCGTTGAGTTGGTAAGGGATGCATTAAAAGCTGATCCGACATATTCAACAAGTTTTGCACATTTTGAAGCAATGGTACAGAAGTATGATAGGATTACACCCGACATGTTTTATGGATGCCCGGATTTTGAAGTAGCTTTTGAAATTAGACGTCGATAGGATGTTGACTTAAGATAACTTGAATCTTATCAACCGCCTTCGTATTTACAAAACTTATCTTAGCACCCTGGTGCATTGGCTTTGGCCATTGCCCTAAATCAATCCAGCAATAACCACAGCTTTCATTGTTTAGCTCTGGTACAAATTCATCCTCAACAACACATACGAAACTATAGTATTTGAAATGTTTATCTTTACTTTGATAGACATCAAAAGGATAAATCTTTTCAATATCGGGAACAAAACCCATTTCTTCAGTTAACTCACGGAGTAGTGCTTCTTTGGGTTGTTCACCCTCTTCCACCATTCCACCCCATAATGACCAACACATCGAATGTGTCTTATGTGGTGCTCTGAGATTTAAAAGAACTCTACAAGTTCGTACTGAAAGAAATATAGTGCCAACGCCTATCTTATTCGTAATTATTAATTGAGGTTCCATCTGGTGCTAATATAATATTGTCAATTCTCCAATACCCCGGCTGATATATCCCATAATAGGTATATGTCCATTCTTGTGTAATAGAATCGAATGTATATTGACTATGGTTAGTTGTATTTACAACGTAATTTTTGCCGACAGTATTTCGTGAATCAAATATAACAACCCAGTTGATACCATTATACTCAATAATATCATTTGGGTATGCTACGATACTTTGACCCCATGGACTAAATGGTACACCCGGAGGAATAGCAGGTTCCTCACCTGTGCTATCATGTGACGTCAATAGATAACGTTGACCAGCAGCAGCAATAGGTAACCCATTTCCGGGAGTAACTTCCAGTGGATCAATAATCGATGATATAGGCAGAATTGTGTTTGCTGGTAATGTATCAATATCCGCTGTGAATAACAGCACGTTTTGACGTGACGGATCTTGTTGTATGCCACCTATAATGTCAGAATCGCTAACGTCGAGGTTAGGGTCTAATTTTAGCCGAATACTGGTGATATTCGGCGTAATCTGCCCATACGTTTGGATCAGTTGTTGCCAGCTTAACAGAGGATCGGGCTGACCAAATTCGTTTAGTAATGTGATTTCATCACCTGTATTAGTATGTGTAACAGAGATTCTATAATTACCTTCTGTCGTTACAATCTGTATAGGAATACCGCCAATTGAAGTGAACGGATCATACACTCCATCTATCTGTCCTGCGATATTTTGTACATCACTGACTGCAAATACTTGAGTAACAATTTCAGCAATAAGTCCGCTTCTTTTAAGTTTAGCCGGCGGATTAATCCAACCTTCAACTTTGAATTTGAAACTCATAACATCACGTTCATCTGTGCCACCTTGCGGAATAGATCGATTTGTCCATGTCTGATCTTCTAACCATACTTCAAATATACTTGTCCAATCCAGTATATTACTATTTTGTTGCAATTGGATTGATTTATTGAAAATGACTGCAATCTGTTCGAAAATTTGTAATTTTGTTTGTATGTTTGTTGTCCATACATCTAGTTTAAAAGTAAAGTCATATGGCACCGGCATATATCTTTCTATATCTTGTCTAACACCGGGATTACCGGTATATGTTTGTGTAATAGAATCAAATTCTCTTTCCATTACAGATGCTTTACCTACAAATTGAGAATCTTGTCGACGTTTATCATTCATCTTTATACCATCGATATAAGCACTAAACATGGGTGATGGTAGCATGGTATTTTCACTTGCACCTTTGATTAATTGTGCGACCATAGAAGATGGATCACCGTACATAATAGGAACCCGTTGAATGGTATATAATCCGTTGGCATCGGGACCATTTCTAACTTTTATGTCAGAGAATATCCGCATGAATTGTAATAGATATCTGCGTGTTTGATTGTCGAAAAAGAAATCCATTAGTTACCTTTCTTTGCTGCTCTAGCATCTGCGATAGCCTGTCTTGCAGTTTCGGCAGCAGTGACCTTCTTCTTTCTATCTGCATACAAGTCTACCTTTTGTTTTACAATCTCTGATAGAGCTTGTTTTTCGGGAATAATAGTTCCATCTGATAGTATCGTATCTTTATTGTTATCAATAAATGTATCTAATACGCGATTATATGCAGTCCAGTTTTTCAATACGTTTTCCTCGATTAATTTATAGACAGGTCCTTGTTTCTGAAATAAGCGTTCTGGAAAATAATCAATACGTAGATAGTATTGTCCATCTGTCATTCCTGTCGGGAAACTTATACCAGCACCAACGAGTGGTCCACCATTCGGAGGCTCACCATCCCCACTGAAATAATAACTACCTATTACAGGATAATTTGTATTTGGATCCAAATAGATATATAGATTGGCACTCTCAAAGAATTTCGGATCAAAGAAAGAGTTCTGTGCAGCTTCTGCAACAATGGCATCAGTGATACCGATAATCTTACAGAATAAGTTTAATGAAGAAGTAATATTAGGGTTAGGTCCTGTTCCTGGATTACCAGCACTATCTGATGTAGCAGTAAATCCATCTGGCATAATACCTATACCTTGCCCAACGCCACCATCATTTTGTCCACTTGCTGCCTGATCTGTAATTTCTTTGAATTCCACAGATGCAGTCATTAGTTTAGCCCTTACTAACCAAATATGTGGAAACCATTTCTGTCCGTAACCAGCGGCAGCATATAATGCATCTTGTACTACATAATATCTATTTATACCTACTGCATTATCAAAGATCGGAATATCTCTATAGCTTGGGAATTCTAAAACATCACCAGCGATAAGTTTTCTGCCAAGTGAATCTAACATATCTGTATAATGAAATTGTATACGAATTGTATCAGAACTTAAGAAAATACCAAATTGCGATAAATCATAGTTCACATCCTGTGGAGTATGATGTCCACGTAATTCAATGACATTGGGATCATATTTTCTATTATTATTAGTTAGAAATAATACGTCCTGAATAGTTGTCAAAGATGTATCTGTGTTTCCGTTCGCATCCGTTGTCGGCCCGATATACATATGCACAAGAATACCATCACCTGCAATACGGAAATTTTCACCCACTGTTCTATCAGTGAAGTTAAAATCTGCTCCACGGACCGGATTCCAGAGACTTATGCGTGGCATTTTATTGCTCCTATTATTTTATATTCTGGAAAATTGATAGAATGGCATCTATATCGGGTTGTTTCTTCATGTACGCCAATAGCCTTTGCTGCGTCTCTGACAGATGAATATATGATTCCGAAAACTTCGACGCTTAGTTTACTTATTTCTGTCATTCTATTAAGATTGGCAGATTCTTTTTCAGTACGCGGCCTATTACTTTGCCAGGGTTTTTTCATACCCTTTCGGGAATTACTCATTTTTTGCCTTGTTTCGGTTGATAATTTTTTACCCATATTAAATATAGATAATTTTTGTTTCTGTTCTTCAGACATAGCCGCACATATTCTATTCCTAGATGCTTCGGCGATTTTCTCCTTCGTTGCGGCAGTATGTCTGTATCCACTGGTACCTTCACCACCATCTGTTAGATTTACTAAAATTCCTGTCTTATTATTTTTTCGTCCGTACCACATTATCATCCTTCTTTCTATAGCAAATGCACCTAACTCTGTTAGATTATTCTCCAATATTACAATATAATTTACATCTTTAGGTATTCTGGCTGAAGTATGTTTTTCGTTCATTCTATTCTTGCTACCTTTACCGATATAATAGGGCGTACCTGCCTTAGCAGTCGCTGAATCTTTCGATCTTAAATAAGCGTAAACATAGAAATTTTCCAACACACCACTCTCCGTTTCTAGTATTTATCGATTAACCTCTTCCAAAGATAAATAGTTCAAAGCAACGGACTGGTATTATTACCAGACAGGTAATACCTGAACAGGAGAGCTTAATGTCAGTAACACTCAACGCTAAAGGTACGAGTGTACCATCCTTTACGATCGGTAAAGGCGGCGTCACTATATATCAGGGATTAACTGATCCTAGTCTTTCATATTCTATGAAAGACGGCGATTATTGGCTCGACAAATCCGCAAATTCAATGAAGGTATGGACTGTTGTCGGTCTAACCTGGCAAGCACCTCGTTTAGCAGATTTACATTTTGTTGATAGTTCGATAATTGCCCCCAGCGGCCAAGATTTAACATTATCAGTTGATACAAATCATTATGTCAATATTGATTCGGGCATTTCGGGTCCAGCACTTATAACGACAAACAATAGTCAAGATCTTCACATTAATCCAGCCACAGGTGGTGGCCAAAATCTTATATTATGCGGAGATAGGTGGCCTTCATCAGATGGTGCAACCGGACAAACACTTGTAACAGACGGTCACGGCACATTGGGCTGGTCCGCTATGGGACTCTCATCGAATTCTCTTATTGCACCACCGGGCCAGAATTTAGTTCTATCTATTGATGCAAATAGATATGTTACTATTGATTCGGGTAATTCTGGCCCTGCACTTATAACAACAAGTAACAGTCAAGATCTTCATATTAATCCGGCCTGGGGCGGAGGCCAATATCTTGTATTATGTGGAAATCGATGGCCAGCCATCGATGGAATAAATGGCCAATCTCTTGTAACAAACGGAAATGGAACATTAAGTTGGTATACACCACCTGTAGGTACTGTAACATCTATTTCTGTCGATGGTGGAAGTACAGGTTTAACATTTGGTGGAAGCCCTATAACATCATCAGGAACTCTTACATTAGCTGGCACATTATCTGTATTTAATGGTGGCACAGGAGCAACAAGTTCTACAAATGCATTTAATAATCTTGTTCCATCTCAAGTAACCAATGATGGAAAATTTTTAACAACTAATGGAACAGATACCTCGTGGAATAATATTGTAACCTCGGGCACAGCTACTATAGATTTTGGTTCTTCTCCGGGCGGACTTTCAGCAAGTGTGGCAGTTACTGGTCTAACACATATATATTCTACAAGTGTTGTTATATTACAAATAATGGCTGATGCTACCAGTCTTGATCATTCGGCAGCAGAACATAGAGCATTCACCACTTATGCAAATTTAACCTATGATACTCCGGTGACGGGCAGCGGATTTACAATTTATTCAGATGCATCACAGTTGGTTCAGGGTAAATGGACGGTAAGATATAGTTGGTTAAATTCCAATTAATTGAAAATTTTAAGAAAAATACTCTATCAGCTCGATATAAGTGTTTTTCGATAAATATTGAAAAGTGGTTAATTTCGATAACCGGCATAGCTGATAAATAATAGAAATAGATAACGGAGAAATCGTATATGGCAATTCAACTTTCAGGTGTTCAACTTGGTCCAATCGGAGGAGGTCCATCTTCTCTTAATCTTGAAGATCTTCATGATGTTCTAATTGTAACACCGCAAACCGGACAATACCTAAGATATAATAATGGTATCTTAGAATGGCAAAATGCATTTATAGATGGTGATGCCTATAAATTCCTTACAGGCACTAGTTTATCGGGCATATCTGGTACTGGATTATTTGGATCAAATGGTGTTCAACTTACGGCATTTTCTGGTCCACAATCTATTACTGTTGCATTAAATCTATCAACATCAGGTGACGCGTCAGGTACAGTGTCTGGTGGTGTTCTACCTATAACACTTACAACAGTAAACGGTACTGTAGGAACATATGGTTCCTCGACAGCAATTCCTGTTGTGACAGTAGATGCTAAAGGTAGAATAACAAATGTTTCCACAGCTTCATTTGCTGGAACTTCTCCTCTAGCAACAAGTTTAGCTGGCGGCACAACTGGTTCTCTTCCATATCAATCAGCCGCAGCAACAACAGCATTCTTAGCAGCAGGAACAACAAGTCAGGCACTTGTATCTGGTGCAAGTGGCCCAAGTTGGACAAATACTCCAACGCTAACTGGTACTAATTTCACTGGTGTACCAAATGCAGCATTAGTTGGTTCAGGCTCGTTAACAGTTGGATCTACAAATATTGCATTAGGTGCGACAGCACTGACATTAGCTGGTTTGACTTCTGTCACTGCAACAAATTTCTATGGTAATGCAGATACAGCAACAATAGCAACAAATTCTATTATTACAGATGATATATCTTCTGGTTCGAATATGTTCCCGGTCTGGGTTACGGCAGCAGGTGCAAGTCGTCCACTAAAGATGACCAGTACAGGTTTATATTTTAAACCATCAACAGGTGTATTAACTGCAACTGGTTTTGCAGGATCTGGCGCATTATTAACAAATATTCCAAATGGTGGTTTAACAAATAGTTCAGTAACAATCGGTTCTACATCAGTAGCACTCGGTGCAACTGTAACAACATTCGCTGGCTTGACTTCAGTCACATCAACTGGCTTTACTGGTGCATTAACTGGTAACGCCTCTACAGCGACATTAGCAACTACAGCAACGAATGTAGGCGGCGGCACCTCTGGTGCAATGCCATACCAGACAGGTGTTGGTGCAACATCGTTGTTAGTTGCAGGTACTTCAAGTCAAGTTCTTACATCTGGTACAACACCGGGGTGGACAAATACACCGACACTTACTGGTACAAATTTCAGTGCTATCCCTAATGGAGCATTGTCAAACAGTTCGGTGACAGTTGGTTCTACAAGTATCAACCTCGGTGCGTCCGCAACAACCTTGGCTGGTTTAACATCAGTTACATCGACTGGATTTATTGGCGCATTAACTGGTAATGCAACTTCGGCAACGAATATTGCAGGCGGCGCAACAAACGGATTTCCATACCAATCAGGTGCAGGTGCTACCACATTCCTTGCACAAGGCACAGGTGTCTTGCAAGAAACAGCAGGCGCGCCGAGTTGGACAACAACACCGACATTGACTGGTACAAATTTTACTGGTATCCCGAATGGCGCATTGTCCAATAACACAGTAACCGTTGGTTCTACATCGATTGCACTTGGTGCGACAGCAACAACTATCGCTGGATTAACATCAGTTACATCAACTGGCTTCACCGGTGCATTAACTGGTGCAGCAAGTTCGAACGTATTAAAAGCCGGTGATACAATGACTGGTTTGTTAATCTTGAGTGCAGATCCAGGAGCAGCACTTGGTGCAGCAACAAAACAATATGTTGATAAGGTAGCAGCAGGTCTTGCAACACACGGTGCTTGCGAAACTTCGACTACGGTAGCTTCGAACCTAGGAACAAATACATATACAGTAGGTGTAGCAGGTGGTACACCAGATGCAGGTACTGGTGTCGGTGCTTACTTACAAGGAACACCGGCAACAGCAATATTAGGTACAATTGGTGGATATGCTGGATTGGGAGTTAACTCGCGTATTCTTGTTAAGGATCAATCAAGTAATATACAAAATGGTATCTATGTAGTTTCTACACTCGGTGATGGTGTAA
>Ga0214249_1000789_pt1 | contig 11315 bp, 9 predicted proteins | sample TroBogypolimnion_17_FD_153087 | JGI IMG/M metagenome (GOLD analysis project Ga0214249, IMG submission 153087) | Freshwater microbial communities from Trout Bog Lake, WI - 23JUN2009 hypolimnion | ecosystem: Environmental > Aquatic > Freshwater > Lake > Hypolimnion/Profundal zone | place: Trout... | reverse complement strand
CCTTCAGACTCGCAGTCACCCGCGAAACCCTTGCCTCTGGCTAACTCTTCCCCTTGCCGGGCGAGTAGAGGACTTTCACCTCCAAGTGGGTGCGCCCTGCTGGGCGCACCAAAAAAACCACCCGGGCCTTGCGGCGCGGGTGGCAAATTCCTCGGAGACAACAAGGAAGGATAGTCTTTACTTAGCGGCTGTAGGCAGACTCGCCGTGGGAAGAGATGTCGAGGCCTTCGCGTTCTTCTTCTTCGCTGACGCGCAGACCGATGGTCATGTCGACAATCTTGTAGGCGACGAAGGAGACAACACCGGACCAGACGATGGTCAGCAGCACAGCCTTGAGCTGGATCCAGACCTGGTCTGCAACAGGTACTGACGACACGGCAGCCGTGACCCAGTCACCGACCAGGCCGGGACCACCGAGCGCCTGGGTGTTGAAGACACCGGTCAACAGGGCGCCGACGATACCGCCGACACCGTGCACGCCGAAGACGTCGAGCGAGTCATCGGCACCGATCATCTTCTTGAGACCATTGACACCCCAGAGGCAGGCGAAGCCGGCGACGAAGCCAATCACGATGGCGCCCATCAGGCCGACGTTGCCGCAGGCTGGGGTGATGGCAACCAGACCCGCCACGGCACCGGACGCAGCACCGAGCATCGAAGCCTTGCCGCGCATCAGCGCTTCGCCGAGGCACCAGGCCAGAACCGCAGCAGCCGTAGCAGAGAAGGTGTTCATGAAGGCCAGTACGGCAGTGCCGTTGGCTTCCAGTGCCGAGCCGGCGTTGAAGCCAAACCAGCCAACCCACAGCAGGGACGCACCGACCATCGTCAGCGTCAGGCTGTGCGGGGCCATCGATTCCTTGGCATAACCGGTACGCTTGCCAAGCACGAAGGCACCGACCAGTCCGGCCACAGCTGCGTTGATGTGCACCACCGTGCCGCCGGCGAAGTCGAGCGCACCCCATTGCCAGATCAGGCCGGCCTTGGCGTTGACGGCGTCAACCACTTCCTTCGTGGTGTAGGCGTCCGGCCCCATCCAGAACCAGACCATGTGGGCCATCGGCGTGTAGCTGAAGGTGAACCACAGGACCATGAACAGCAGCATGGCGGAGAACTTGATGCGCTCGGCGAAAGCGCCGATGATCAGGCAGCAGGTGATGGCGGCAAAGGTCGCCTGGAATGCCATGAAGAGCAGTTCAGGAATCACTACGCCCTTGCTGAAGGTGGCCGCCATCGCGAACTCGCCCTTGACCGGATCGAACAGACCCTTCATGAAGAGCCTGTCCAGGCCGCCGATGAACTGGTTGCCCTCAGTGAATGCCAGGCTGTAGCCATACAGGCACCACAGCACGACGATCAGCGAGAAGGTGACGAACACCTGCATCAGCACGGACAGCATGTTCTTGCTGCGCACCAGGCCGCCGTAGAACAGTGCCAAGCCGGGGATCGACATCATGATGACGAAGGCGGTGGCGACGATCATCCAAGCAACGTCGCCCTTGTTCGCGACCGGGGCGGGCGCGGCCGAGGCGGCAACGGCGGGTGCTGCGGCGGCTGCCACCGCTGCGGGTGCTGCGGCGGGCGCGGCTTCAGCGGGCTTGGCTGCTTCCGACGCCGCGGCGGCGGGAGTGGCAGCAGGCGTTTGTGCCATGGCTGCTGTACCGGACAGCAGCAGGCTCAAACCCAGGGTAAGAGAGGCAAGTAGTTTTTTCATGTCAGTGTTCTCGTGTCGGTTGTGCGAGGGCCTTACAGCGCTTCCTTGCCGGTCTCGCCGGTGCGGATGCGAACGACCTGCTCGAGGTCGTAGACAAAAATCTTTCCGTCACCGATCTTGCCGGTGCGGGCGGCGCCTTCGAGGGCTTCGATGACGCGTTCCACCAGCTCGTCTGCGACCGCAGCCTCGACCTTGACCTTGGGGAGAAAGTCGACCACGTATTCCGCGCCGCGGTACAGCTCGGTGTGGCCCTTCTGACGACCGAAGCCCTTGACTTCGGTGACGGTGATGCCCTGCACACCGATCGAGGACAGCGCTTCGCGCACCTCGTCAAGCTTGAAGGGTTTGATGATCGCGGTGATGAGTTTCATGAGTACTCCTGTTGGGTTGGCGACGTTCTTGATCAGAAGCTGTACTTGAGGCCGACTGCCAGAGCGCTCTTGCCCAGGAATTTGCCCTTGGTATCGGTGTAGAAGGGTTCGTTGGCATTGGTGCCCAGGGCAGCAACCGTGGCCGAAAAACCGTTACCGAAGTCCTTCGCCAGTGTCAGCGAGTAGTCGGTGTAGTCACCCGCGTTGTTCACTACATTGGGGATCGTCTGACGGCCGACATGCGGCGTCAGCGTATAGCCGTTGCCCAGATCGAAATTAGCAGCGAGCTCGAAATAGGCGCTGCCCGAACTGTTGCTGTTGGCGATGAAATCGCTGACGGCGTAGCTGTACTTTGCCGTCACCACACTGTAGGTCAGGGCTGCATAGACTTCGGTCGTATTGGCATTGGCGAAACCGACAACATTTGCCGCGGTATTGCTCGGATACTGGTAAGTGATCACGCCCAGGTCGTAGGTCAGGTCCTTGGTGAACTCGCCCTTGTAGCCGCCGTACAGATCGAGTTCAAGCGAGCCGTCCGTGGCGCCGACATAGTCCTTGATCCAGCTGATGTTGGAGGTCCAGGCGCCGAGGTAGAAACCGCTCTTGTGTGCGAAATCGATGCCGGCTTGCAGGGCCGGGTTGAAAGAGGTTTGCGCAATGCCGCGAAAGCGGTAGTCGCTGGTGACGCCGACGTTGTACGACAGCGTGTAATCAGGTTCGGGAGCGGCGGCGGTGGTTTGGGCCATCGTGGTGGCAGCGGCCAGCAGCGTACCCAGGACCAGGGTGGATTTGACTACAAGCTTCATAAAGTACTCCAGAGAGGTTGAGGGATACGAGCCATACGCACGGACCGTGCCAGCACGCCAATAATGAGCTGCTGTCACTGTGTGCACCAAATCATTTGGCCTGCGTAGAAGTGCTGATAGAAAAAAGCAGGGGCACTGCGTTGGTGCACCACGATGCGCGCTGAAGAATTCAAGGCGCACCCTTTTGGCGAGGATTCCGCATGAGTCTGTCACTGCTGCAAAGCCGCGCGCTGCTCGGCCTGGAGGCGGCCGTCGTCACGGTCGAAGTGCATCTGGCCAACGGTCTGCCGAGCTTCACACTCGCGGGCCTGGCCGACATCGAGGTCCAGGAAGCGCGCGATGACTCGACAGATATGAGTTATCGCGCTCTCCAGGCGTGAGTCGCCTTAGAAAGATTAACGGTTGCCCCTGCGGCCACCTTGGCTCGACGCAGCGGGCTTGCCGCTGCACACCGGACTGGGTCGCGCGCCACTTGGGCAAGCTCAGCGGCCCGTTGCTCGACCGAATCGACTTGCATATCGATGTGCCGGCCGTGCCCGCGACCGACTTGCTGCAGGCCCAGAGCGGTGAGACCAGCGCGCTCATTGAGGCACGCTGCATTGCGGCACGCGAAAGCGCCAGGGCAAGCCGAACCAGGCCCTGCACGGACGCGAGATCGACACCCATGTGCTGCTCGACGAAGCAACGGCCAAGTTCATCAACGTCGCCGCCGCGCGCCTGGGCTGCCCGGCACACACAGCACGCAAATGGCGCACGTGGCCGAGGTCATGCAGTACCGGCGCACCGATGGAGCGACGGGCTTGCCATAATCCGCGAATGGAAAACCACGTTCAGCACGACCGCGGCCTTGTCGGCTGGCTATCGCTGGCGCAGTTGATCAGCTGGGGCAGCGTCTTCTACACCTTCGCCCTCCTAATGGCGCCGCTCGAGCGCGAGCTCGGACTGAGCCGGGCCGAGTCGTCGGTGGCCTTCAGCTTGGCCCTGCTGGTCGAGGGCCTGATGGCCTACCCGGTGGGGCGCTGGATCGATCGCGGCCATGAGCGCATCGTGATGACAGCTGGCTCACTGCTGGCCGGGGCCTGCCTGCTGCTGCACAGTCAAGTGACTGGCGTTACTGGTTTCTATGCGGTCTGGGCTGGGCTTGGCGCAGCGATGGCGGGGGTGTTGTATTCACCGGCCTTTGCCGTGGTGACGCGCCGTTTTCCGAACGACTTCCGCCGCGCCATCATCACCATGACCTTTCTCGGGGGACTGGCGAGCACTGTCTTTATCCCATTGACCGCCTGGCTGATCGCGCACTTCGGATGGCGCCAGGCACTGTTCGCCCTAGCGCTGTTCCATCTGCTGCTGTGCGCGCCGTTGCACGCGATCAGCCTGCGCGGCGCGCCGCGTCCGCTGCCGCAGTTCGCGACGGACGACGCGCTGGTCTCCAGGGATGTGCTGCGTTTGATGCGCAGCGCACCGTTCCTGCTGATTGGCGTCTTCACCATTCTGCTGATGGCGGTCACGGTGGCGCTACCCGCGCACATGGTGACCCTGCTGCGCGAAAGCGGCATGCGCGAGGCCTGGGTCATCGCGATACCCGCGAGCATCGGCGTGATCCAGGTGCTCGGTCGCCTGCTGCTGTTCTTCTTCGAGCACCATTTCGATCTGCATCTGGCCAACCGAATCATCCCCTGTCTGCTGCCGTTGGGCCTGATCGCCCTGCTGGCAGCGCCGCTGTTCGGCACGGCGCAGCTCGGCGTCGTGCTGCTGTTCGTGCTGCTGTACGGCATGGGCAACGGCATGCTCACCATCGTCAAGGGCACGGCCATCGCGCAGTACGTGAACCGCGACCATGTCGCCACGCTCAACGGCGCGCTGGGCCTGCCGCTGGCGCTGTCGCGCGCCGGTGCGCCGCTGCTGGTCGGCCTGCTGTGGAGCCCAGCGTCGGGCTATACGAGCGCCCTGTGGCTGCTGCTGGCCATGAGCGTGGCCGGCGTCGTGGCGCTGATGCTGGCGCAGCGCCACGCGCTGGCCACCGACTAACACTCTGCCGGCTCAAGCGCCATCTTCGCGCCAGAACTTCCACAGCGCCAGCGCGCCAAACAGCAGGGAGAAGCCCAACAGGACGGCCATCGGCGGCCACGCCGCAGCGAGCGGCAAACCGCGCCAGGTCATGGCGTCCAGTCCATCGACGGCCCAGCGCGTCGGCATGATCAGGCTTGCCGTTTGCAGCCATTGCGGAAAGATGAAGGCGGGCACCCAGGCGCCGCCCAGCATGACCATAATGAGCGTGGCAAAGGTCGCCAGCCGGCGCGTGGCCTCGGGCGTCGTGCCGATGGCGGCAATGAACAGGCCAAAGGTGGCGGTGAACAGGGCGAAGCACAGCGCAATGCCGATGAAACCTGGCACACTGCCGGCGATCCTGATCTGGAAGAAGACGCCGCCGACCAGGTAGACGAAAGCCAGAAGACCCAGCGCGATGATGGCGCTCGACATAGCGCGCGCGCCAAGAATGGTGCCGATGGTAATCGGCGCTGCGCGAAAGCGGCTCCACAAGCCAAGGCGTCGCGCCAGCAGGATGCCGATGCCGGCGTCGAGCCCCATGAACAGAATGAATTGCACACCCATGCCGGCAAACGAATGCGCGTATCCGTTGTACTTGGGCCCCGAACTCATGGCCTGCTCGTGCGTGACGAAGGGCACCGACAAACCACCGCCCTGCGCCGTCCCAGGCGCTGCGGCCTGCCCCGGCGCCTGGTTGCCGATCTGAAACTTCTTCACGCTCTGCAAGAAATCCCGCATCTCCTTGCGTGCCGGATCCGCCGCAGCCGCCTGGTCGAGTTGCGCGATGCTCTGGTCGATGAATTGAAAGCCTTGTTTGCCACTGAACATCTCGGCGCTAACGACCTGCATCACCTGCTGCGTCAGCAGGCCCTTGACCATGGCCAGGACAGCGCTTTGCGTCGGGTCGTAAAAGACGGCAATCTCTGGTTTAGCAGCTGTGCCGAAGAAGGCGGAACCCGAGGCCTGCCCGAAGCCGTCCGGTATCACGATTGCAGCCGTCAGCTTGCCCTTGCGCACCTGCTCCCGGGCTTCGTCCGGTGTCAGATCCACCGCGCGCAGTGAGCTGTCGGCTTTCAGGCCGCTGATGATCTGGCGGCTGATGTTGCTGTCGTCCTGCGAAGCCACGCCGATCTCGATCTTGCTGTTGTCCGAGCGCCCGGACCCGCCAAAGAGAAAGCCGAAGAAGGCGCCCAGCATGACCGGCATGAGCAAGGCCAGCACCAAGGCACGCCGGTCCGCCAGAAAAAGGACCAGGTCTTTGCGCACAAGCGCGATCAGTGCAGTCATGGTGGGGGTGCTTCCAGTCAGGTTCAATCGCGCAGCGTGCGGCCGGTCAAGGTCAGGAACACCTCTTCGAGCCGGGTTTGCGTGGTGCTGAAATGAAGGGGGCGCAAACCCTGCGCGCTGAGCCACTCCAGCACCGCCAGCGCGTCGGCATTGCGACGCAGGGCAATTTCCAGCCTGTGCACGGCGACCACGACATTGGCCACATCGGCTCTGGCTTCGAGCAGCTGCCGTGACGGCTCGGGGATCGCGCGGTCCAGTTCAACATGCAAGGCGGCAGCCGTCGGCAGACGCAGGTACAGCGCGGCCGGCGTCTCGTCGGCGATGACTTTGCCGTGGTCGATCACCACGATGTGGTCGGCCAGGCGCTCCACTTCCTCCATGTAGTGGCTGGTGTAGATCAGCGACAGGCCCTGGCGCTTGAGCGTTTCCAGGCTCTCAAAGATGGCGTTGCGGCTCTGCGGGTCGACGCCGACCGTAGGCTCGTCGAGGATCAGCAATTGCGGATCGTGCAGCAGCGCGGCCGCAATGTTCAGGCGACGCTTCATGCCGCCGGAAAAGGTGCTGACCAGATCCTTGGCGCGATCCGCCAGATTGACCCGCTCCAGTTCCTCATCGCAGCGGCGCTTCAGCGCGCTGCCATGCAGGCCATAAAGGGCGCCGAAGATTCTCAGGTTCTCGCGCGCTGACAAGTCGTCAAACAGCGCCAGCTCCTGCGGCACCAGACCCAGCAGGCGCTTGACTTCGCTGCTGCCCTGGCCGACGGCCACGCCGCTCAGCACAACGGCGCCAGCATCGGGCCGCAGCAGACCGCAGATCATGCTGACCGTGGTTGATTTGCCGGCGCCGTTCGGACCGATCAGGCCCAGCGTCTGGCCGCGTTGCAAGGCGAACGAGACAGCATCGACCGCCTGACGCGAGCCAAAGGATTTGCTGAGTTGCTGTACCTGCAACAGGGTTTCGGTCATGCGGTCCCCGGCGGGTTGATAGTCTTACAGGTTGGGTGCCAGCAGGCGCTGCAGCGCCTGCGCGTCCATGTTACGACGTTGCGCCAAATCCTGCAGCTGGTCTGGTCCAATCCTGCCGACACTGAAGTAGCAGCTCTCGGGGTGGCCGATGTAAAAGCCGCTCACGCTCGCGGCCGGCGTCATGGCCAGGCTCTCGGTCACGCCCATGCCGATGTCCTGGCACTGCAGCAGTTCGAACATCGCCTGCTTGACGCTGTGATCGGGGCAGGCCGGGTAGCCCGGAGCCGGGCGGATGCCCTGGTATTTCTCGGCGATCAACTGCGCCGGAGCCAGCTCCTCCTGCGCCGCATAACCCCACAGGTCGGTGCGTACACGATGGTGGAGGTACTCGGCAAAGGCCTCGGCCAGGCGATCGGCCAGCGACTTGAACAGGATAGCCGAGTAGTCGTCGTGCGCGTCGAGAAAGACCTTTTCCTGCTTCTCGCTGCCCAGCCCGGCGGTGACGGCGAAGAGGCCTGCGTAATCGGCGGCCACACCCTTGGGCGCGACGAAATCGGCCAGGCAGCGGCTCGGCCGCTGCACGCCGTCGATGACCTGCTTCTCGGCCTGCTGGCGCAAGCCGTACCAGGTCAGCGCGACCTCGGTGCGCGACTCATCGGTGTAGAACTCGATGTCGTCGTCGTTTACGGAATTGGCCGGGTAGAGGCCGATCACGCCGTTCGCGGTGAGCCAGCGGCCCTCGATCAGGCGCTTGAGCATGGTCTGGCCATCGTTGAAAACGCGCTGTGCCTCCTGGCCCACTAGGGCGTCCTCGAGGATCGCCGGATAAGGACCGGCCAAATCCCAGGTCTGGAAGAACGGACCCCAGTCGATGAACCGGACCAGCTCGCCCAGGTCGAAATTCTTGAACACGCGCCGGCCCAGGAACTTGGGCTTTGTCGGCGTATAGCGCGTCCAGTCAACCACGGTCTTGTTGGCGCGCGCCCTGGCCAGAGGCCACAGCGGTGTCTGCCTCTTGCTGGCATGCTGCTGGCGCACGCGCTCATAGTCGGCGCCGAGTTCGGCGACATAGCTGGCCGACTGATCCGACAGCAGGCCCTGCGCTGCGTTGACGCTGCGCGAGGCGTCGGGCACGTAGACCACCGGCCCCTCGTAGTGCGGCGCGATCTTGACCGCCGTATGAACGCGCGAGGTGGTGGCGCCGCCGATCATCAGCGGGATCTTGCGCAGCCGGAAGTAATCGTCCTTCTGCATCTCGGTGGCGACGTAGCTCATCTCCTCCAGACTCGGCGTGATTAGACCTGACAGGCCGACGATGTCGGCGCCTTCGAGCTTGGCACGCGCCAGGATCTCGTGGCAGGGCACCATGACGCCCATGTTGACGACGTCGAAGTTGTTGCATTGCAGGACCACGGTCACGATGTTCTTGCCGATGTCGTGCACGTCGCCCTTGACGGTGGCGATGATGATCTTGCCCTTAGTCTTGACGTCGCGCCCGGCCGCTTGGTCGAGCCGTTTTTCTTCCTCGATGTAGGGGATCAGGTGCGCCACCGCCTGCTTCATGACGCGCGCGCTCTTGACCACCTGCGGCAGGAACATCTTGCCCTGGCCGAACAGGTCGCCCACGATGTTCATGCCCGCCATCAGCGGGCCTTCGATCACGTGCAGCGGACGCCCGCCGCGCGCCAGCACGGCCTGGTACGCCTCTTCGGTATCCTCGGTGATGAAGTCGGTGACACCGTGCACCATGGCGTGGCTCAGTCGCTGCTCGACTGTGGCCGGATGCTCGGCCGTGCCGCGCCAGGCCAGTCGGGTGCCCTCGTCCTTGGCCGCGCCCTTGGCGCCTTCGGCGATCTCGACCAAGCGCTCGCCGGCATCAGGCCTGCGATTGAGCACCACGTCCTCCACGCGCTCACGCAACACCGGCTCCAAGTCGTCGTAGACGCCGACCATGCCGGCGTTGACGATGCCCATATCCATGCCGGCGGCAATCGCGTGGTACAGGAAAACGGTGTGGATCGCCTCGCGTACCGGGTCGTTGCCGCGAAACGAGAAGCTAACGTTGGAGACGCCGCCCGAGACCTTGGCGCCGGGCAGATGCTGCTTGATCCAGCGCGTGGCGTTGATGAAATCTACGGCGTAGTTGTTGTGCTCCTCGATGCCGGTGGCTATGGCAAAGATATTGGGGTCGAAGATGATGTCTTCGGGCGGGAAATCGACCTCGTCGACCAGAATGCGGTAGGCGCGCTCGCAAATCCGGATCTTGCGCTCGAATGTGTCGGCCTGGCCCTGCTCGTCGAAGGCCATCACGACGGCGGCCGCGCCGTAGCGTCGCAGCAGTTTGGCCTGGCGCTTGAACTCGTCCACGCCCTCCTTCATGCTGATGGAGTTGACCACCGCCTTGCCCTGCACGCAGCGCAGGCCCGCCTCGATCACGCTCCACTTGCTCGAATCGATCATCACCGGCACGCGAGAGATATCGGGCTCGCTGGCGATCAAGTTCAGGAAGCGCACCATGGCAGCCTGGCTGTCGAGCATGGCCTCGTCCATGTTGATGTCGATGATCTGGGCGCCGTTCTCGACCTGCTGGCGCGCTACGCTCAGCGCCTTCTCGAACTCGCCGTTGAGGATCATGCGGGCGAAGACCTTGGAGCCCGTGACGTTGGTGCGCTCGCCGATGTTGACGAAGGTGGCGCGCGGTGCCAATGCGGCGTCATCATCTCTGGCAGCGACAGCGCCAATGGTGACCGGCTCCAGACCGGCCAGTTTCATCGGGGGAACAAGAATCTCGGACATGCAACTCACCTGTGGATTTGGAAAAAGCAGGTGAGCGTCGTTGGCAGCATCCAAGCCTGACGGGATTGGGCCCGCTGCAACGCTCCTTGGATGGGGCTGATTTTAGTGGCTTATGAACGCAATAGCCGCAGCGGGTCTATTTCGCCGCCAGCCCGAGCTTGAGCGGCACTGGTTTGCCCACCGCTGAATCAACTGCCTCGGGCGCCACCGCCAGCATGCGCGCTGGATCGACGCCGTCTTCCTTCAGGGCCCGCAGGATGACGGCGCTGCGCTGCTCGCCGAGCGCGCGCAGGGCCTCTGGCGCAAGCGCCTGCTGCTGCACGAGGCGCTGCTCAAGCTTGCGGTAGAAGGCGCGGGCGTCGGCCACCTGCGGCTCGCCCTGCACCAGCTTGCCGGCACGCGCCCAGAGCGAGAGTTTCTCCGGCGCCGCTGCGGTCGTGCCATCCGGCGCGGCCGGCTCGGCGGGTGCCGTTTCGGCCGCCTTCTTTTCCTTGTCGAGTTCAGCCGCGCCGAAGCGTTCGGCATACATGTCCCGCACCGCGCCACGCAGTTTGCGGTCGCCCACATCAAGCGGCCCGGGCGCCTCGCCGGGCTCGAGTTGCAGGCCGGCGCGCTTGACGATCTCGCTGCGCACGGCGCGCCGTCTCAATGCCGCGCCGTCAGCCGCCTCGCTGTACTGAGCCGGCACGGAGAGCGTGAGTTGCGTGCGCTTGGCCAGTGCCTGTCCCAACTGCTTGAGCTTTTCGCGCTCAGGCGGCAGCAAACGGTCGCTTCCGGGGTCAAAGTCGATGGCCTCCATCTTCTCGCCACTCACGCCGAACAGCTTGCCCAGCGCGCGAAACGGCGCCGTGACGATGCGGGTCAACAGGTTGCCGATCGCCTTCCAAACCACCGCGCCGTAGCTGAACTGCGGATCGTCCATGTTGCCGCTGACCGGCAGGCCGAGGTCGATGCGGCCATCGCTGTCCTTGAGGATGGCGATGGCGAGCTCCAGCGGCAGCTTGAGTGCATCGGGACTTTCGACGCGCTCACCCAGCGTCAGCTTGTCGATGACGATCTGGTTGTCGCCTTCGAGCTGGCTGGCGCGCACTTTGTAGCGCAGGTCGAGCGAGATCTTGCCCTCGGCAATGCGGTAGCCGGCAAACTTCATGGCGTAGGGCGAGGCAGAGACCATGTCGATGTTCTTGAACACGACGTTGACATTAGGGATTTGATGATTAAGGTCCACGCCCGAGGGGAGTGAAGCGTTACATGTCGATGAAACAACAAACCCTTGCCATGGCGGCCGACCAGACGTTCGAGAACTACCGCAAGCCGACAAGGCGCGACG
>Ga0214249_1000779_pt1 | contig 11477 bp, 9 predicted proteins | sample TroBogypolimnion_17_FD_153087 | JGI IMG/M metagenome (GOLD analysis project Ga0214249, IMG submission 153087) | Freshwater microbial communities from Trout Bog Lake, WI - 23JUN2009 hypolimnion | ecosystem: Environmental > Aquatic > Freshwater > Lake > Hypolimnion/Profundal zone | place: Trout... | reverse complement strand
CTGACCGGATCGCTGTTCCGTGAATTTGCCTTTACCCTGGCCGGCGCGGTCACCATTTCCGGTGTGGTGGCCCTGACCCTGTCGCCGATGATGTCGTCGCGGATGCTCAAGGCGGGAATGACCGAACACGGCTTGGCCGGAAGAATCGAGCGCGATTTTAAACGGCTGCGAGCCGCTTACGGACGCTGGCTTTCTGCCACCCTTAACTATCGACCAGCGGTCTACCTGGTGTGGATCGTCCTCGGTTTGCTGGCCGTGCCCATGTTTAAGATGTCGGCCAGGGAACTGGCGCCCACCGAAGACCAGGGTGTTATTTTCGGCATCGTCGATTCAGCCGCAAACTCCACCCTCGATCAGAACAAACATTTTACCGCGGCGGTGAACAAGGCTTTCCTCAGTGTGCCCGAAACCAACTTTGTCTTCCAATTGACCCTGCCTGACTCTGGTTTCAGCGGCATGGTGGTCAAACCCTGGCAGGAACGCAAACGGACGATCTTTGAGATCATGCCGGAGGTGGGACAGAAGTTGCACGGCATCCCCGGTATTCGCGTCTTTCCGGTGACCCCTCCGGCCCTTCCCGGCGGCGGCCAGTTTCCGGTGGAATTTGTCCTGGCCTCAACGGCGGAGCCGGATCAGATTCTCCAGTTTGCCCAAAAAATCCAGCTGGCAGCCATGCAGAGCCACATGTTCGCTTTTCCGCCCCTGATTGATGTCAAGATCGACCAACCTCAAGCGGAGATCGTCATTGATCGCGACAAGGTGGCCACCCTCGGCTTGAATCTGCAACAGGTCGGGGCCGATCTGTCGACCATGGTGGGTGGCAATTTTGTCAACCGCTTCAATATTGCTGGCCGCAGTTACAAGGTTGTGCCCCAGGTCATGCGGGTGGACCGCCTCAACCCCGATCAGCTCAAAGATGTGTATGTCACCGGTCCCACCGGGCAACTGGTGCCGCTCTCCACCATTGCCACCCTGAAGAACAGCACGGTGCCGCGTTCGCTCAACCGGTTTCAACAGTTGAACGCGGTCATTATCAGCGGTGTCGCTGTCCGCCCCTTGGACGAGGCCCTGCGCTTTTTGGAGGATGAGGCGGCCAAGATTTTGCCGCAGGGCTATGTGCTTGATTACACCGGGGAGTCCAGGCAGCTCCGGGTTGAAGGTAACAAGTTTGTCCAGGCCTTTGGGCTCGCGATTCTCCTCATTTTCCTGGTGCTGGCGGCGCAATTCAACAGCTTTCGCGATCCCTTCGTTATCCTGGCCGGTTCCGTACCGCTGGCCATGTTTGGGGCGCTGATCTTCACTTTCCTCAAGATGCCCGACCCCAATGTGCCCTTCTGGACCAAGGGTTGGACCACCACGCTGAATATCTATTCCCAGGTCGGGCTGGTGACCCTGGTCGGCCTAGTGTCAAAGAACGGCATCCTTATCGTCGAGTTTGCCAACAAACTGCAGGAGAGTGGCCTGGGCAAGCGGGAGGCGGTGCTGGAAGCGGCCATGACCCGTCTGCGGCCGATCCTGATGACCACCGGGGCGACCATTGCCGGCCATTTCCCCCTGACTCTGGTCACGGGGGCTGGTGCCGCGGCCCGGAACTCCATCGGTCTAGTCCTGGTCGGCGGCATGGCGATCGGCACCCTGTTCACGCTGTTCATCATCCCCTCCATCTATATGCTGGTGGCCAAGGATCACTCCAAAGACAGAGAGCTCGCCGGTGATGAGGCAAAGAAAGCTTTTTGAAAATTACTGAACCCGGGTCTGGGGAAGCGGACCCCTTGTTCTCAGGGACGAGAGGAACCGTTTGCTGTGATGTTTCTCATCGACGGAACATGTAACGTTGGCTAATTAGCCAGAAATAGCGAGGAACCAGGGGGAAAGATATGTTCACCGGGATCATAGTACTATCTTCTGTCATTATTCAATTTGTAACCGTTTATTTAGCAGCAAAGTTGATGCGGGTTACCGGTAGCCGTATTTCGTGGCTCTGCATCTCCTTGTCCATTTTCTTCATGGCCATCCGTCGTTGTTTTTCCCTCTACTGGTTTTTTCTAGGCGATCCCCTTCAGGAACCTGATTTACTCTATGAAATTGTGGGTCTTATCACCTCAGGTTTAATGCTCTCTGGGATAGTATTTATATCGCCTCTTTTTAAATCGATGGCTGAAAATATAGTTGATCTTGAACAAGCAAAAAATATTTTGCAAGTAAGTGAAAAAAAATTGCGTGATATTACCTCGAGTTTGGCTGAAGGTATTTATGTTTTTGATGAAAAAGGTCATGTGAGCTTCATGAATCCAGAGGCTGAACGTATTCTAGGGTGGTCAATTGATGATGTAAAAGGCAAGAATATTCATGATCTTATTCACCATCATAAGCCAGATGGAACGATTTTCCCCGTTGAAGAATGCAATATGTGGCAGGTGATACGATCAGGTGTACTTTTTAATTCTAGAGAGGAAATGTTAATACGAAAAGATGGAACTTTTTTCCCAGCCTCTGTTATTGCCAGCCCAATTAAAGAAAATGGGAATATTATTTCATCTGTTACTGCATTCAGAGATATTACAGAGATAAAAAAACTCGAACATGAAAAAGAAAATTTAATAAGTAAGCTTCAAGCATCCATTGATAAGGTAAAGTTATTGAGTGGTATAATTCCCATTTGCATGCACTGTAAAGGGATTCGGGACGATAAGGGCTATTGGAACCAACTTGAAAAATTTATCGCCGAACATTCTGAGGCTGAGTTCAGTCACGGTATTTGTCCCGACTGTTTGAAAAAACATTATCCGGAACAATACGAAATCATGATGGATAAAAAAGAAAATATTCTTTAGCTAATTGTTTTGGGAAAAGAACATTCATGGAAATTTTAAAAACTACTAACGACTGTATCGAATTCATGCCGAAAAGCGTAACAACGCAGCTGGCCAGTGCTCCAGCCTGACAGAGCTGGGGTGCAGATGCTATTGCAAAAGTAGTTTATAGAGAGAAGAATGAAAACGAAAGTGTTGCTGTTTATAGTGCTGCTGGTGTCTCTGGCGGCGGTTTCGATACAAGCTAAAGAAATGCGGCCTGCCGGAGTTACCGTCTATGGAGAGACGCTTTTGGCACAGATCAATCGGTATCGCCAGGACAACGGGCTCAATACCTTGCGCTTCGAAACGGGTCTCGTTCAACTGGCGCAGAAGCACAGCTTTGAGATGTTTCAGCAGAATATTCTCAGTCATCGTAACTTCAACGAGCGGTTTGAACGTTCCGGGAGCCATCTCTGCGTAGAAAATGTTGGCTGGAATTACACCAACCCGCTGAAACAATTCGATGGCTGGCGGAACTCGCCAGGGCATAATAAGAACATGCTGGCCGAGGGTATCCAGAAGGCTGGTATCGCTGAGGTTGGCAACTATGTCACTTTTTTTGCCTGCCAGTAAGAGGCGGTACCGGGAAGTGAAACCTGTGCCAGCGGTCCGTTGACCGGAAAGCGGCCTTGGCTGGCTCTGGAGTTGGGCGAGTGGTTTTCCTTTTTCACCTTGTTTGACCTGCTCTATTTTGCCCCTATCTTTTTCCCCCTGAATTCGATATATACCACCTGTGCGCGCCGAATACAGGTGTGCTTATTTTTTCATCTGGAGGAAACGGGTGTAAATCCCGTGCTGTCCCGCAACTGTGATTCCGCAACAAACGGAAGAGCCAGACACTCCCCCAGGACGTGGGTCTTCGAGGCATGAGACACCGCTGCCGCTGCGACGGCACACGATGCCTTTTCCTCGACCAAACATTCTGGTTTTGCAACTACTCAGCATTCATTTGTGAACTACATGGGTCGCATTATCCTCGTCACCGGCGGAGCCAGAAGCGGTAAAAGCAGCTATGCCGAGCAGCTGGTCGCAAACACCGGCGAACGCATCGCCTATATCGCTACGGGCAGAGCCTTCGACCTTGAGATGGAGGACCGCATCGCCAAGCACCGGCGACAGCGGCCTGCCTCCTGGCGGACCTTTGAGACGCCCAGCAACCCTTCGGTGATTATTGCCGACCAGGGGTTGCCTTATGAAGGTATCCTCCTGGATTGCCTGACGGTGATGATCACCAACAGAATCCTGACGCACGCGATTGATTGGGATAATCCCGCAGTGGCACAGTTGAATACGATCGAGGCGGACGTCATGGATGAGATCGAGGCCATCATCAAGGCCGCTAGCGTGAATCAAGCCGAGGTAGTCGTCGTTACCAACGAGGTGGGCTTTGGTATTGTACCGCTGTCACCGCTCGCCCGTTTTTTCCGCGACTGCGCAGGTCGCGTCAACCAACGGATGGCGGCCGCAGCAGCAGAGGTCTTTCTCGTGGTCTCCGGTATTCCGATGCGGATCAAGGGCCAGTGAGGAAAACCGGATGAAAGCGCTCATTCTCATGATCCAGTTTATGACCCGGTATCCGATCCCGATGACTATAGAGTTCACGGCAGAGCGTTTTGTCCAGGGCATGAAATGGATGCCGCTGGTCGGCCTGCTGGCGGCCCTTCCTGCTGCCGCTGGTTTTATGCTGGCGAACCGTCTGCTGGGCGGGGAGATCGGGGCAATCGTCGCCGTGATCGCCTTGATTCTGATTACCGGCGGTCTCCATCTGGACGGCATCGCCGATACCGCCGACGGGCTTTTCAGTTATCGCTCTCGCGAGCGAATGCTGGAGATCATGCGGGATTCGACCCTGGGAACCAACGGGGTGATCGCGATTGTCCTCACCGTTTTTTTGAAATATCTCTTCCTCCACAATATACCAGCGGGTGGCGCGGCCCTGGCTGTACTGGTTACCCCGGTGCTCGGCCGGATGGCCTTGGTCTGGCACTCTGCGGTCGCCCGTTATGCCCGCGAGGAACGGGGTATCGGCGATTATGTCAATCAAACCGGGTTGACCCAGGCTGCGGCAGCAACCCTCATCTCCTTGTTCCTCGTCTCCGGCATTTTGTTTCTTTGGGGCGTGGCCCCGGGCCTTGTGCCCTTGGTGGTGTTTATTCTCCACGTGCCGGCGATCCTGCTGGCAATGCTGTTTGCCTTCTACCTGAAGAAGCGGCTTGGCGGCATCACCGGCGACACCCTCGGGGCGACTGTAGAATTAGCTGAAATCACTACCTTTGTTGTTTTTCTCATTGTGTGGAAATATCTATTATGAATACGACCAAACTCTATCTCATTCGCCACGGTGAAACCGAGCAGAATAAAAATGGCATCCTCATGGGCAGTACCGATACCCCCCTCAACGACCTTGGCAGGCAACAGGCCGTCTCGCTTGGGGAGCGACTTAACACCCTTGAGGTTGATTCAATTTTTTGCAGCCCCCTGCAGCGGGCAGTGGATACTGCAACGCTGGTTTTCGGGGCGGATGCCTCCATCATAACCGACAGCAGCCTGCAGGAGTTCCATTTTGGTGAGTGGGAAGGCATGCATTTTTCCGAAATTGCCAAGCAGTATCCGGATGTCTGGCAACTCTGGCTCAAGGACTGGGAGCTGACTCAGATCCCAGGCGCCGAGGCCTTTGCCGCCTTTAAACATCGGGTGATCAATTTTGTTTCGGAGGTCGTCAGCTATAATCCCGGCAAACGGGTGGCGGTGATTTCCCACGGCGGTTGCATCCGTTCGCTGCTGGCTCATTTTTTCTGCGAGTCGGTCTCCACCGGCTATTGGAAGTTCAAGGTCGATAACGCCACCTTGACCGAAATTGAGTTCATGGGCACTTTGCCGATTCTCATTCGTTTTAACTATAGATAGGGGAGCGAAATGGAACTACTGCAGCGTACTCTGAACGCTATCGGGCCGACTGATCAGGTGGTTATGGCCGCGGCCCAAAAAGAAATCGATTATTGCCTCAAACCACCAGGCAGTCTCGGCAAGCTTGAGGATATCGCCCGTCAGATTGCTGGAATTACCGGCCGTATCCACAACACCATCAACAAAAAAGCCATTATTATCATGATGGCCGATAACGGTGTCTACTCCGAGGGGATCGCCATGTATCCCCAGGACATCACCCGCATCGGTGCCGATTTTGTTACCTCCGGGCGCATGGGGGGCAATTTTCTCGCCAACTATGCCGGAGCCGATATTGTCGCCGTTGATATCGGCATCCAGGTTGATGTTGATCTGCCCAAGGTGATCAACCGTAAGATTCGTTACGGCACGGCTAATTTCCTTCAAGAACCGGCCATGACCAGGGAGGAAGCAATCCGGGCCATAGAGGTCGGTATCGAAGTTACCAATACTGCTATTGACCAGGGCTACGACCTGATCGGCACCGGTGAGATCGGCATTGGCAATACCACCGCCAGCAGCGCCGTGCTCTACGCCTTTACCGGGGCGCACATCGACCGGGTGGTCGGCCGGGGCGCTGGCTTGACCGATGAGGCCTTTGAGCGCAAAAAAGAGGTGGTGAAGAAGGCGGTGCAGTTGCACCGGCCGGATGCCGACGATGCCCTGGATGTGCTCTCGAAAGTGGGCAGTCTCGATATCGCCGGCATGGCCGGCACCTATCTGGCCTGCGCCGCCCGCAGGGTGCCGGTGGTAACCGACGGCCTGATTTCCAACGTCGCTGCTCTGGTGGCTATCCGCCTCAAGCCCGAAGCCATCGAATACATGATCCCTTCGCACATTTCTTTTGAACCAGGGGCGAAACTGTTGAAGGAGATCACCGGGCTTGAGCCCATGCTGGATATGAACATGCGGCTGGGCGAGGGTACGGGCTGCTCCCTGGTGTTTAGCATCATTGAGGCCTCGCTCAGGATGATCGAGGAGATGGGGACCTTTGCCATTATTGGCAAGTCACGGGATGAAATTGGTGACCAGGCCATGGCCTATCGGGGAAAATTTCCTCGATAACGACCGTTTGGTCGTCGGTCAGCCCGATTCGATCCGGCGAGAGCGTATCTCTGCAGGAGCTGAACGCGACCAGGGAAGATCTTCCCCTCATACCTGCTTTCTTCCTTTGATTTCCGGTTGTCAGACCGATAATTTCTTGGTAGTGAGCAGGTAACCATTTAAAAGTGCAAAATATATCCGAGAATAACAGCAGGTGGCGTGTACGATTTTTTCTCGCCGCCTGTTTACTGTTCCGACGATTATCTGCCTTCTCTCGGATTCTGTTTGACTCGTTTCAAGACACGACCAGCATAAAAAGAGTGACTTGGCCTGGAAAAACTGCTTAATTGTCTCGCCCGAAAAAGTATAGGTCTTCAGGCAGTTGGGTGAGGCGTGTCTGAGCAATGCACATCGTGAAAAAGCTGAGAGATGAAAAACTGTGAACCGTTCAGGGCTTATGCTGCGTCTCGGGCCGGTTCCGCCACAAGGTAACGATCATGGATACTCAATACAATGCGACCCTCGAGACATTGGAACGGCTGCGCGCGGAATCGGTTACGGCCGGCGGAGAGAAGAAGAAGGCTGATCAGCATTTCAAGGGCAAACTGACGGCGCGTGAGCGTCTGGATCTGTTGCTGGACGACGGTTCCTTTGAAGAGTTTGATGTGCTCAAGATCGGTCGCGGCGGCAGCTTGGGCGAGGAGAAGAAATATCTCGGCGACGGCGTTATCACGGGTCACGGTGCTATCGATGGTCGGGAGGTTTTTGTCTTCAGCCAGGATTTTACGGTTCTTGGCGGCTCGCTGGGAGAAGCGCACGCCCAGAAGATCTGCAAGGTCATGGATCTGGCGGTGAAGGTGGGCGCGCCGATCATCGGCTTGAACGATTCTGGCGGTGCGCGCATCCAGGAGGGTATGGATGCCCTGGCCGCCTACGGTGAGATCTTTCACCGCAATGTCCGGGCCAGCGGCGTTGTCCCGCAGATTTCCTGCATCATGGGGCCCTGCGCCGGAGGTGCGGTCTACAGCCCTGCGATTACTGATTTTGTGTTCATGGTCGAGGACTCGGCCTACATGTTCGTCACTGGGCCGAGCGTGGTCAAGACCGTCACTCACCAGGACATCACCTCCGAGGATTTGGGCGGTGCGCGCGTGCATTCCCAGAAGAGCGGTGTTGCCCATTTCACGGTGGCCAACGATGTGCTTGCCCTGCGCGAAGTTCGACGTCTGATCAGCTATCTGCCCTCCAACAACCGGCACCGCTCCCCTATCCTCGACTTAAGCGACTCACCCAGCCGTACCGATCCAGCGCTGGACTACCTCATTCCGAGCAACTCCAACCAGACCTATGACATGAACGTGCTGATCCACAGCATCCTGGATGGTGCTGAGTTCATGGAGGTCCATGCCGGATTCGCCCGCAACATCATCTGCGGCTTTGGCCGTCTGGGCGGGCAGACCGTGGGCCTGGTGGCTAATCAGCCGGCGGTGCTTGCCGGTGTGCTTGACAACGATGCCTCGTTCAAGGCCGGACGTTTTGTCCGCTTCTGCGACTCGTTCAATATCCCGCTGATCTCGCTGGTAGATGTGCCGGGCTTCATGCCCGGTCCGGACCAGGAGCACGGCGGCATCATCCGGCACGGGGCTAAACTGCTCTACGCCTTTACCGAGGCGACGGTTCCCCGGATCTCGGTGATCATCCGCAAGGCCTACGGCGGTGCCTACCTGGTGATGAACTCCAAGCATATCCACTGCGATGTCAATTACGCCTGGCCGACGGCGGAGATTGCGGTCATGGGCCCCAAAGGGGCGGCCGAGGTCATCCATCGCAAGGAGATCTCGCAGGCCGACGATCCGGAAGCTGTCCTTGCGGAGAAGATGGAGGAATATCGGCGCACCTTTGCCAACCCTTTTATTGCCGCGCAGCGGGGTTATATAGATGACGTCATCTTCCCCCGGGATACTCGTTCGCATCTGATCCGTACCTTGCAGATGCTGGACAGCAAGAGGACCAAGGGTCCTGACCGTAAACACGGAAATATTCCCCTGTGAGACACGCTATGTTTAATAAGATTTTGATCGCCAATCGCGGCGAAATTGCCATACGCATAATCCGTACCTGCAACCGTTTGGGCATTGGCACGGTGGCGGTCTATTCCAATGCCGACAGCCGCAGCTTGCACCGGAATTTGGCGGATGAGTCGGTGCATATCGGCGAGTCGCAGTCGCAGAAATCCTATCTCAATATCGACAAGATCATTGCCGCCGCCAAGGCCACTGGTTGTCAGGCCATCCACCCGGGCTATGGTTTTCTCTCGGAGAATGCCCAGTTCGCCCAGGCGGTAGCGGCAGCGGGCATGGTCTTTATCGGTCCACCGGCTGCGGTGGTTGATTTGATGGGTGACAAGATCACCTCCAAGGAGCTGGCTAAAAATGCCGGTGTTCCTGTCATCCCCGGCCATATCGAAGCGATCGCGGATGAAGGTGAGGCCTTGGTGGTGGCTGAAGATGTCGGCTACCCGGTGCTGCTCAAACCGGCCGCGGGCGGTGGCGGCAAGGGGATGCGCATTGTCCATAAACCCGAAGAGATGAAAGCTGCGCTGGCGGCGAGCCGTCAGGAGACGCAAAAGGCCTTTAACGACACCCGCATCTTTGTCGAACGCTACATCGAGCAGCCGCGGCATATCGAGATTCAGATTCTGGCCGATAGCCAGGGGCATGTGGTGCATCTGGGCGAGCGGGAATGCTCGATCCAAAGGCGCTATCAGAAGGTGATCGAAGAGTCGCCGTCGCCTGCGGTGTCCCCTGACCTCCGCGAGCGGATGGGCAAGGCGGCGTGCGATCTGGCCCGTCAGTCGGGGTATGTGAGTGCGGGCACGGTTGAGTTCGTCATGGATTCCCAGCACAATTTTTATTTTTTGGAGATGAACACCCGCCTGCAGGTGGAGCACCCGGTCACCGAACTGGTTACCGGGCTTGATCTGGTGGAATGGCAGTTGCGTATCGCCAGCGGGGAACCGTTGTCCTTTGACCAGAGCGGGGTTACGTTCAACGGCTGGGCGATCGAGGCGCGGATCTGCGCTGAGGATCCCACCCGCGGTTTTATTCCTTCTACCGGCATGATCACCCGTTATGCCGCCCCTCGGGGCAAGGGTGTCCGGGTTGACAGCGGCGTTAATATTGGCGGTAAGATCGACGTCTACTATGACTCGATGCTGGCCAAGCTGATCTGTCACGGCAAGACGCGTGAGGATGCGCGGCGCGGTCTGATCGAGGCCCTGAACGGCTACCATATCGAGGGCGTGTCGACCAATATCGATTTTGTTACCAGCGTGCTCTGCCTGCCTGAGTTTGCGGAGGGCAATCTGAGCACCGGGTTTATTGACCAGCATTTTGAAGGCGGCCTGTCGAAACGCTCGCCTTCGCTTCAATATTTGCAATTAGCGGCCCTGGCGGCAACGCTCATCTACCATACCCGCACAGTGGCTGTGCGCGAGTCGCTGCGCCACATGGTCTCCGACATCGGCGGTAAGCGGGACATGGGCAAAATACATCCGTACAAGGTCCGTTCCCAGGGGGAACTTTTTGAGGTGACGTTGGAGGGTGCACGGGCGAGCGGCGAGATCTGCACCATCCGGGTGGATGGTACGACCCACAAGGTCGTCATCCCGACGTTCGAGTTTTTCCGCCGCCGTCTCAAGCTTTCGGTCAATGGTCAAGATTACCGCTTCCGTTTACGGTTTGAGGAATCGTTCATGTTCATGAGTTTTAACGGCATCTCTCGCGTCTTTGAGGTCTATACGCCGAAAGAGTGGGCGCTGATGGAATTTATGCCGGAGAAGGCGGACAAGGTGGCCAACAACATCCTAGTCTGCCCCATGCCCGGTCTGGTGGTGGATGTGCTGGCTCAGAAGGGCGAGCGTGTCTTCCGTGGTCAGAACCTGGTGATCTTGGAATCGATGAAAATGGAAAGCGGCGTCGCTTCGCCGGTGGACGGCGTTATCGCCGAGGTCCGGGTCAGCAGCGGCCAGGCGGTTGAGGCTGGCGAAACCCTCATCCGTTTTGAGGTAGACGGGAAAATTGTATAATGTGGATTGCAAGGAATGTTTGCTGTAACTCTTTATGAATGCGGTGTATTATATTCCCTGAATTGGAGAGGCGTCCCCTGTTTCTTGCTTCAGGACTAGTTTGAGTCAAACGATTGCTTGTGTCGAAAAAGAAACAGCGGCAAACGATGCGGTTTTCATGTTTCGACATAAGCGGGTCATTTAGAGGAGGTTGGGGGAAATATAACCTGCAACAAAAGGTGTAATATTCCATATCAATGGGGCCTGAAAAACCCAAAACGTTCTTCATTTCGCTTCGTTCTGCCGCTATGATCAAACTGACCAGGCTGAATAATTCTACGATTTATCTCAATCCAGACCTGATTAAGAGTATCGAAGAAACCCCCGATACCATTATCAGCCTTGTGAATGACGACCACTATCTTGTTCGGGAAAAAACAGAAGAAATTATCGATAAAATAGTTAGTTATCGAGTCAGGGTCATTCATCAATCCAGACAGTTTTCCAGCACGGATACGCCTGCTTAATTTTTCCTGCATTTCACTCGAATTCCAGGATGATGAAAT
>Ga0214249_1000776_pt1 | contig 11497 bp, 9 predicted proteins | sample TroBogypolimnion_17_FD_153087 | JGI IMG/M metagenome (GOLD analysis project Ga0214249, IMG submission 153087) | Freshwater microbial communities from Trout Bog Lake, WI - 23JUN2009 hypolimnion | ecosystem: Environmental > Aquatic > Freshwater > Lake > Hypolimnion/Profundal zone | place: Trout... | reverse complement strand
AGCCAATCCATATTGCGATGCGTTAGAGAGAGCAATTGCTTCACCCATAGATGCGACGCTACGGATAGTAAGTGTTGGTCCAAAAGTTTCTTCAGCGACTGCGAGGCTATCTTCAGGAACGTTGGTCATGATGGTGGGTAGAACAAATGGAGGTTGAACCGAATCGACGCTTCCAACCAGGAATTCTGCGCCGCGGCTAGCCGCATCTTTAATATGTGAGTCAATGATGGCAAGTTGTTTTGGCATAGTTGCGGCGCCGTAGTCGCGCCCCACAACGAGCTCAGATGCCAGCGCCGAGATCTTTTCGCTAAAGCGCTCTGCAATCTCTTCATGTACATAGACTCGTTCTATTCCCACACAGGTCTGTCCTGCATTACCCATAGCAGCCCAGAGCACCGCGCTGGCGACTCGATCTATATCGACATCGCGATCAATAATTGCGGGATCGGTTCCACCGCATTCCATCAATACCGTGGTTAATGTTTCGGCGCAGATCGCCGCAATTTTCTTTCCCGTAGCACTCGACCCCGTGAATGCAATTTTGTTAACTGCGCTCTTAGTAAGCGCTGCACCAGTTTCGGGTCCTCCGGTCGCAACGAAGAAAATATTCGCTTCCGGTGCAATCGCGTTAAATGATTCACCTAACCAGTGCCCGACGCCAGGGGTGAATTCGCTGGGCTTAAAGATGACGGCGTTACCCGCGGCGAGTGCGTAAGCGATCGAACCCATTGGAGTAAAGACGGGATAGTTCCAAGGGCCGATGATTCCGATTACTCCCAAAGGTTGATACTCGACATGAGCAGACATATTTGCCATCAACAATCCCGGTGCCCGGTGCGAGTTACGCAGATACCGTCCTGCTTTGCGCGCCGCCCACGAAACGTGCTCGATCGCGATGGATATTTCCAGTGCGGCATCGCTAAGCGGCTTGCCGGTCTCTTGGGAAACAATCGATGCGAGTTCATCGATGTGCAGCGATAAGTAATGCGCCCACGATCGGAGAATCGCTTTGCGCCCTTTGAATCCCAGAGCGCGCCAATGCGCTGAAGCTGCGTTGGCCCGGACTACGAGTTCGTCGATCGTTGCGGCCGAGGTATTGGGATATCGCCCGACCTCTGCCCCGGTAGCAGGGGAGTAGCTGATGATTTCGGTCAGTTGGCTCATGGGCTAAGAGTAAACTTCTTTTGTGAGCGAGTTGATTAGGCCAAGCACAGTTCTGCCGGCAAAGCGCCACCCATTCACTTTTATGACCTCAGATGAACTCACGCTCGTCGGTGAGGTAGCAACACCACTCGGTGAGATAACAGCCTCTCTGCTCTGCCTTCACCCAAATCCCACCGGCGGCGGCATGATGGATAGCCACATCTATAAGAAGGCGGCGAATCGACTTCCTGCGATGGCCGGTATTCAGGTCATTCGCTTCAACACCCGCGGCACATCGAGCGAAGTCGGAACTTCTGAAGGCACCTATGACCACGGCAAGGGTGAAGTTGAAGATGTCATCGCGGCAATTAATTACTGCTTTGATACTTTAAAGGTTTCCACTCTCTGGGTTGTGGGCTGGTCTTTCGGGACTGATTTGGCCCTTTGCTACGCCAAGGATCCTCGTGTTGCTGGCCTGATTCTGCTCAGCCCCCCGATGCAACGCACGCCAGAGCGCGTTCTGGAATTTTGGCAGAACGATTCACGACCGGTCATCGCCTATGTTCCAGAGCACGACGAATATTTGAATCCAGAGCAAGCGGTCGAACGATTCAAGATATTCCCACGCTTGACCTTGATTCCAATTTCGGGCGCTAAACATCTCTGGGTAGGCGAGCCCTTTGTTCACCTAATATTGAGTGAAATCACTAAGCAGCTTGCCCCACAGCGCTTGCCGCTTCCAACCGAGATCTAAAAGTTAAAGAGCGGTTTCGCGGCTAATTTAAATAGTCGAGAGCATGAGAAATAATCTCAGCTCTCTTATTTTTCCCAAGAGACAAGTGGCCTTCTCCGGGAACCAAGAACAACTTAGATTTTGCAATCTTGCTGTGTAACCACTTGCCATGCGAGTGCGGCACCATAGAATCGTCGCCACCTTGCCAGAGTTCTACGGGTTTGTTAATTGCACCAAGGTCGAATCCCCACGGTTTTGCAAATGCAAGATCGTCATCTACCCAGCCGTAATAACTAACAGCAAGTGCGTGACGCACACCCGCCGCCATGTATTCTGCGGTTTCGGCGTCAAGTGCCTCTTTATCGGCAACACCAAGCAAGCCTCCCAAAACCTCGATAATTTGCGTGCCAGTGACGTTGGCTAGGGGAGCCGAATGCTCATTCATCCACTCTTCCATCGCTATTTCACCGGCGAGCGCGGCACCAAATTCAACGAGATTCTCCTCTCCCATACCTTCAAAAAAGTTAAGGTCGTCATCACCAAATTCCCCAAGGCCAGCAACGCAGATCGCGGCCTGGTTTTGCGGCAAAGTCGCATCAGCTAAACAATGTGGCCCGCCGCCAGACTGGCCGATAGAAACAAACTTCTCTATCCCAAAGTGGTTGAGAATCGCTTGTACATCTTTCACATTATCAATCACGGTGCGTCCTTTGTTGCGACTGCTGTCCCCGTATCCTGCGCGCGAATAAGAAATCACAAATGCGCCCTGTGACTCAACATAAAGATGCATACCTGCTCCCGACTTGTAAGAACCGGGGGTGCCATGATGAAAAATGACCGCCTCTTTTGACGGGGACCCTAAAGTCAGAACTTCAAGGGTACGTCCATTTTCTGTTGGGATAGTGTGCATAGTCATTTAGGCAGTTAATCATAGTTATTGCGTTCTGACGGGGGGAGTGGCAGTTACTTCGGGATTCTTTTCCTAGTGCCACCCATTTGAGAAAAAATCACGCTTGAGTGAGGTTAAGTGTTGATTAAGAGATATCGGCCTTCGGGTATACAACTTCATCGACAATAAGCAAGATAGCCGCTGCGATTGGCACAGCCAAGATTCCGCCAACGACACCGAGAAGGCTGACGCCGACGAGAGCCGCAATAATTGTGACTATTCCTGGCATCGAAAGCGATCTGCGCATGATTCGCGGCATGACCAAGTAGTTTTCGATTTGGATGTAGGCAACATATAAAATAAATGTAATAACTGCTGCGGTGGGAGATTTGCTGAGCGCGATCAAAGTTACAACGGTTACGCCGAGAAGATGTCCGATAAGAGGGATCGCACCGCAGACAAATACCAAGACTGCGATAGCTGATGGATATGGCAGACCAAGGGCGAGCGCGAGTATTAGTCCAAAGATGGACGCAATAAATGCGACGGTTACTTGACCGCTGACGAATCCGCCGATTCGCAGGATGATCGCATCGGTGATTCTTGAGACTCTGTCGCGGCGCGATGCTGGAACGAAGCGGTAAGCAGCACCGGTAACGCTAGGCAGAGATGCCAAGAAATAGAGTGTCAAAACTAATACGGTAAGGGCGGCAACTGCGCCTGAGATAACTGCCTTGCCGACTCCAATTACTCCACCAAATGCAGAAATTACATATTGGCCATCGTGAATCGAAGCGTTGAACTTTGCCTGTAACGAGTCGATGATTCCGTAATGCTTGTTGAGATCTCCCAGGATGCGATTTGATTTGAGATCTTCCAGAATCTTTGGGGCATTCTTAAAGAGATTTCCCACTTGAGTAATCGCGGGCGGAATTACAACTGCAGAAAAAATCCCTACAAAGACCAGTACGAAAAAGACTACGGCCATTACCGCGTGAGATCGCTTCAATCCGCGGCGACGGAAGAATTCAACCGAGGGGTTTAAGCCAGCCGCGAGAAAGAGGGAAATAATGATCAGTACAAAGACCTGCCCAGCACTGGCAAAGGCTTTGAGCATGGTGATTGCGATGACCGCCCCAGTGGCAGCTAAAAAGCCGAAATAGAAGGGATGACCCCTATCGACGGGAAGGCCGGGGGTCCCCATAGATGCGGTTGGCTCGGGCTGTGATGCATCGCTCGCCTTATTGCCAAAGTAGAGCCAGGGTTTCTTGAGCGCCATAGTTTGATAATACGAGAAGATAGGGCAGTGAGCGAGCTGCGAATTACGGGTCTGAGTGAGGACATGCTCGCCCTCGCCAATCTGCCCTGGCGCAAGCACCTGGAAGATTGGCCAGAAGACCCTGGCCTGACCAGCATGCGCGGTATCTCGCGCCATATAGTCCGTTTAATCCGGACTGGCCCAGGGGATCGGGATGTCTTCGCGGTAAAAGAGACCGTCGAAGAGTTCGCCACCCGGGAGTACAAGATTCTGCGAGAGCTAAATAACCGAAATGCTCCGTGTGTAGAGCCGGTAGCCATTGTCGAGAATCGCCTGGATAACCGGGCAAATCCGCTCCCAGTGGCGCTTGTGACCCGCTATTTGCCCTTCTCGCTGCCCTACCGAGTCATCATGAGCAGCAAGGTCACCCCGCATGAGATTAACAATATGGCCAATGCGCTCGCGCTCTTGCTCGTACGTCTCCACCTCCTCGGCTTTTGGTGGGGCGACTGCTCGCTCTCCAACACCCTCTTCCGCCAGGATGCGAATGAATATGCGGCCTACCTCGTCGATGCCGAAACTGGGGAGTTCCAGCCGGGTCTAAGCAATGGCCAGCGCGAGCACGATTTGGAAATCGCCCAGTTCAACGTGGCGGCCGAACTAGAGGACCTAGCGGTCGCGGGGCTCCTACATCCAGGGATGGATCCAATTCGCGCCGCCGATCGCGTGATTTCACGCTACCGCCGCCTCTGGTCGATGCTCAAAGAGCCGCAGATTTTGGATCCCAGCGATCGCCACTCGGTCGAAAAGGCGATGCGCGCCGTCCAGGATCTGGGCTTTGCCGTTGAAGAGGTTGAGGTCACTCTCGATGGAGAAAAGGGGGCTCTCAAATTCTCTCCAAAGCTTGTAGCTGCGGGTTATCACCAAAACCGTCTCTATGAATTGATGGGGCTTCAGGCCGAGGAGCTACAGGCCAAGCGCCTGCTCGCCTCTTTCGACCGTTTCCGCGGACGTGAGAAGAAGCCGTTACCGCCAATTGACGATAGCGCTCGCCGTTGGTTGACAGAGACCTACCATCGCGTGATTGATATGGTTCCGGAAGATTTACGTGGTCGAGTCGAGCCGGCACAGATGTTCCACGAGATCCTGGAGCACCGTTGGTATCTGGGTGAACAAGCAGGTAAAGATTTAGGCATAACCTTTGCCACTGAGGATTACATTCGATCTATCCTGCCATTTAGAAACATACCAAGACAAGAGGAAGCGGTAGCGGTGAATGAGTTCTCTTCCTAAAAATTTCGGTTCCGCATTCGACTTGAGCGCGTTAAAGAATCCAGTGTCGGCCGCAGAGTTATCCGGTATTTCTATTACCCAATCAAATCTGATGCAGGATGTGTTACCGGCATCGCATGCGCAGGTAGTTATTTTGATCTGCTGGTCGTCTCGCTCTCCCGAATCTCAATCGGTGATGGCGGCGCTCGGAAAGATGCATGAGGATGATTCAGTTAAACCCGAAGGCGCGGGCTGGTTGCTTGGGAATGTAAATGTCGATCTTGAACCAGAAGTAGCTCAAGCTTTGCAGGTTCAAACAGTGCCGCTCGCCCTGGCCATTATTCAAGAACAAGTTGTACCACTCTTTGAAACGGTCCCTACTGTGCCCCAACTACGTGCAGTGCTCGACAAGGTGCTGTCATTGGCTGCAGAGCGTGGAGTCGGTTCGGTGATGGCCGAATCCGAGGGGGCTGTGGAAGAGAAGTTAGAACCTGAAGAGATAAAGGCGCTCGATGCGCTTGAAAAAGGTGATTTCGCTGGTGCCAAGGCGGCCTATCAAGAGTGGTTAAATCGTGCTCCCAGTAATCCGCTGGCCCTGCTGGGTTTTGCTCAAGTTGAACTCCTTTTCCGAATCAACGGATTGGATTCCGCCGAAATTATTGTGCAGGCAAACTCCAACCCTGCCGATATTGCTCTCGCTCAACAAGCCGCCGATTGTGAAATCGCACAAGGAAATTTTGAGGCCTCTTTTGCTCGCCTCATCGCAGCAGTAAAACTGGCGAGTGGCGATGACCGTAAAGAGCTGCGCGAACATCTTGTAGGGTTGTTCGCATTGGTAGACCCAGCAGATCCGATTCTGATTCGTGCACGACAACAGTTAGCGAGCGCCCTCTTTTGACCTTGATCGTCACCTCTCGAGAACGCCGACATCAGCTCCTATTCTTCTTCTACTTCGGAGTTGCAGCCCTGAGTTTGGCTTCTCGTTCCCCAGATTTAAAACGTAATCTCAACGTTAACAACGGAACGTATGGAATCCTCCTGAGTTTGGGCGCGATTGGCGCCATCTTGGCCTTTATGTTTATAGGACAGCTGGTCCATCGCATTGGCGTCTTTCCCGTACTTATTGGCACCGGGATTTCTCTCTATGGTTCTGTCGCTGTTATCCCACATATTCACTCCCCCTGGATGTTTATGCTTATGAATACCGTCTTGGGTTTAGGGTTCAATGGTTACAACATCGCGATTCATGATCAAGCTTTAAAACGACAATTATTGAGTGGCGAGAAAGCAATTCCTCGATTGCACGGCGCATGGAGCGTTGGAACTTTGCTCACGACGAGCCTTTCGATTTTGATTACATCCCGCGTCACGTTTGCTTGGCACATTGATCTCTTGATGGCGATTCTCTTTGCAGCGACTATGGTTTCTGTCTTTCGGATGCGTCCATTTCTAATACGAGGTTCGCAAGAGCATTCCGAAAGTGACTCGGTAAAAATGAAAGATATGTGGTCGATGCTCACCTCTGATCGCTACATAGCATTTGCATATCTCTGCGCAGTGATGGTTGAGTTTTCGACTAACGACTGGGTCACTCTTTCATCGCACCAAGAGATTAAGGCGAGCACAACACTCAGCATCGTTCCCTATTTACTCTTTATGATTGGAATGGTTATAGGTCGCCTTGGGATTCACAGATTGCTTGTGATTAAGCCCGATACCTACTGGATCCAAATCTTTTCCCGCATCGGGGGTTCGGGTTTTATCGTTTTCTTACTCTTGGCTAAATATTTCGCTGGTCACAATTTCGGCTTGGCCTTCACCTGCGAAATTGTTGGTTTCTTTATCGGGGGGCTTGGTGGCTCGTTCTTCGCTGGCGTATTGACCCAGATTGCCAGCCAGCGCTCTAAATTCCCTGGAGGCGTTGTTGTCGCGCAGATGAGTCTTGCCCTTGCAGTACTGACCTTCTTTGTAAAGATCTTAATTTCATTGATCGCACAAGTTACCTCAATTACTTACGGCCTGATGATCCCTGGAGCGCTCATGATCGCGCTCTCGTTCTTCAAGAAACTTGGGCCACGGAAAGTAGAAGCGTAAGGATCAACCAGAACCTTCGGTGTTTCCAGCATCTGCTGCAGTCACATCGTTGATCTGATACTTCTCGATCGCCTCTTTAACTACCTTTGCTTTGACGACACCATTCTTCGCGAGTTGAGCGAGGGTGGCTATGACAATTGATTCGGCATCTACTTTGAAGTGGCGGCGCAGCGCTCCACGGGTATCAGACATTCCAAATCCATCGGTGCCGAGCGAAGAGAAGTCCTGTGGGACCCAAGGAGCAATCTGATCCTGAACTGCCCGCATAAAGTCACTGACAGCTATTACTGGACCATCAAATACTTCAAATTTCTGGGTCACATAAGCGACACGTTGATCGTGAGGATTGAGCAAGTTGTGGCGATCGGTTTCTAAACCATCACGACGCAGTTCGTTCCATGAAGTAACAGACCAGACATCAGCCTTGATACCAAAATCATCCATGAGCAGTTGTTGTGCTTTGGTCGCCCAGTTAAGCGCAACTCCAGAAGCCAAGAGGTTGACTTCGTTCTTGCCCTTTTTCGATGCCGGGGAGTACAAATACATGCCTTTGAGCAGACCTTCAACATCCAGGTTCTCTGGCTCTGCGGGCTGCATATAAGGCTCGTTGTAGACGGTTAGATAGTAATAAATGTTTTCGCTGTTCTCGCCATACATGCGGCGCAGACCATCCTTGACGATATGCCCGACTTCATAACCGAAGGCAGGGTCGTAAGCAACAACGGCTGGATTGGTTGAAGCGAGAAGTGGCGAATGACCATCTTCATGCTGCAAACCTTCGCCATTGAGTGTGGTGCGGCCTGCGGTAGCTCCGACAACGAAACCACGGCACAACTGATCAGATGCTGCCCAGAAAGCATCTCCTGTGCGCTGGAATCCAAACATGGAATAGAAGATGTAGATAGGGATCATTGGTTCATCATGCGTCGAATAAGAAGAGCCAACTGCGGTGAAGGATGCTGTAGATCCAGCCTCGTTGATGCCTTCGTGCAAGATCACACCGGAGGTCGATTCCTTGTAGGACAACATCAATTCACGATCTACCGCGGCATATGTCTGACCCAGTGGTGAATAGATCTTAAGAGTCGGGAAGAGGCTATCTAGCCCAAAGGTACGAGCCTCATCAGGAATAATTGGAACAAATCGCTTGCCGATTTCGGGATCCTTAACCAAGTCCTTGAGCAAGCGAACAAATGCCATGGTGGTGGCGACTTCTTGTTGTCCAGAGCCACGCCTGACAGAGTCATAGGTGGAATCAACTGGTTGTGGCAGCGGACGAGAAATCTTGCGGCGGGATGGAACCGATCCACCGAGTTCACGGCGGCGTTCCATCATGTACTTGTATTCCGGTGATTCAACGCCCGGATGGTAATAAGCAGGAACCTTTGCATCGATCGCCGAATCTGGAAGAGGAATATGCAAGGTATCGCGGAATTGAATCAAATCTTCATGCGTCATCTTCTTCATCTGGTGCGTCGAATTACGTGCTTCGAAGTGCGAGCCCAAAGTCCAACCCTTGATGGTCTTCGCCAAAATTACGGTTGGCTTACCATTCTTCTCGGTGGCGGCTTTATAGGCAGCGAAGAGTTTGCGGTAATCATGTCCACCACGCTTGAGACCCCAGATCTTCTCATCGCTCCAGCCAGCGACAAGCGCTGCAGTACGTGGATCGCGACCAAAGAAGTTCTCACGGACATATGCGCCGCTTTCGGCCTTAAATGTTTGGTAATCGCCATCGGGAGTGCGGTTCATTAAATCAACGAGTGCGCCTTCGCGATCGTTAGCAAGGAGTTCATCCCACTCACGACCCCATACGACCTTGATGACGTTCCAGCCCGCGCCACGGAAAATTGATTCGAGCTCTTGAATGATCTTTCCATTTCCACGGACTGGACCATCCAAACGTTGCAAGTTGCAGTTAATGACAAAATTGAGATTGTCGAGTCCTTCGCGCGCAGCAAGACTGATCGCACCCAAGGTTTCTGGCTCATCGCACTCGCCATCACCCAAGAAAGCCCAGACATTTTGATCCGAGGTATCTTTAATTCCGCGGCCCTGTAAGTAACGGTTATAACGCGCTTGATAAATTGCATTGATCGGACCTAGTCCCATTGAAACGGTAGGGAACTGCCAGAACTCTGGCATCAAACGCGGATGCGGGTAGGAAGAAAGACCGCCACCTGAATGTGAAAGTTCTTGACGGAATCCATCCATCTGATGTTCGGTCAATCGTCCTTCGACGAATGCGCGGGCGTACATTCCTGGACTGGCATGGCCTTGGAAGAAAATCTGATCTCCCCCACCAGGATGCTCTTGGCCGCGGAAGAAGTGGTTGAACCCAACTTCATAGAGTGAAGCCGATGATGCAAAGGTGGAGATGTGTCCGCCGACGCCAACACCGGGACGCTGTGCACGGTGCACCATGATCGCTGCGTTCCAGCGGACGATGGCGCGGATGCGACGTTCGAGCGCTTCATCGCCGGGAAAATCTGGCTCGCGGTTGGTAGGAATTGTGTTGATGTAATCGGTGGTGCGAAGTGCACCAACGCCCAACTTATTCTCTTGGGCATGCTGCAGGAGCGAGAGCATGATGTAGCGGGCACGCGTAGGTCCGGCGCTGGCGAGCAGTGAGTCAAGGGAAGCCTTCCATTCAGCGGTCTCCGAAGGGTCCAGATCGACCAACTGGTCGATTAGGTTGTTCGGGGTATCGATGAATTGGTTGAATCCGCTCGCTTCGCTCATGGGAGGAGTTTATTCACATCAAAAGGCTTGCGCTCACGCCATAAGTTGAGTGGACTACTCCTACTCGGCCCACACAGGGCAGGAGCCAGGGGATAGGTGCCATAGCCCCACCGAGGCAGTTTGGAGGTTAAGTTCTAGTGAACTCCCCACAGGGGTTAGCGGTGAGTATTGAACGCCTCGGGCTGGTTCCCGGTGAGTTAATACTTGAGGTCGGCTATGAGAGCGACTGCGATGATCAATTGCGCCATGCCATCGAGGCAAAGATTGGTTCTAATCTACTCAGCGGACATCTCGATGAAGTTGTTGATGCTGTAATCGTCTGGTGGCGCGAGGGTGATGGAGATCTCGTTGATGATCTCGTTGATGCGCTGACTTACTTAAGCGAAAATGGGCCGATCTGGCTCTTAACCCCTAAAGTTGGCATTGCAGGGCACGTTGAACCGAGCGATATTCAAGATTCTGCTCCTACGGCTGGACTGACACAGACAGTTTCATTTTTAGTTTCACCGAATTGGACCGCAACAAAATTAGTTGCTCGAAAGAGCGCCAAACGTTAAGAAAGTAGATTATATGTCTCTGACCATCGGCCAGACCGCTCCAGACTTCTCCCTGACCAATCAATTCGGCGAAAAAGTTACCTTGTCTTCATTTAAGGGAGAGAAGAACGTCGTCGTAGTCTTTTACCCATTCTCATTTACCGGCACATGCACCGGTGAGCTCTGCGCTCTTCGCGATGACCTGTCAGCATTCCAAAATGAAGGTGCAGAACTTCTTGCTATTTCTTGCGATTCACCATTTACTCAAAAGGTATTCGCAACCCAAGAGAACTACAACTTCCCAGTTCTATCTGACTTCTGGCCACATGGCGCAGTGGCTGAGGCCTTCGGAGTATTCAACGCAGAACGTGGATGCGCTATTCGTGGCACATTCATCATCGATAAAGAAGGAATTCTGCGATGGCAGGTCGTCAATGGAATGGGTGATGCGCGAAATATCGTCGATTACAAGGGTGTGCTCGCTGCCCTCTAGTAATTAGCGCCAATTCCACACGATTTTTGGTCTGCCCCACTTACTCAGGTACAGTGGGGCACTCAATACCGGGCGGCTAGCTCAGCGGTAGAGCGCTTCGTTTACACCGAAGATGTCGGGGGTTCGAAACCCTCGCTGCCCACGTTACTGACTTACTCGAAAATCTCTTTAGCCAAGACTTTCCACTCTCTTACGATGCGAGTGGACTGAATCTTTTCGAACTCAAAGATTTCTCCTCTTTTGACTAAATCGATCATCATCCTGGAATCTTGTAACTCGCCAAGGAGTTGTTGAATTTGACTGGAATCTTGCTCCTGTTTTTCAATCTTGGGGCCTA
>Ga0214249_1000769_pt1 | contig 11546 bp, 10 predicted proteins | sample TroBogypolimnion_17_FD_153087 | JGI IMG/M metagenome (GOLD analysis project Ga0214249, IMG submission 153087) | Freshwater microbial communities from Trout Bog Lake, WI - 23JUN2009 hypolimnion | ecosystem: Environmental > Aquatic > Freshwater > Lake > Hypolimnion/Profundal zone | place: Trout... | reverse complement strand
CTTATTGCTGGGCTGACAGCTTCATAGCCGCTACAACCACCTTCTTGGCCATATCTACAAAAGATTCCACTGAACCAGATGCTGTGCGGAAGGATTCACCTTCAACAGTAATCAATCCTTCACCAAGTAATTGATTGCTTTGGCTATCGGTAATTTTGTTCTCAACCACTAAAGCTGGAGTCTTAGCATTAACGCCGCCAGCATAAGCAGCGGCATTTGCAGCTAAACCAATTGGCGTGAAATTCCATGGCTGCAAGCTATTCGCAGAAGCTTCAGCACCAGTAATTCCGACTGAAATACGCGCAACACCAGGGCCCGGCTTACTAACAATCTTAATATCGCCTTTGCCCATGACTGCTTGGACCATCGAATCTTGCAAAGCAATCTTTGCCTGAATCAAACTCTCGGCAGTAATATTTTGTGTAGGCGTCTGATTGAGGTAGATGGGATCAATGATGACTGCAGTGTAAGCAGTAGGATTCACCGCCTCATTACGATAACGCCAGACACGAGTGCCACTAGGCGTATTCGGGACGGCTTGCAGCAAAGTGTAATTTGGCAAGAAACCAGACTGAGGCATCGCTTGCGTCATCATTTTTGGCGCATTACTGCAGGCAAATAAAGTGAGGCCAATGAAGGATACAGTTACTAACTGAGCAAGTTTGCTAAATTTCATAAAAGCCTTATAGAAGTGTCACGACGAAGGGGCAAGCACTACCGCCCATTAAAAGACATTATGCTTGATCTATTGAGGCGCAAACTGTCACTCATGAGACTTATGCACCATTAATGCACCTCCTTAATGCAAGAAATAGTCCATTTAACTGCTGCAGAGCACAAAAAACTTCTCTAGACTCCTATATATTCTTACAAAGATCTTTCAGAATACATATGTGATCTGCCTTTCCTATTTTTGACTGTCGCGTAAATGAAACGATAAATCAATGCTATCTAGTTACTTCATTACAAACCATCTTGGCGTTGTTAAATATGCGCCCCTTATTTTTTTACTGTCGATTGTCATCTTTCTGCTATTTGGATGGCTGTATGGAAGATATCGAATCAGAACATCCAAAGACGTCATCGTAAGGGACTCTCTTGCGACAGCTATTTTTAGCCTATCCGCCCTAGTGCTTGGCTTTACCTTCTCCAGCGCAAATGATCACTTTAATCTACGCATCAATACCGTACGCATCCAAGCGGCTAGCATTGAACGAATTTATCAATCCAGCAAATATTTACAAATAGCAGATCAGCGTGCCGTCCAAAAGACTTTAAGAGAAATTCTGAATTCCAGACTAACTATTTATGAGGGCGTTCATACGATTGAAGATTTGAATGCCCATCTTGGAATTCTCAGTGCGCAATTGAACAAGGCGAATGAAGAGATCATACTGAGCATCCCTAGGGCGCCTGTCGCCACCAAGGTGCTGGCAGACAATATACTGAGGGTTCAACTCGCACAGTTCTTGGATGCATTTGATACCGGGCTACTGCATTCTAAAACCCATCCACCAGCAATCATCGAGCAATTTTTGTTGGTGCTACTGTGTATAGGCTCACTGCTTAGCGGCTACGCCATGGCAGTTCAGAAGGAAGAGGATTGGTTCTTAACCGCACTCTATGTTGGCATGATGGGTTACGCCCTATTAGTTATTTTTTCCTTAGAGTTTCCCAACGAACTCTTTTCATATGATGCACTCAATTCAGAATTACTCAGAGTGCAAAAGACTGATGGCATGAGGCTGATTAATGCACAATAATTATTTCTTTAAATGCTCGCGATGAACAAAATGATGAAGTCTTGGAAAGCGCTCAGCACAGCCATCATCACCTCCGCCCTTTGCGCTTGCGGAACGCCAATGACCCCCGATTTTGGTGAGATGTCCGCAAAGTACGCCAACATCTTGGAGCAATATCAAATTGATATGCTGTTCCAAAATATCCTTAGGGCCTCCGAAGATCGTCCGGTGAGTTTTTTGGATATGCCATCTATTAATGGATCCGGCTCAATTACGGTTAATCCCTATGCTAGCGGACTGTTCAGTGGCGGTGTCTTCCCTGCCAATGCGGCCTATCTTCCAATCCAAGGCGGGCTCTCTACCCTCAGTCCAGGGGTCTCATTGTCAGTCGGCAATACCTTTAACTTTACCCAGTCCTCACTAGACAATGCCGTTTTTTGGAAGGGTTACTTAAATGAACTTCCTTTGGAGTATGTAAAGTATTTTGAACACAACCATATCCCAAAAGAAGTGATCCTGAGTCTAGTGATTGATGAGATACAAATTACAAAGGCTAGCGGCGAAGAAAAAATATTCATTAACAACCCTCTTAGGCCTGATTATGCTGAATTTCAAAAACATTTATACCGTTTAATTTCTTTCGGATTAGGCGCTTATGAGGTCAACACATCCAAAAAGATTGGTCCACCCATTACCCCAGATCAAGCAAGAAGTAGGTTTGGTGGAGGTGGCTTTGAGATGATGAAAGAATCTGGGATCGTCATGCAGCAGGTTGGCAACCCGTCAAAAATGTTATTTCAACCGATTCAGTTATCCAAAGCATTTAAGTTATGTATTAAGAAGAATCAGTATGAAAATTTTGTCCGCGAAGAATATGGCGATAGTATTTTTTGTGAGAAAACCCCAGCGCAAGACCTAGTGCAAGATTCTAGTGCCAAGCAGAATCAATCTAGATTAGCGATTCGAATCCGCTCCACTAATAACATTTTTGAATACCTAGGACAAACTATTAAGGCCCAACTAAAAGATCGCTCTTATATGGTGACCGTACCGCCATCAGCCAATACCTTTAATAATAAAAATGGGCAATCGAATCAATATGCCCTATTTGTGGTCACTAAAGATATGCCCGTGAACAAGCCTTTTTCGAGTGTTCAAGGTTTAGACGGGAGTCGCTACAGCATCCCCGGTGAAGATAATGGTTATTCGCAGCTCACTATAAAACTGCTAGCTCAATTTATGGCGCTACAGAAAATTCCGGGCAGCATACCCCCCTCTCCTGCGGTCTTGATAAAGTAAATCTAGAAACCCCATTGCATCAAAAAAATAAGCCCGTTAATCAACGGGCTTATTTACTTCAAACTCATATCAAATATTAATCTGTATAAATTACTTCTCTAGCTGCGGCGTATTTCTGACGCAATCAACGTAGTACTCACTATGTCCATCTACCTCACCTTTTACAAGGCCATGGATATCAGTCTCAAATCCTGGGAATTTCTCATTAAAGTCTCTGGCGAAATAGAGATAGTCAATGATGCGCTTATTAAAGCGCTCACCCGGAATCAGCAAGGGAATGCCTGGAGGATATGGCGTTACTAACATGGCGGTAATGCGATCCTCTAATTTATCCAAGGGCACACGATCAACTTCCTTATGAGCCATCTTGGCCCAAGCTTCTGAAGGCATCATCGCAGGAACCATATCAGAGGTATACATCTCGGTAGTCATGCGCGCTACATCGCGGCTCTTATAGAACTCATGAATCTGTTGGCAAATATCTTTTAGGCCAACGCGCTCATAGCGTGGGTGCTTGGCCACAAACTCGGGCAAGACTTTCCACAAGGGAGCGTTCTTGTCAAAGTGATCCTTAAACTGTTGCAACTCAGTAACAAGCGTATTCCAGCGACCTTTGGTGATACCGATGGTGAACATAATGAAGAATGAGTACAAACCACACTTCTCCACGATCACGCCATGCTCAGCCAAATACTTCGTCACAATGCTTGCAGGAATACCCATTGAGCCGAAGTTACCTTCAATATCTAAACCTGGGGTAACAACAGTTGCCTTAATGGGATCAAGCATATTGAAGTCTTGAGCAAGATTGCCAAAGTCATGCCAACTCGCCTTGGGCTCCAAGATCCAGTCAGAGCGCTCGCCAATACCTTCTTCAGCCAGATGATCTGGACCCCAAACCTTAAACCACCAATCAGCGCCGAACTTGTCATCCACCTCACGCATCGCACGACGGAAGTCCATGGCTTCAGCAATTGATTCTTCAACCAGCGTTGTGCCGCCAGGTGATTCCATCATCGCTGCTGACACGTCGCACGACGCAATAATGGCGTACTGTGGACTGGTAGAGGTATGCATCAGATAGGCTTCATTGAAGCAATCACGATCAAGCTTAGTGTCCTCAGCATCTTGTACCAATACTTGTGAGGCCTGCGACAAACCTGCCAACAACTTATGCGTTGACTGAGTTGCAAACATCAAACTCTTCTTAGTACGCTTCCGATCAGAGCCAATGGCATGCATATCTTTGTAGAAAGGATGGAATGCAGCATGCGGCAACCAAGCCTCATCGAAATGCAAGGAATCGACCTTACCGTCGAGCATCTCTTTGATCATCTCCACGTTGTAGATGATGCCGTCATAAGTACTTTGGGTCAGCGTCATCACGCGTGGCACAACGTTCTTGTCTTTAATAAAGGGGTTCGCATCAATTTTCTTCTTGATGTTTTTCCACTCAAACTCTTCTTTAGGAATGGGGCCAATAATGCCAAGGTGGTTACGGGTTGGCATCAAGAAAATTGGGATCGCGCCCATCATCGTGATCGAATGGATCACTGACTTATGGCAGTTGCGGTCTACCAGAACAACATCCCCTGGGGCAACCGTGGAATGCCAAACAATCTTGTTAGACGTCGATGTGCCATTCGTTACAAAGAACAAATGATCCGCATTAAAAATACGGGCAGCATTGCGCTCGCTTTGTAAGACGGGACCAGTGTGATCAAGCAGTTGACCTAATTCTTCTACGGCATTACAGACGTCTGCACGCAGCATGTTTTCGCCAAAGAACTGGTGGAACATCCGCCCCACAGGGCTCTTCAAGAAAGCGACACCACCGGAGTGGCCAGGACAATGCCAAGAGTAAGAGCCTTCAGAGGCGTAATTGGTTAAGGCACGGAAGAATGGTGGCGCTAATGAATCCAAGTACACCTTTGCCTCACGAATGATGTGACGCGCAACGAATTCCGGGGTGTCTTCATTCATGTGAATGAAGCCATGCAACTCACGCAAGATGTCATTGGGCATATGGCGTGAAGTACGAGTCTCGCCGTATAAGAAGATTGGAATATCTTCATTGCGTTTGCGTACTTCAGTAATGAAGGCACGTAAATTATTCAAGGCAGGCAAATCATGATCTTCTGAATCAGAGATGAACTCTTCATCATCAATCGAAACGATAAAACAAGAGGCGCGCGAGGCTTGTTGCGCAAAGGAAGTCAAGTCACCATAACTCGTCAGGCCAATCACTTCCATGCCCTCGGTTTCAATCGCTTCCGCTAAGTCACGAATACCCGATCCCGAAATATTCTCAGAACGAAAGTCCTCATCAATAATGATGATTGGGAAACGAAATTTCATGACGACCCTTTAGGTTTGCGAACTAGAGTTTGAATACAGTAAAAAATTAAGTCTTGGGCAGGGTCACGCCCCGCTGGCCTTGATACTTGCCGCCACGATCCTTATAGGATGTGCCGCAAATCTCATCACTCTCAAAGAACAACACTTGAGCGCAACCTTCACCTGCGTAAATCTTTGCTGGTAATGGCGTCGTGTTGGAAAACTCTAAAGTGACATAGCCTTCCCACTCTGGTTCAAAGGGGGTGACGTTCACAATAATGCCGCAACGTGCATAAGTGCTCTTACCAACACAAACCGTCAGCACACTACGCGGGATCTTGAAATACTCCACAGTTCTTGCCAAAGCGAATGAGTTTGGTGGAATGATGCACACCGGACCTTTGAAATCGACAAAGGATTTGTCATCGAAATTCTTAGGGTCAACAATCGTACTGTTGATATTGGTAAAGATCTTGAATTCATCTGCGCAACGAATGTCATAGCCATAGCTTGAAGTGCCATAACTAACGATTTTGTTGCCGGCGTCATCTAGGCGAACTTGTCCAGGTTCAAATGGGCTGATCATGCCTTGCTCGCCCATACGGCGGATCCAGTGGTCTGATTTAATAGTCATGGCGGAATTGTAAAACCTTAGACTGCCAATGCCCACCAATTTGTAGGGATGAGGACTAGCTAGCCTTGCTAAAAATGACCCGCTCAGGGGCGTTATAGATCTCGAAGTGCTTACCAGAGCAGCGCGATAGGAGCGTCAGATTGGTTTTGCGGGCTAGTTCGAGCCCCATCAGCGTTACCCCGGACCGGGTAAGCAAGAAAGGGATTTCCATCTGAACCCCCTTAATCACCATCTCCGAGGTCAAGCGCCCAGTTGTAAAGAAAACCAAATCTCGACCCGGCTTATTGTCCAGCCACATCAGACCAGAAATAGAGTCCACCGCGTTGTGGCGCCCCACATCCTCAATAAAATGGAGTAAGCGAACGTGGCTTTCTCCAGAGCGCTCAAAGACAGCGCAGGCATGGACCGAGCCAGACTTCTTGTAAATGGTGTCGTGTATGCGGATGGCATCGACCAACTCGCTGATCGCCTCTTGAGCAAGCTTAGGGCCATCGGGCAAACGAATCTGGGCCATATCCTCCATCAGACCGCCAAACATGGTGCCCTGGCCGCAGCCGGTGGTGACTACCCGTTTGCTGGTGAGGGCGTCAATATCGACCGTACTGCGTCGTGTCTTCACAGCGGCGGAATCCGTCTCCCAGTCCACCTGAATACTCTCAATATCGTCAATCGACTCCACTAAGCGTTGATTACGCAAGTAACCCAGTACCAAGGCCTCAGGAGCGCTCCCCAGCGTCATTAAGGTAACAACCTCACGCTTATCCAAATAAATGGTTAAAGGGCGCTCCCCAGGGACATGGGTGGTTTTGAGGCGCCCCGCTTCATCCAATATCTCCACCTCATGCACTAGGGGCACGGAGGCGTTGGACATCTGGATTTTGTGGGGCAAAGCCATAAAACATCTCTTAAATTGGTTTCAAATCGGTATTCACTTTAACCGCAGACTAAAATTGGTGCTCAAGTAAACCCTAAGCACCATAATCTTGTCTTCAGTTTATCGATTTCATTCTTGTCATATTTAATTTTTAAGTTAGCTTTACATGAGTAGCCCAAACCGCCGCCTTCTTGTTACCTCCGCCTTGCCGTATGCCAATGGTCAAATCCATATTGGGCATTTGGTGGAATACGTACAAACCGATATTTGGGTGCGCTACCAAAGAATGCGTGGTCATGAGGTGCACTACGTTGGGGCCGATGACACCCATGGCACACCAATCATGCTGCGCGCTGAAAAAGAAGGCATTACTCCCAAAGAGCTCATCGCCAACGTTTGGAAAGAACATAAGCGCGACTTTGATGACTTTTTAATTTCATTTGACAACTACTACACCACCGATAGTCCAGAGAACGAAAAGTTAGCCCAAAGCATTTATCTGAAGCTACGCGATGCTGGTCTCATTGAGATGCGCTCGATTGAGCAAGCCTACGATCCCGTTAAAGAAATGTTCTTACCAGATCGCTTCATTAAAGGTGAGTGCCCTAAGTGCGGAGCTAAAGACCAATACGGTGACTCTTGTGAAAAGTGTGGCGCAACTTACTCCCCTACTGATCTAAAAAATCCTTTCTCGGTAGTGAGTGGTGCAACACCAATCAAAAAAGTATCTGATCACTATTTTTTCAAACTTTCTGATCCGCGTTGCGAGACTTTCTTACGCGAATGGACCCAAGTCAAAACACCTTTGCAGCCTGAAGCTCGCAACAAGATGAAAGAGTGGGTTGGCCAACCAGGTGAAAGCAAGCTAAGCGACTGGGACATCTCCCGCGACGCCCCTTATTTTGGCTTTGAGATTCCCGATGCGCCCGGCAAGTACTTCTATGTATGGCTTGACGCCCCAATTGGCTACTACGCCAGCTTCCTCAATTACTGCCAGGCTAAGGGCCTAGACTTTGCTGAGTGGGTGAAGCCAGATACTACTACCGAGCAATACCATTTCATCGGCAAAGATATTTTGTATTTCCACACCCTCTTCTGGCCTGCAACTTTACAGTTTGCTGGCTATCGCACACCCACCAATGTATTTGCTCACGGCTTCTTAACTGTTGATGGTGAAAAGATGAGTAAGTCACGTGGCACGCTCATCTCTGCCCATAGTGTGATTGAGTGTGGCTTTAATCCTGAATGGTTCCGTTATTACTTTGCCACTAAGCTTAATGACAGCATGGAAGATTTAGATTTAAATCTTCAAGATTTTGTTGCAAGAGTGAATAGCGACTTACTTGGTAAGTACATCAATATTGCTAGTCGTAGCGCTGGATTTTTAGTGAAGCGTTTTGGTGGCGTGGTTTCTGATGAAGCAATGAATCATCCTTTGCTAACTGAGATTAGAAGCGCAAGTGAAAAAATCGCAGCCCTGTATGAAGGTCGCGAATATGCCAAGGCATTGCGCACCATCATGGAACTCGCTGATAAGGTCAATGCTTTTGTTGATGGCAATAAACCTTGGGAAATTGCCAAAGATCTGGCACGCGAAGCGGATCTTCAAAGTGTCTGCAGCGTTACATTAGAGGCCTTCAGAATGCTGAGTCTGTATTTGAAGCCAGTCTTGCCGCAAGTTGTAGCTGGCGTTGAGGCGTTCTTATCCTTGCCAACGATGGACTGGAATGCCGTGAATACGCCTCTTTCCAGCAAAAATCCCATCAATGCCTACAAACACCTCATGACCCGCGTAGAGGCCCCTCAAATTGAGGCTTTGCTAGCTGCAAACCTCTAAAAACCACCTATTTCAGTCGGGCAGAGGAAAAGTCGACTGAGTTGGATGAAAAATCGTTAATAATGGTAGTTCTAGCCCCGTTGTAGTCTTGGGGTAACTTTTATAAGTTATTGAATTAATTCAGAATTTTAGGAAATATGATGGCACGTTATCAATCCGAATTCACACAGTTCTTAAATGAACTCAAATCCGAGAAACCACACCTCGAGGCAGATCAGCAAGCTGGTCGCTCACTCCTCTGGGATAAAGAGCCACTAAGCACTGAAGATTTACGTCGCGCAAAAGCAGCGAAGTTGAAGCAACGCGCTTACGTTTATTCGAATGACTGAACCGAGTACACAGCCAATATCAGATTTACTAGATAGCACCCCGTCCGTAACGGATGGGATGTCTGCTGCTTTCGCAAAGCTTTATGGCGAGCCATTATTTAAGCTTCCTACCGATCTTTATATTCCACCTGATGCGCTGGAAATTTTCTTAGAAGCATTTGAAGGTCCGCTCGATCTCCTGCTGTATTTGATCCGCAAGCAAAACTTCAACGTGCTCGATATTCCGATGGCGCAGGTGACCCAACAGTACCTGAGTTATATCGACCAAATTCGCCATACCAATTTAGAACTCGCTGCTGAATATCTTTTAATGGCAGCGATGCTGATTGAAATTAAATCGCGCATGCTACTGCCCATGAAAAAAGCAGATAGCGATGAGGAAGTAGATGACCCACGCGCAGAACTGGTGCGTCGCTTACTTGAATATGAGCGTATGAAGCTTGCTGCTCAAGAGATTGATCAGATTCCACAGCATGGTCGTGACTTCCAAATAGCGCATGGCTATGTCGACACTACGGTTGCTGTTACTTGGCCTGAAGTGAATGTGGATGACTTGCAAATGGCTTGGCGTGATGTGCTTCACCGCGCCACACTCAACCAACATCACACTATTACTCGCGAAGCTTTATCAGTGCGAGACTTTATGACACGTATTTTGCGTCGCTTACAAAGCACACGCTTTGTTGAGTTCGGAGAATTATTCGAAGAGGCGATTCATTCTGGCGGTGGCGTGGCAGTAGTCATTGTGAACTTCATTGCGATGCTTGAACTTTCGCGCGAAGCCCTGGTTGAAATTACCCAAGCCGAGCCCTACGCACCAATTTATGTGCGCCTTGCTTACACCCCTGTTGCATGAAAATCATTAGCGATATTAATGAATTGCGTGACCACTTGCGTGGTCAAACCCGCGCCTCCTTTGTACCAACAATGGGCAACTTGCACGAGGGTCATCTCTCCTTAATGCGCCTTGCCAGACAACATGGCGACCCGGTTGTAGCCAGTATCTTTGTGAACCGCTTGCAGTTTGGGCCAAATGAAGATTTTGATAGCTACCCCCGCACCATGCAGGCAGACATCGACAAGCTGGAAAAAGAAGGTGTCTACATTCTGTTTGCGCCTACTGAGCGCGATCTGTACCCGCAACCCCAAGAATACCGCGTAGATCCGCCACAACAACTGGGCGATATCCTTGAAGGTGAATTTCGCCCCGGCTTCTTTAAAGGCGTTTGTACCGTTGTCCTCAAACTCTTTTCTTGCGTACAACCTAAGGTTGCTGTGTTTGGCAAAAAAGATTATCAGCAGCTGATGATCATTCGTCAGATGGCAAAACAATTTGCTCTACCCGTTGACATCATTCCCGCTGAAACCATTCGCGCAGAAGATGGCCTAGCGCTCTCCTCACGCAATGGCTATCTCTCTACAGCGGAGCGGGCTGAGGCTCCTGAGCTACAAAGATTACTCAATGAAGTGCGCAATCAAGTCTTGGACTTAAAAGAACGCAATATTGAAGCACTATCTGCCATTGAAAAGAAGGCTGTCGCGCAATTAGCTGGTCGCGGTTGGGAGCCCGATTACATTGCTATTCGTCAACAGGGTGACTTAGCACCATCCAATAATGAAAATCTACAAGCCGGTGAACCTTTGGTGATCCTCACCGCAGCCAAACTGGGCAAAACCCGCCTTATTGATAACTTAGAGATCTAAGTAGCCCTAAGACAGTTTTTTCAAAAACTAAGCACCGCATTAATGACTTGAATATACTGAGACCTAACCAATCTCAAAGGATTAGTCATGAACCGTTTTGGGCGCCGTCTACTGCTGGTCATTGCCTGTAGCTCTCTTTTCCCTTTGGCTGCTGAGGCTGCCCCTGCGGTCCCACCCTTTTATGTTGCAGCCTCCAAAATAAAACCTGAGGGCAAACTCGGGCAGGTGGTCAAGAAAGAAAAAGTAGCGACAGAGATATCGGGCGCTCAGGCTTGGCGAATTGCCTACATTTCTTCGGATGTAAACGATCTCAAAACAATCTCAACCGGCCTATTGATTGCGCCAGTGGGTCCAGCTCCGAAAGAGGGTCGCCCAATTGTTTCCTGGTCTCACGGTACGACAGGTAGTGCGCAAAATTGCGGCCCTTCGCAACAAATTAATCCAGCCGTACCTTTGAATGAGTACTACCTCATGAATGGCAATTCTTGGGAGGATTACGGCGTCCTCTCCGTAACTGAATTTATCAAACAAGGTTATGTTGTCGTAGCCACTGATTATCAAGGGCTTGGTGGTGGCGGTAAGCACCAATATGCCGTTGGGCAAACACAAGGTCGAGATGCGATCAATGCCATTCGTGCAGCGGGCGCCATCAAGGAAACGAGCGCTAGTAAGAAGGCTCTACTTTATGGCTGGTCCGAGGGTGGCTACTCGGTTCTGTCTGCTGGCGGCTCTCCTGACTATCTAGCCAAAAAAGGGACTGCCTTTGATGGTATCGAACTCGTTGGCGTTG
>Ga0214249_1000768_pt1 | contig 11557 bp, 12 predicted proteins | sample TroBogypolimnion_17_FD_153087 | JGI IMG/M metagenome (GOLD analysis project Ga0214249, IMG submission 153087) | Freshwater microbial communities from Trout Bog Lake, WI - 23JUN2009 hypolimnion | ecosystem: Environmental > Aquatic > Freshwater > Lake > Hypolimnion/Profundal zone | place: Trout... | reverse complement strand
TGTCCCCAGCTACAACTATGGCTTCAGGTGATTATGGCTGGTTTGCCGCTACTAGCGTTTAATCAGTTTTTGTAGTAAAAACGAGGGGTTAGCTCAAAAGGCTAACTCCTTTTTTCTTTAACCGTTTGACCTTTAATACCTTGAAGGAGATTTAAAAATGGCACTTCCGTCAGATGAGCAAAATGCAGACAACCGTTTACAGGTTCGTTTCTATAAACGCCCAGTACAGCAAGATCACGAAACACAAGAAGCTGGCAGACCAATTTTTAAAGAATTTGACTTTGTCCATATTTGTGTAGCTGGTGATACGCTAACCGAAATCGATACTTATGTCCTAAATAGCCATAAACAGCGTTTTCCACAACAATGGGCTAACTATCAGAACCGTGTAGGTGCAAACGATGACCAAGTTATCGGTACTCCTGTATCAGAATGGCCTTTAGTGTCAAAATCACAGGCTGAAGAACTGCGGGCAATGAAGTTTCATACCGTAGAATCTATTGCAGGTGCATCAGATCAGCAATTACAGCGTATGGGCATGGCGGCAGGAATGTCACCCTATGCGTTTCGTGATAAAGCGAAGGCATTTTTAAATTTAGCGACAACTGCGGCTGAAACTGACAAGCGTGAGAGCGAAATTAACGCTTTAAAACAAGAACTTGCCAAAAAAGACGAAGAAACTGCTAAAATAAAGGCTGAAACAGATGCGAAGCTGGCCCAAATGCAAGATCAAATGGCCACTATACTTGCCGCTGTTGGTGAAAAGAAACCCCGTAAATCTAAAACGGTAGCCACAGAGGAAGCCTAATATGTCATACAATCTGCTCCAATTAGTTCAACAGGTAACTGCCGAACTAAACTTAGCCGTTCCTACTTATGTAATAGGGAATCCTAGTCAGGATGTGCAACAAATCTTGGCTCTGATGAATCGTGCAGGGTATGATTTGGTTAAGGAGTACGATTGGCAAGCATTAGAGGTCGAATACCGTTTCTATACAACCGCTGTAACCACAACTTGCGATACTGTGAATGGCACTTATACATTAAGTAATATTCCTAGTACCGCAGGTTTGGACAGTACCTATTCAATTGTGGGGACTAATGTACCCCAAGATACCTATGTAGATACCGTTGTAGATGCTCATACCATCACTACAACCCAGTTATCTTCTGCTACTTCAGTAGGTGGATCGGTCACATTTAGCAAGACTATTTATAACTTGCCACCTGACTATGAAACCATTACAGATAACACACATTGGGATAAGACAAAACATTGGCAGATGCTTGGCCCAGTAGATGCTCAACAATGGCAATGGCTAAAGTCGGGTTATATCTCAACAGGCCCTAGAGTTCGCTGGCGTATTCTTGGCAATGAGTTTCAAATTTGGCCACCCTACAATACTCAAGAATATCTAGGTTTTGAGTACCGTTCTAGGGGTTTTGTAAAAGATGTTGCTGGGAATGTACAAAATAGTTTTACTGCTGACTCTGATGTGACCGTATTAGACGATACCATCATAGCTTTAGCGACTAAACTTAAATATTTCCAAATCAAATCTTTTGATACAACTTCTTTGGCGCAAGATTATCAGCGTTATTTAAACGTGGCTAAAGCTAATGATAAGGGTTCTGCTACCCTATCTTTTGCCCCACAACCAAGTGCTGTGCTTATTGGCTGGGCTAATATTCCTGATACTGGTTATGGTTCTTAATCATGGCGGCTAAAGGGTTTACAGCAAGTACAACTTCTGTACCAGCACCAATAGGCGGGTGGAACGGCAGGGATTCTCTTGCTAACATGAACCCTACTGATGCTGTTCAGCTTATAAACTGGTATCCAACCCCATCAGATGTAACAATGCGTAAGGGATGGACACAGGTTAGCATCCTGACTACTACAACTGGCGTTAAAACAATCAGTAGTATTACCTTTGTACTGACAAAAGCAACCCTAACGACTGCTACAGCGCATGGTCTAACAACTGGTCAGCAAGTTTCTATTACTGGTGCTACCCCATCAGCTTATAACGGGATTTATGTCATAACGGTAACGGGTGCTACAACCTTTACTTATGTATTAGCTAGTGTTCCTGCCAATAATGCAACGATAGTTGGTGTCTACGCAATTGGTCTTACTACACCAATTAACACCCTAATGAATTACAGCAAGACTAGCGGATATAACCTATTTGCGGCCGCAGGAACTAAGATTTATGATGCAAAGCCTAACCCTGCTGTTGTTGTCTTTGATGGTATTACTAACGACAAGTTTCAAGCTGTTAACCTTACCAATTCTGCTGGGCATTTTTTAATAGCCTGTAATGGCGTAGACCCAACAATGGTGTATGACGGTACTTCTTGGTTCTTTTTAGCCACTACAAGTACGGCACAGACTATCAGCACAATTACTCATGTGGGTGCTGTTGCTACATTGACTACATCATCTACACATGGTTTAGTAACAGGAAACAGAGTAACCATTTCAGGGGCTACAGCCAGCGATTACAACGGTACTTATGTTATTACCGTAACAGGAACAACTACCTTTACCTACACGATGGCAACAACTCCTGCCGCTAATGCTACGGTGGTAGGTATTTATACAGTTTTAGGTATCACAGGCGTAAATTCAAATAGATTTATTAATGTCAACTTATTTAAAAATAGGCTCTTTTTCACAGAAAGAGATACCTTAACTTGTTGGTATTTAGATGTAAATTCTATCGCAGGTGCGGCATTACCCTTGTATTTTGGTGGAATAGCTCGTAATGGTGGTTATTTGCAAGCTATGGGTACTTGGACATTGGATGCTGGACAAGGTGCTGATGACTACGCAGTCTTTGTAACCAGTATGGGTGAAGTTATTGTATATAACGGCACAGACCCTAATACTGCTGACACATGGGCATTAAAAGGTGTATGGCAATTAGGGCAAACTTTTGCAAGACGATGCTTTTTTAAATGGGCTGGCGACCTTCTTTTATTTACACAAGATGGTTTAGTACCACTTGCTTCTGCCCTACAATCTAGCCGATTAGATCCTAGAATTAACCTTACCGACAAGATTTTCTATCCTATCAGCCTTGCCGCTACCAATTACTATGCTAATTTCGGTTGGCAAATTAATTACTTTGCTAGTGAAAATATGCTGATTTTGTCTATTCCTACCGATATAGGTATGGAACAGTATGTAATGCACACCATTACTAAAGCATGGGCAAGATTTACAGGTATTCAAGGTTATTGCTGGGAAGTATCAGGCGATGCCGATATGCACTTTGGTAGTGATGGAGTTGTAGGCACTTTGTACTCTTCTTTATCAGATAATGGCGCAAATATTTCTGCAACTGCACAACAGGCTTATTCGTATTTTGACAGCGTAGGGCAACTTAAACGCTTTACTATGGTAAGACCTATCCTTCAATCTACAGGTGGCGTACCAGCCGTTTTATGCGGTTTAAGCGTAGATTTTGACACTCAATCACAGTTAGGCGCAGTTTCGTTTAACCCTGCTACACAATCTGAAGGTATTTGGGATACATCAACTTGGGATGGCAATATCTGGGCTGGTGGATTGATTACTACTAAAGAATGGCAAGGTGTCACAGGAATAGGTTATAGCGGATCAATTAACCTTAATGTGGCGGCTAGAAATATAGAACTCCATTGGGCTAGTACCGACTATGTAATGGAACGAGGCGGAGTTCTTTGAGGCAAGTTACTACTGAAAATCAGAAGTACATGGGTGATTGGCTGGTTCGGTTAATGAACTATCCACTACCCCTAGAAACAGTATGTATCGGGCAAGAAATAGATGGAGTTTTGGCGGCAGTCGTGGGATTTTGTGGTTTTATGCCAAATTCGTGCCAAATGCACATTGCGGCAGTAGACGAAGTAAATTGGATGAGTCGAGATTTATTGTGGGCGGCTTTCGATTACCCCTTTAATAAACTAAGAGTTAGCGTTATACTAGGGCAAATCTGTGCTGATAACACGGATGCACTAAGGTTAAACCGACACTTAGGCTTTAAAGTTGTAGCTGAAATACCTGATGCCCACATGGAAGGCGATTTGGTAATTATGGCTATGAGGAAAGAGGATTGTCGGTGGTTAGACATCCAATGTCCTTTGAGGAAATTAAAAGGGGAATGACATGGGTGGTGGTGGATTTTTAGGATTAGGGCCTGCGCCAAGTGCGCCAGCCGCACCTGACTATACTGGAGCGGCAAATGCTACAGCCGCAGGTAACTTAGCGGCCGCACAAGCGGCGGCGGCGGCAAACCGTGTAAACCAAGTAACCCCTTACGGTAACTTAAACTACAGCCAAAATGGTACTGATGCACAAGGCAATCCTACTTGGACAGCTACTACTTCCTTATCTGATGTCGGTCAACAGTTATTAAATAACCAAAATTCTACAAGTCTTGGATTAGGTTCTGCAATTAATTCCCAATTGGGTAATGTGCAGAATACGATGGGTCAACCATTTAATCCGCAAACAGGCCCTATTACTACTAATGCTGGTCAAGCTAATTTAAATCAATTATATGGTAATGCAAATTTAAGCCAAGTAGGACAAGGCCCACAGTTTTCACAAGCAGGACAAGCACAACAAGCTCAAGGAATTGGACAAGCACAAAATTTGCAAACCAATCCTAATTATGCAAGTGGTATGCAAGGCTGGGATCAAGCCAATCAGATTTTGCAAGCTCGTTTACAGCCACAAATGCAACAAGACCTAGAATCACAAAATGCGGCTTTAGCCAATCAAGGTATTGTGCAAGGCACAAAAGCATATGACAATGCTATGCGCACCTTTAATCAAGGTCAAAATGACTTGCTTACTAATTCTCAATTAGCTGGTCAGCAAATCGGTAATTCATTGTTTAACCAAGGTATTACTGGTGGTCAATTTACTAATTCTGCTATAACACAACAAAATCAAAACCAATTAGCTAATACAAGTTTAAATAATTCAGCTGCTCAACAAAACTATACAAATCAATTAGCTGGACTTGGTTTTAATAATCAACAATCTCAACAAGGTTATGCAAATACATTGGCGGCTCAACAAGCTAATAATTCTGCTTCACAACAAGGTTATGCAAATTCGCAACAACAGCAACAAGCTAACAATACTATTGCACAGCAACAATTTGGCAATCAAATGGCTAATGCTAATCTTGGAAATACTGCCCAACAACAGCAATATAACCAAGCCATGACTAACTACAATATGCCATTGAACACTTTAAGTTCATTGCGTACTGGAGCACAGGTTCAAAACCCAACATTCGTTAATAGCGCAAATCAAGCGACTACCGCAGGCCCTGACTTACTGGGTGCGGCATCTAGTCAATACAATGCGGCTTTGGGCAATACGAATATGCAAAATGCGGCACAATCTAACCTTAATAGTGGTTTGATGGGTCTTGCTGGTGCTGGAATTATGGCATCTGATGTACGCATGAAAGAAAACATTGAGCCGATTGGCGTAGCTCATAACGGCTTGACTGTTTACAAGTACGAATATAAACCTGAATTTAAAGACCATCAATTAGCTGGTCATGGATTCCATGTAGGTTACATGGCTCAAGAAGTAGAGCAAGTCTATCCTTACGCAGTTAAAACCCTCAATGACGGCTATAAAGTCGTAGATTACGGATTGCTATGAACCCATATATCAACCCTGCCATGCAATCACAAGATTTAGGTGGCTTGAACCCTGTTTATCAAAACATGGCGGCTCAACAACAGTTTGAGAACCAAGCGGCTATGCAAGGGCAACAACTAGCCCAGCAAGCAGGACAAACTGCACAACAGTCTAACCCTATGGCTTTGGCTGGTGCTTTGCGTAAGTCTGCACCTACCGATCCTAATGCTCAAAACATGAAGGATGCCCAAATGAATAATTTGAGCGCATACAACCCATACACGCAATACCAAACTTCACAGAACTACGGTACTAACCCGTATTCACAGCAAAGTTTAATGTTGGCTTCCCAAGACGCAGGAATGTAATATGGCAGATCCTAATACAATCAATTTAGCTGGCAATCTTCCGATGGAAGATCAAATTGCCCAACAACAGATTAACCGCCAACAGCAAATGGCTCAATTGTTGATGCAACAAGGTCAACAACAGCCACAAGGTCAAATGATTAGCGGTCATTACGTTGCACCTAACTTTTTCCAATACGCTACTCCATTGCTCAATACTTATTTGGGCAAAAGAGGTATGGAACAAGGCGATACCGAAATGGCTAAATTGGCTCAAAAAATTCGTGAAGGTAAAGAATCAGAAAAACAAGCCGCTATTCCATTGTTGAAACAATCTAGATTTGATGAATTATTAGCACTACCTAATCAATATGGTGGTGCATCACCATTCCAAGATGTATCAATTAAGCGTTTAGCCCCTGAATTGCCTACTTCTGCACAAGAACTTGAATATTCAAAAACTCATCCTGAATTATTGCCATTTATTACAGAAAAAGCTAAAGCAGGTGCTACTAAGGTAGTTTTGCCAGCAACTGAAAGTGCTTATAACAAAACTTTTGGCGAAGAAATTGCCAAACAAGATATTGCATTAAAAGGCATAGCTGATTCCGCAAAAACAACTGTTACTAATATTTCCAATCAAAAGAAAATTCTTGAAAGCGGTAATTTCTTTAGCGGTAAAACAGCTAATATTCAAAATGATTTGGCTAATTATGGTACTGCGCTTGGTGTTGTTGGTAAAACAGGTCAAGAAAAAGCGGCAAACACTCAAAGCCTTATTAGTGGTGGTGCTGGAGTAACTTTGGATAACATCAAAGGTTCAGGTCTTGGCGCAGGTCAAGGATTTACTGATAAAGATTTGCAATTTTTACAAGATGCTAAATCTTACAAAATTACTTGGAACAAAGAAAACATTGCTCGTGCGCTTGATTTGCAAGAAAAAGCCGCAATTGAGGGTGCTAAAAAATGGAACACTCGTCAAGGTCAAATTCAAAAATCAGCTACTGGCCCAATTAATGTTGGCCCTGTTGATGTTCCTACGCCTTATAGCGGTCAAGTTAAATACTTGGGTAATGAATAATGGCTGAAACTGTTGTTGCTAGAGTTCAACTTCCTGACGGCTCTGTAGGCCGTTTTGAAGTGCCTGTTGGCATGAAACCTGCTGACATTGAAGAACAGGCTTTAAGTGCCTATATGGCACAAGGTCGTACTCAAAGTCTTTTAGCACCTGAAACAACTGAAAAAAGCGTTCCAAAAGTATTAGCTCAAAGTGTAGGTAAAGCAGTTGCTAATATTGGTGACATTGTTGCTGGCGCACCTGAAAATTATAAGCGTATCGGTCAATATGCTTTGGGAAAACTACAAGGTCAAGATGTAGAAGCTCCAAGAGGTTCAACACCAATTACTAATGCTTTAATTAAACATGGCATTTTTACACCTCAAAATGAACCTAATACTCCAGCAGGTAATATTGCTGATTTTGCTATTCAAGTTGCGCCTGCTGTAGCAAGGGGCGATATTGGATCTATTCCTTCTTTTACTAAAGCATTAGGAAAAAATCTTGCCGCAGGTACTGTAGGCGGTAGTGCAGTCGAATTAGCCAAATCTTCAGGTATTGATAATCCATTAGCTCAATTTGCTATTGGTGCAGGCACTATGGCGGCTAGTCAAGCCCCTTTTGCATTGCGTCATACTGCCGCTAGTGTAGCTAATCAAGCTACTCGTAATGTAACTCCTGAACAGCTAAAAATGGCTGATGCTTTAGTTAAAGAATCTTATCAACCAAACTTTACCCCAATTACGGGCGCAGAGGCTTTAGCTAAAGTAACTGGTGCTAGTCCATTAACAGCCGTTCAGCGTGTCGTAGAGAACCTTCCACAAAGTTCTGAAACAATGGCTAGTTTTATGGCTAAACGCCCACAAGCCAATGAGCAGATGGTAGCTAACGCATTGCGTAACATTAGCCCAAATCAACCTACTTCTGCTACTCCAGTTTCATTACAGCAAGCTGGTCAACAAGTAGTTCGTGGTGCAGAACAAGGCGTTACAAAAAGTGTAGAACCATTCTATCAGCAAGGCGTTAATCAAATGCAGAATGTGCAAGCTGGCAAAGTATTGCCTGTTATGCCTACTGAAGTTGCTACTTTACAGCGTAATCCTGCTATTGATGATGCTATTAGCCATGTAATTAAAGATAAATATTCAGGTGCTACTGGATTGCCAGCAACTAGCCCACAAGTATTGGATGCGGCTAAAAAGTATCTTGATGCTCAATACACTAAATTTACAGACCCTTTAGCTGGGTCTTTAGACAAAACTAAAGCCGCTAATGCGTGGGGCGGTAGTCGTGAATTAGATTCTTATTTATCATCTAAATCACCTGCTTATGCTCAAGGTAGTAAAAATTATGAAGTTGCTCAAAAGACTCAAATTCAGCCAATGAAAGCTGGCCCTGTAGGTCAAATTGCTGAAGGTAAAGTTGGCGCAGAAACACTAATGCCAAATAAACCTGTTGCCTTGTATCCTACAGATATTAAGCGTACTGTTGATTTATTGCGTAGAAAAGATCCGTCTGCCGTGCCTGATTGGACACGCCAACAGTTAGAAGGAATCTTTAACGAAACTGGTCAAAATTTACAAAATGGGCCAAACCAATTTGGTGGTGCTAAGTTTGCTTCTACTATTCAGGGTAACAAACAACAAAAAGCTAACTTACAAACATTGATTCAAGAATCTGCTGGTATGCAGGCTTATCAAGGTTTTGAGCGTGTTTTAAACAATCTTGAAGCACAAGGCACAAGACAAGGCGCAGGATCAGCTACATCATTTAATAATCAATTTCAAAAAGAACTTTCTGAAGGTGGCCCATTAGCGGCCGCTAAATTGGTGTTTAAACCATCAGAAGTAGCTACTAAATATGAAGAATGGCAATTAGGAAAAAATGCCAATAAATTAGCAGATATGCTTACAAATCCTGATTCCATTAAACAATTACAAGATTTGGCTAGAACTAAACCAAATACAGCAAAAGAACGCTTGTTAGTAAATAGCTTGACGGGTGGATATGTAGCTCAAAAACCTGAAATTACAGAGGAATCAAAATGAGTAGAAACGGATCAGGGACTTACACACTCCCAGCAGGAAACCCAGTAGTCACAGGTACTACTATTACAAGTAGCTGGGCTAACTCAACTATGCAGAACATTGCTGATGGCCTTACTCAATCTGTTTCAGCAGATGGTCAAACTCCAATGACAGGAGCATTAAATATGACTACAAACGACATTAATAATGTTGGTACACTAACAGCCTTAACAGGCATCTTTGGCGGGACTTACTGATAAAATAAGGTTATGCAAGCATACTTAATTACCAATAAAATCAACAACAAAGGCTATGTAGGGATAACTACTAGGTCTTTGTCTAGGCGTTGGTACGAACATCGTTTTGTAGCTAATAGTTGCGGTCAATTATTGGGAAAAGCTATTAAAAAGTATGGTGAACAAGCATTTGAAATAATGCCTATTGCATCGGCAAAAACGCTAGAAAACCTTAAAGAAGTGGAAAAAGACCTAATTATCCAATTTCAAACAAAAGTGCCATTTGGCTATAATTTGACTGATGGCGGTGATGGTGTTTTTGGGTTTAAACAATCTGAAGAACAACGCTTAAAAAGTGCTAATTTAAGACTTGGTACTAAACATACAAAAGAAACCAAAGCCAAAATGCGTGAAGCGCATAGCGGTGAAAAAAATCATTTTTATGGTAAAACTCATTCAGGCGATTCAAAAGCAAAAATATCGGCAACAAAACAAGGTTGTGCTGGCCCTTGGTTGGGTAAAAATCATTCTGAAGAAACTAAAGAAAAAATTAGACAATCTAGGTTAGGTATTCCATCTAAATCAGGCAATCGTAAAGGTTTTATTATTGCCACTAACATTAAAACTAATGAAAAAATAATTTTAGATGGAAAAAAAGATACAGAAGCAAAAGGTTTTCATCAAAGCAATGTTTATAGATGTGCCAATGGAGAAAGAAAATCTCACAAAGGCTTTACTTTTAAAAGGATTTAATCATGGCCGCAACTTCGTTCACGCCTATCAGCCTGTACTATAGCTCAACAGCATCTAATGTCCCTACGGCTGGTAACTTAGTTGCTGGCGAATTAGCTATAAATACGGCTGATGGCAAGTTATTTTATAAAGACTCTGGCGGTGTTGTGCAGACTTTGGCCACTAAAGATGCTACTTCAGGCTCTTTTACTAACCTAGCCTACACAGGCACACTCACAGGCGGTACAGGAGTAGTTAATCTAGGCTCAGGACAGTTTTATAAAGATGCTAGTGGTAATGTGGGTATTGGTACAAGCAGCCCTGCTATTTTAGGTGGTAACTTTAAAAATTTAGTTTTACAAGGCGGTTCAACAACCAATGGTGGATATTACTTTACTCAAACAAGTGATGGTGCAGTAATAGGTCAAATGGGTGTAGATACTGGTGTTATCTATATAGGAGCAAGAAGTAACCATCCATTAGTATTAACTACAAACAATACAGAACGGATGCGTATTAATGCTGCTGCTCCTATTCTTTGTTTGGCTGGTGGTAACACTACTGCTACTGGTACAGGAATAGCCTTCCCAGCAACCCAATCCGCTTCATCTGATGCAAATACACTAGATGATTATGAAGAAGGTACTTGGACACCATCTTTAACTGGATTTACAACTGTAGGCGGTAATACGGCTGCTACTGGGACATATACAAAAATTGGTAGAGTGGTTTATTTACAAGCTACGATTACTTATGCAACAAGTATGGCTGGAGTAGGTGGCACAAGCTATATAACAGGACTTCCATTTACTCCTAGCACTCCTAGTGGAAATGGTGGTTTTGCAAATGATAGTACAGGAGTTCCTATAAATGTAATTTCTGTGTACCCTAGCGGAGTAAGAATATACTTTCCTACTTTTGGTGCAGTTCCAGGAATTGATTTAGGCATAACTTATGCAGTTTAATTAACTAAGCCAGATTAGCTTAGTCAGACACTTAACAGGAGATTTATCATGGCATTAACTAAAGAAACAGTAGTAGACCAAATCACAGTAGTAGAAAACGGCATCGTGCTGTATCGTGAAGCTACACGCATCATGGAAGATGGCAATCAAATCAGCCAGACTTACCATCGTACTTCACTTGCACCTGAAGCTGATTTAACTGGCGTACCAGCTAATGTTGTTGCTATCTGCAATGTAGCTTGGACACCTGAAGTAATTGCGGCTTACAAAGTACAGCAAGAAGCCAACAAGCCAGCATAAGTTTTATAACCGTAGTACAACTAGGAGAATGAAATGAGCGAAAACACGAAAAAAACTCAAATCACCATCAATGATGTAAGTTACAACTTTGAAGATTTAACAGTAGAGCAACAAACGCTGTTTAATCATTGCGTAGACCTTGACCGCAAAATTAACTCTGCTGGCTTTGCGTTAGACCAGTTAAAAGTCGGTAAAGACGCATTTATTAAACTATTAGAAACTTCTTTAGTGGAGGTG
>Ga0214249_1000742_pt1 | contig 11816 bp, 12 predicted proteins | sample TroBogypolimnion_17_FD_153087 | JGI IMG/M metagenome (GOLD analysis project Ga0214249, IMG submission 153087) | Freshwater microbial communities from Trout Bog Lake, WI - 23JUN2009 hypolimnion | ecosystem: Environmental > Aquatic > Freshwater > Lake > Hypolimnion/Profundal zone | place: Trout... | reverse complement strand
ACGCCGAATGAAAATACGCCACTCTGCTAGACTATGAACATCAAAATCTCCACATCTCGACATTTCAATATTTTTGAAAAACGATAAAACGATTAACGGTGTTTCATTTTAGAGTAGACAAGGTGTAACGACAATATCATGTTTTCCGGACATTCAAAGAAAAAAGAAATATAGAATCAAGTAAACCTTTCAATAATTTCAGCAAGATCACCACGGTTCTGACTACGAAAATCACATGGATCTGCAGCAGACCATGTGCACTTCAATTTATTGATCCTTTCAGTCCCAAATACCTTTGACGCACATGCTGGACTAGGGAACACCATGTCGATTTCGTCTATCTTGATAAGCTCTCTTATTTTGCCATTATTGATCACAACTGGCATGTTGCTTACGTCTTCGATCTTGTTTGTCTTGGTATGGTTATAAATCAACCATATATGGCTTAAGAATTCAGAACGAACAAGATTCTTCTTCATGTAGTTGCAGGTGCTGCAACATCCAGCCGTATTATCAAGTGTGTAACCTTTGTTTGCATCAATACGGTCGATGCCAAACGACGGCATATGTCCACACAAGTAGCACGGATCCGCCCACAATTTAATCAATTGTTGTCTTGTAAGATTGCTCATATCCTTGTTTTTCGGTGGGGCGTCCCGAAGATCTTTGTGTCCAGCGAATGTACGAATTTTTTGGATTGTAATATTAGTTTTATTTATATTATTATACTTTTTGATCTGGCGAACCCTGTCAATAAAAACGTTGATGTCTAATACACACTTGATAGCGTTACACGTTGCGCACGCGGGTACCGTATTGATGTCACTATACGGTCCATTTGGATTGACACGGTCGAGCCCATTTAGTGATTCCTCTGATGAAGGTAGAAAGCTGCAGTACTTGCACGGTTGATTGAGCTTATCCATCATAAGGTCCTTGTCAGATTCAATGAATTCGATATCTCTATAATTGGCTGTTGTCTTGATTTTGCTAATCTTGCGCTCTGAAACAGTGGCATCCAAAAATTGTTGCTCTTTGATTTTGTCCGGGTTCTTGTGAGCCCACACCAGATGTGTCGCGGCATTTCTAGCAAGGAACGCATCCTTGTCCTCCTCGCGACTCTTTGCCCTTGACTTTTCACAATAACCCTTGTTGTTGTAGCATGAATTGCACTCATTTCGCCACCCGCCACTCACAGTGTCAGTCCTCCACTTGAAGTCTACAAGGGCTGGTCCCTTGCCACAATTGATACAAGCCTTGGGTTTTTCGACGTTGTCGGGGTTGACCTTGACTGCCTTCTTGACACTTTCTGCGCGACTTGCCTTGCGACATACCTTGCACATTGCTCTCTTGGCCTCGAACTCGGTAGATTCCTTGGAGACATTGCACGTGTTGCAAACTTTGGACATGTTGTGATATTGGTATGTGTAAAAATCTTTTTATGTCGAATCAATTTTTACAAGACATAAAACAAACCCTACATAAAATCGTGGTCTTTATAACCATCGATGTGACCGTGTGCGACCAAACCAATATAAAAAAATTGATTGCATATATTGAATAACATCCATATACAATGAAGCTCATTATATCAAACACGCCTACATGCGATGCATCTGCCAATGCCATCTTCCTCACGGAGACTCATACAAGCGCCGAATATGTTGTAGTCGTTTGCAAGAATCCATCAAATGTCGCAATCCCTGTTATCATGGACGCCAAGACTTTCGATCATGCCAATACATGGGCGATCCATCAAACTGGTTATGCAACCCAAGGATCGACCTATCTTCACCGCATTATTCTCCCCGACAATACCAACAACTTGACAGTTGACCATGTCAACTGGATGAAGAATGACAACCGTCAAGCCAATCTTCGTTATGCTACTCAATCTGAGCAAAACATGAATCGCACAACACGTAGCGACAAGCTGGATCCCCACGAGTGCATCATGAAGTATGGCATTCCCCGTCTTCCAAGGTACATGCGATGGGATTTGACAGAATTCAAGTTCTTGATCGAGCTACCAAAGACAAAGTTTATTAGCGGTACCAAGGCTGGCGGAGTTACCATTATCAACAAGTTTCGCGACGCTCTTGTCAAGTACATTGACCGCGCAGGCAACCGTTTCACCAAGCACTTTATCGAGGACCGCATCAAGCTTGCTGACGAATATAACCAGATCATTAAGTTTGCTCACATGGCCGCACCCGAAATCATTCCCAACGGCCCCTACGCAGAGATTGACGACATGTGTGATGAAGTAAGCTATTGCCGCTATTGCCTTGACAAGCTCCCTGACGTCCAGCCTGGTGAGATCCTTCATGGAGTTCTCAACGTGGTCAGCCAGTTCGTCGTAGTCCCTGACATTAATGCGTTTGGAATTGAAAAGTACTGCAAGGGCGAACGTTTCCGGATCATCTTTGACGACAAGTTCAAGAACAAGGTCGAGCGTCTACCCGCTATTGACTTTTCTAGTGGTTCCCCTATCATTCCGGCTACCCACGACCTCCGCGCACTCTTCCCGCAAATCGTGAACGAGTATGATGTGACCAAGAAGAAGAAGTTTCTAGTCAAGGAGCTCGTTTGGCGTGGCTTCTTCAATAATCCACCCTTGGAGGACAACACAACCATTGTGCCGTTCAATGGTCAAGCACTGGATTTGCGCGAGGAGAATCTCCGTGTTCTTCCTGGAGCTGCCAAGGAACACAAGTCCCTCGAAGATCTTCCCGAAGTTCCGGACGATGTCGACATTCCGTTCAACTTTTGGCCAAGGGGAGTCTTCCTGCTAAAGTCGAGTGCGTCAGCCAAGAATCCATGGACGCTCTATGTAAAGTTGCCAACCAAGCCTCGTAAGACCTTCCTTGTCGGTCCTGCAACGATTACCGAGACGTTTGCCAATAGGGTCATGCCGCTATTGCTCGAGAACTATCCCAACTTTGAAGAGAACAACACACTGTACCAGCGCCTCCTTTCAGACTATGTTGTATATGTCCTTACTGACTGACAGACATCAAATCAAACCTATTTATTTTTTACTCTTTTACTTGTAAACATGGACTTGCACGAAATTTGCGATCAAGTAAAGAAACATATTGATCCTATACGCGGAGGACCAATAGCCAAGTGGCGTGAGGCACTATACGATGAAATATGCAAAGACCCATTGGAATATTGCCAACAGTTCAAAAAGGACAAGACGATTAATCCTTTGACCAATCGAGCAATCAAACAAGATAGCAAGGTCCGTATCTTTTTTGACGAGCTGTTGAAAGCAGTCAACATGAAACAGTCCACTAAACGACGACCATCTAGCAACCAACAACTAGAAGATATTGAGGCAAGCATACACAAGCAATCAATCGATATCAAGTCCATTTTTGAAACATTATCAAACCATCAATTGATATTGAACAACCAAACACATAATATAAAGATCGAGGTAAAGGATCAAAACAAACAAATCAAAGATGAACTAAGTATTTTGACAAGAAGACTAAAAACAGATCTAGATCAGCAACTCAATACCCTTGTTATTGCACAGATTAAACTCAAAGAGGATATCGATCAACAACTGAAAAATATGAGTGCAACACAGAAGAAACTTCAAGATGACCACACACACGAAACAAATAAACACAATGAAAGTATTGAAAAACAAACTAAACAACTGTATAATTACATTCACAAATATGCCGATTACAACAATAAAGCTTATCAAAAGCAAAAGAATTTCTTTGGCAAGGCTGTAGACGAGGACAGTCCTAGAACAGCTCATGCAAAAGAGGAAATACGTAAAGAACACTACCAACAAGAAGAGAGGAAAAAGGCCAACGAGGAAGCTCGTCGACAACATGATGAAGATCTCAAAAGACAAGAGGAACAACAACGTAAAAGACAAGAGGAAGCTAGACAAAAAGCTAGTGATGAACAACAACGTAAAAGACAAGAGGAACAACCTAAGAGCCTTTCAAAACAAAAGACAAATGCAATCATTGTCAAGTTGAAAGCATATTATATCGAAACACTAAAGGCTAAAATTGCTACAGGTCAACCAATCAACAAGAGATTCGTGTTGCTAAATTACCACCCTGACAAACTCCCTGTTGAACTAAAGGGTTTTGTCAGTACTTCGAAAGAAGCTAATGTATATGCCAGCCGCGTGTTTTCAGGATTGAATAAAGCGGATACAATTACAATGGCACTCCTCCAACGCATCCTTGTGACGGAGCTTGCAGGTGGCAAGATCAACATAAAACAAAAAAATATGTAATGCAAGTATAAAATGCCCATTGAAAAAATCCTCAATCCTCTTACAAACCGTTGGGTCAAAGCAGATGGTAAGATTGGTAAAAAGATTTTAAAAGAACAAAAACAAGAAGCTCCAAAAAAGAAGGAGCCAAAACAAAAAACACATATCCCACTTCCTAAAGACATGGGTGATCGGTACATCCCTGTGGACATTGTAAGAAAGGTAGCTCAAGATGTTTCGCCAAAAACATTTTTAAATTTGGCCCGTGCAAACAAGGAGCTTCACAAGGAACTAAAGATAGATGCTAGTTATGCCCGTAGGAATGGTGTGTACCTCTTGAAATTTCTACAAAATCTAGATACATACTACCCCTTGATGGATCCAATATTCCGAGATAGGTACAACAAGGAGGGGTTTACAAGAAACTTGTTCACGCTTTACTATAAAGGCGATCATGGATCATATTACCTTACCTTGTCGATTCGCCTGTACAAATCCCCTACAAAAAACGAGAAAAGGGTCATGATGGTTACATCTGATACAAAATACAAAAAACCGAGAGAAGGATTCGTAATAAATTATGTCTACACGGATTCTTTGAACTATACCGGAACTAAACTATCGAAAATCGTAACTGGATTTAACCCAGCAACTCATGTAGATGCTGTTACGGGCATGTTGAGAAATCTTCAAGGGATAAGCTTCATCGGCCCTTACCTCGACAAAACACACAGAGTAGGGCGCAAGGAAGTCCACACATATGCCCCAATTTCAGAAGATCCTCTTCTAAAAGAGTGGTATGATTACGTGTACAAGAACAAGTCCCCAACAGAGAAGAAATGGGATCAGATGTGAAATGATATTATTGGAACTGTATAAATGAAAGATTCTATATTTATTTTTTTCAATGATCTCCGAGTTGTAGACAATACTGCTTGGAACATGGCAGAACAATTCAAACCATTTCCCATAGTTTTTCTCCAAAAGTTTCCCAACAACCGTGTTCGTGATTTCTATATGAGCGCTGTAAAAGACCTCGAGGTTCAATTGGACTTGCCATTGCTCATCACTGACAGCATTAAACAATTCCCTACAAAGGGCATCAAACATGTATTTTACAACAAAGATCCTGCATATCCCGACCATGACAAACATGTTGTCCGATGGGCAAAACTAAACAATATCCAAGTGACTGCTCCAACTACCGACTACTCCCTCTTGGACTTTCAAAAGCTCGACCGACCCTATAAAGTATTCTCCAACTTTTATAAAACATTTGCAAAACATCAAGTTCTAGCACAAACTCCTACAACAAAAATACACAAAAATACCCGGTTTGGAGGTAGATCCGATGCATTAAACATTCTAAAAAACAAGACAAGTTTCAAGAGCTATGTAAAAACAAGAGATATTGTGTCACAACCTACAACCATGCTCTCGGCATACATGAATTGTGGATGTGTCAGTGTCCGCGAAGTTTGGCATGCATTCCGGGGGAACGAGCCGCTAATCCGCCAACTGTTTTGGAGAGAATTTTACCAACAATTAGTATATTTCTTCCCCCAACTCGTGCAAGGCGCAGCATTTTATCCTCAACGTGACAAGTCGACATGGACAAAGCACCGCGTACAAGCATGGGAAAATGGTGCATCAGGGATCCCTTTGATAGATGCATCCATGCGATGCCTCAAACAAACTGGTTTTTTGCACAATAGATGCCGCATGGTGGTTGCCAGCTACCTGGTGAAAGACCTAGGTGTAGATTGGAGAGTTGGTGAGGCTTACTTCAAGTCACAACTTACCGACTATTACTTTCCAAGCAACAATGGGGGTTGGCAATTTATCAGTGGGACAGGGGCGAGTTCAATGATGCAATCACGCAAGTTCAACCCATATATCCAAAGCAAGAAATATGATCCGGATGCGACATTCATCAAACAATGGGTCCCTGAACTCGCTGATGTCCTCCCCAACTTCATACACAAACAACCCATATAAGAACGAAAGTGTATGCCCCGTGGGGAGGCGAGGAATATGATACTTAAAGTAAAAATGTATGAAACCCTCACAGTTCGCCGCCAAAAGCTGGCACCAAAAGGATGCATTTGTGCCTCTCTAGAAAAACAAGGGTTTCGTGTTAAAAGCCTACCACTTGGCAAATACAATACAGATCACGGACTGATCAAAGTTGTCAATTCGGTACACAAAGAGATTGACTCATACTTTTATATTGAGACAACATCGTCTACATTGCCAACAACACTTGACAATGAACTACCTGTGTTTACACTTCTTGACTAAAGAGGAAATCAACCAACACATGCATTCTTTTTTAGCACATCTCTTCCGCTACTATTTTCATAGGAAAATCTGTCGCTTTCCACAGATTTCTCTTCATGCATCATCAACAATTTAGAACCTTCGGAATGATCCTCGTCTTGGGTTTATTATGAAGACGATTCCTAGACGTCCAGCCTACCTTGTTTCAGCATTGCCTACAATTTTCATGGGTTTTGGATCTAGTGTTCGTTCCCCAAGGCCGCAGCGAGGCAAAGCTAGGATTATTCATCCCAACGCTGTATTTTTTATAAATATGTTCCGGGATCCATTGACATCTCTATCTACTTTTAGATGACAATTAGGACATTTGAATATTTTAGCACCTCCTAGGTTATGCTTTATCTGTTGGCAATGTGTGCATGTTTTAGAAGTATATTCTTCTCCTCTGACATACACATTGGTTTGGTATCTTTTCGCGTTTTATATTCTGAATGGGAATCCCGAACTTGCGCGCGAAATCCCACTGAAACCGCGGATTTGCATCACATATCGCGTCAGCTTCCTGGCTGCTTGTAGTGTCCCGCACGATTAATTGGAAACACTGTAATAATAAATAAGTAAACGTAGAACAACATGTGGAAATACGTCGAAACACTTGTGAAACTCAGGTCTAATATCGATCAACTTATTTTAGATCACGTGGAACATGGCACTGAAACTGATTATATCACATATGAACACATTGAAAAACTGGCAAAGCTCGCGGATCTTCACAAGGGACATCACATGGATCAAGTGGTAGCGGCTATAGACGAGTCACCGGTTTGGAAAGATCTTGGTGCTATTGCACTTGTTGAACACATTAGATGCAATGAATGTGATCAGCAAGAAGATAAAGAGATATCTTGTAATGTGTGTTGTTTTGTCACGAATATAGGGTATCACAAGCTCCGTACTAAAATGAATGTCGGGTTGCGCAATGGATCTATATGCAAGATGAATCATTTCATGTGTACTTGTGATTTTCGGTGCTACGAACAAGTTCCACACGCATTCTACTTTCTTTCTTGATTTCAAACAACAAAGACATTGGTTGTTGATGAAGTAATCAAACGTTGGGTTGCACTTTCTATGAGTTCTTGTAAGTTTCTGTGTTCAGTGCACACATGGACAACAAGTCCCCTACTACGGATACGCATTGTGCAAAATGGACACTGAAAAACCTTGGTTTTCTTCTGTTTACTTTTTGTAAGCCTTATAAACTCTTCATTACGTAGCGCAGGATACTCCTTCATCATTTCAACATACCTTGGCAAAAACTTTAAATATGCCAATGGATTCGGCGCATTGTCTAAATAGTGTTGATTCTTGTCAAACTCGGCCTTGTAATGGCGTGCGATATATTCAGGTGAAAGTAAAGTCAAGTCTTCTTTTGCTATTACCATTTCTTCAATTTCTTTTTCTATATCATCTTGACGATCACGCCCACACAATGAAAATCCTACAACATTGCACACACTTCGGCCAACTAGGGTACCTACAACATCTTTGAAAATCGTGTCAATGTGGGATTTGGCCCATTCATCGTACTTCTTGACACGATTTTGAGCTTTTATAAAAGGTCCAGATCGGTCGATCAACTCAACAAATCCTGATCCCGCGTACCATTTTCCAATCGAGTGTAGCTTGCAAGCTTCGAGCAATAAATTCTTATTTTTATTTGCAAGTTCCTTGGCTGCAGCAGCCTCTTCTCGACTCTTTGTGATTTCCAACTGTTTCAGCCTTTCCAGCTCGTCCCCCACCTCTTTCACAGATTCAAAAGAGAAACCGTGTTGTTTGTTGCATAGTTTGATGAGTTTCGGATCCTTCAACCAATAAAACCTTAGTGTATAAGCCCCGCCGTATCTTCCCGGCTTGTACATTTCCACTGTGGTATGCTTGAGGGGAACGATTTGTCCCCTACCCAATCCAAAATCATTCACAAGTCTATAGTCGCTGATTGTGCTGCTATACAAACAGTCTTGGCAACACCGAGTCCCAAAAGTCCAATGCACCTTTCGAATGCGCGACTTTCCACATATCTCACATCCCGTCAAGCTCACAAGTTGAACTGCACGTTTAGCCGTCATGGTTCCATTGGTTACTTCGGCCTGACCCAGCTTGACTTCTCGTGAGTGCTCGTCGCTTTTTGAAGAGAAAAAGTCGAGAACATTATGCCAAACACCGTGGTCTTGTCCAAGAATGTCGCGAAACATACGTGTAGAGCAAGTCAGATTTTGTAGAGTTTTGCAAACTTCTTTAGTCTTTTTCAAAACATTCCCGGACTTGTACTGATCCACATAGGCATTCGCAATCTTGTCAACTAGCATGCGACTAATGTCAAGAGGAAGATCATCCAATGATGTCATTTGAAATTTATGTACATGTGCTTTTATATGGGCGCAAGTACATTGTCTAAAAGTAAAAAATTAGAAAAGAAACGATCAGTCTAGCAACTGCCAATCTATTGTAATCCCATCCCTAGCCAACTTCGCCCCCTCCATGCCAAAAAAGAAACAAGGTAGACGTTCAAAGAGAAACGGTGTCATTTCATAGATCGGCCTCCCAAATATTTCGGTCAACTTTGCAGGTGACGCCGGATTCTGTCCACCATAATATCCATCCGCCTTCATGCATTCCTTGACAGTAGGATGCGTATCCGTAATCTTTTTACATTTTTTGAAAAAATCTATGTATCGCCTCATCCAGATAGGGCGAGCAATCCAATAATTACTAAAGAACCCCTGGATTTTCGGATTCATTATCTCTTCATCCCTGTATGAAAGAATTCGCAACATGGTAATAATAGCTGTCCAACAACTTGCACCCATTTGAAAGGCAACTGATTCGAAGAATGGGACGGGGCGATTGACACGTGGCTTAACAAAGTCAAGATTGAACAAGGATACAACATCAATGTCAGTCCCCTCGTATTTTCCAAGTAGTCCCGGAATGTCAATGTCTCCTATCTTGCGTTTAAAGCTGTGTGTCACGATTCCTACCCATGGTGCATTGATCCATTCCTCTTGACGCTTGTCTATGAGTTCGAATACTTGCGACTCAAACAACTTGTTTGATCCAGAAATACGGATCGGAGTTCCAAACGGTATTTGCCGAGCGGCATGTTCGGTTTCGTCATTGTGACAAATTATATAGATTACAGGTTTGGCCATTTCTTTACAATATATTTTAATAATCGTTACAATAGCATTGTGCATGCCCCTACCTGCACCGACTTGTGCCTAAACACTGCCACCACATCATCAAACCGGTTATTGGTGGCTCTCATGTCATGCCATTCCATGGCCAAGTTGACCGAGTCGGCAACACACTGCAACCTTGACTGAATGTCAGGGTACTTTCCAATATCAATATCCTCCATGACAAACACACCGGTGGTAGACAAACATGATGCAAAATGTCTCAATGTCAAGAGTTGATGTTCGATCAAATGTGACCCATCTTCTATAATCAAATCAAATAGGCCGTAGCTTGCAATCATTTCGTCAGCCGTGCTCTTGCATGTCCCGTCGCGTTGCAATGTTTTCACTCGAGGGATGTTTGTAAAAACAACGTTCTCAAGGGTGATGTCCAGTCCTATAATCACCTTGGCATCTTGAAAGTAATTTGATAGTACTCGAAGGAATGCGCCACTGTAGATCCCTATTTCCAAAATCTGTGTAGGCGCAATTCCAGCAAAAATATCAGTATACAATGGACCATATGAATGCACTGTGTTTTTATCTGTCCCGATGCGATTATCAAAGTTTTCGTATTTTGATAGGATGTCCAAGAACGATGACATTTACATTCAGAAACATTTTTTTGTTCATGTTGTAGGCGGCGACGGCAACCCCTTGAATCCTATGATCTCCCGAGCCCTCTTGGCCATTGCATCCCTATCTACAAGATTGTTGAGTATGGTAGAAAATAGATATTGGTTTTCGATATAGCCGTGCATTTCATACATGTGTTCGCGTGCATCACGATAAGCCTTCTTGTATAGATTGCGAATGACAACAGGATAGTCAGTTTCGGCGTATAGGTATTTCATTTCTAACATTGTCAAGACGATTTCGTCAAGGGTCTTGGCAGATGTCCCGTCGATATATGCTTGAGACAGGTACGAGTCCAGTCTATAACTCACTCCATGTTGGCCTAGCCGGTATTCGAGCTCGTGTTGTCTAATAAACTTTCTATCACCAGTATTGATATATTGCCTTCTATCTTCAAACTTCATCTCATCACAAGTCTCCTTCCACCTCGCTTCATATACACCAACATCAAAATCGTCCCCGATACTATCCAAGTCGACAAACTTGATAGGGACACACGATGCATTAACATGCTCAAAAACTGTGCGAAAGCGTTCAAAATCGGCCTTGAGAGTCCGGACACCACCGATCCCGCTCTTGATATATGTATCCACACTGTTGTCAAGACCATACGGAAACTCCTTTCTTAGCTTGTTCACTTGCAAGATTCGTAGCTCCTTGGCAGCTGATCCAATGCGCTTCTTGGGAACTGCCCCGTGTTTACATACGGATTGTGCAATCACTTGCTTGAGTGAGTAATAGGTCACCTCGGTCCCATAAAATGCATGTGGGCACTTGTAGTAGTCAACTTCGGTGAGATCATCATCAACTAGCCTATATTTCTTCTTGGCGTCTGTCTTGCATATCTGCACATGTTCCCTGCACATGTAACAAACTGTCTTGTTAGTAAATGGATATTTTACATGTGTATAGTTTTCATTGCAAAACTCGCACTTGGTCGCTGTACTCCCAACAATATTCTCGATTTCGACAATCTGACCCACTCTTCGGATCCTCTTTTTATAAGACTTGTGCATTTGGACAGCATTCACAGTGGCAGCATCCTTGAACTCACGGGTCACGCATTTTAAAGTGGCCAAGTCGCCCATGCCGAATATCCCTTGTATTTCTGCATTCAGCATGACTATATTCAGGCAATCTTCCATTCGTATCTGTTATTATCTTGATGGTTTTAAATAAAAAAAAGTCATGTACAGTCAAGGACAAGATACTATGGGACACCCGTAAAATCAACTAAGTTGAATCAACAGTTGTTACCCATAATATGCCCTATCATTTGTATCTCTGATACCCTCCCTCAATGGGCAGGCAGGCACTGAAGATATCAATTTGCTTTCTGAAACTCCTCTAAATCCTACCAAGTCCCCATGACATTATAATGTCACGAAAACTGCTCCGCACAGCAC
>Ga0214249_1000726_pt1 | contig 11954 bp, 13 predicted proteins | sample TroBogypolimnion_17_FD_153087 | JGI IMG/M metagenome (GOLD analysis project Ga0214249, IMG submission 153087) | Freshwater microbial communities from Trout Bog Lake, WI - 23JUN2009 hypolimnion | ecosystem: Environmental > Aquatic > Freshwater > Lake > Hypolimnion/Profundal zone | place: Trout... | reverse complement strand
TCAAAGATCCCCAAATCTGCGAAAGATAGTGCAACACGTTGGAAAGACAATTCGCTTCTGAGAGTACAGTCTTTAAAATTATTGTCGTAGAGCCATTGACTTGTTTGGAACAGTCGATGGAGAAGGTCTCGACGATGGAAGGGAATTTGAGCTTGTCAGTTGTAGGTCAAGTCAAACGTCAAAGTTGCCGAAAGGCAATCCCTTCTATACACAGAAACCTTGTTTGTAATGTTTCATTTAGGTGTAACATTATTCACTTGGCGGAGTGTATACTCATTTCAACAAGTCTATTGCAAATAAACAAGAGATTTCATGCTTGGCCAAGTGGAACGATTGTGCAACAGCAATAGGAAATCGTGTAAAGATGGAAATTGGACTGTAAATGCAATTAGATGTGCCGCATAGCCCGCACAAGGTCGTCTTGGGTCACATCCTTGTGGCTACTCGCAAGATACTTGGCCACTTCCATGTGAATGTCCTTGGACACTTGACCCTGGTCATCCTCTTGCACCATCGAGTTGTAAAGGCGCGCTACCAAATTGTCTACATCTGTGCACATGTGGACAGTCCAACCCGGTCCAAAGAACCTATCACGGAACTGGGTGAACACATCAGGGCAATGCAACATGTAGTCGGCATCCGAATCAATTGATCCGTCAAAGGTCGACGTTGGATCCCTTACCGAGAACAACGCATGCTTGACATACAAGCTCATGTGCCTTTGGTCCACCACAACACGGGCACACATGCACCAAACGCTGTCACCCCAATCATCGTGTGATTCGCGAATATACGTAAAGATGCCAGAAAGCTTGTCCTTGGCCACCACGAAAGTCATGGGATGCCCGGTGGAAGACTCTGTAGCAATCATGTTTTTATCACGCGTCTTGACCATTTTATATTTATTCATTTTTTCTAAAATCCACCCATTTATACCGTTTGTATATTTGAGATAAACGCTCAAGCTCAAAAAATGCCTAGTTTAGGGACAATGAATGCACTGCATCAAATGTTGTGTTGTCTGTGTATTGGAAAAAAACAACTCAAGGAAATGATTGATCAAGAAATAAAAATCGTTTTGCAAGTTGAAGAAAAGACCAAGACGAGTTTTGAGCAAGCCAACAAGGACTTGCAAGACACCAAGCAAGCCCTTTGCAACATATTTACAGGCAACGGAAAGCAAGAGGACTTGACCGAGATTAGTACAATTGTAAATAAAGTAACAAACGATATCGATATAAGACATTCGGGCAAGCTAGAATTGTATCATGTCGCTGTCTAGTCGTGGCTACTGCATCAAAAAGAATGCATGTGATGAGGCGGCTATCAAAAAGGAACTCACCGTTAGTCCGTTTGTGCCAAAGGGATATGACATTGGACCAAAGGTAATTTTCAAGTTGTATTTAGAAAGCGAGACCAAGTTATATGTGCCCAAATACTATGGACTAGAAAAGTTTGGCCCGCCAATCGTGAACAAGATGCCAATAAGCCATAGGTTGAACCCCGCAGTTGTGTTTATAGGTGAATTGAGACAAGAACAAGAAGAGCCTGTCAAGAAAATGTTGGATGCATGTCTAAACCCTGCACAAATGGGTGGAATTCTCAACGTATTTTGCGGAGGTGGCAAGACGACTATGGCCTTGTCTATAGCTGTGTCCCTTGGTCGCAAGACTCTTATCGTGGTTCACAAGGACTTTCTACTAGAACAGTGGAAGGAGCGAATCGAACAGTTTATTCCATCCGCAAGGGTTGGATTGATCAAGGCCAAGGTGGTTGATACGGATGACAAGGACATTGTACTAGCATCCCTCCAGTCTCTAAGCATGAAAGAGTATGCTCCGGAAACATTCGAATCTTTTGGAACGTTGGTGGCAGACGAATGCTTCCCCTATCAACAGCCTATTGCCACTAGTAAAGGTCCTATAAATATTGGACGTCTTTACAACATGTGGAAAAATGGGGAGACACTACCCCTCATTAATAGCTATAATATTGATAACAAGGTGTTTGAATGGAAGAAAATGACATATGCGTGGGAGAAGCAAGCGACCAAGCTGCTACTCATCCAATTTGGTAAACACAAACTCAGATGCACACCAAATCATAAAATTCTAACAGCAAACGGGATGATCGAAGCAGAGAAATTGAAGATAGGTGATCTGGTATGGGGGCATCGTGATGAAAATAAAAGTGAGCATGCGTGTGCTCGCATATTAAATAATGATCAATACCAGATATTACTAGGTAGCATATTAGGTGATGGTTGCGTATGTAAAACTCCTTCAGGACGATATAGACTTCGCATTATTCATGGGATGATGCAACAAAGTTATTGTGAATGGAAAGCCAATATGTTTTGTGAAAACACACAGATTATTGATCATAATGGTTATAGTGGAAAACAAGCAATACGTTTTTGCACAAAATTAATTGATTTAGCAAAGGATATCCCAAAAGAGAAATACAATATTACCCAATGGATCATAGACGACTTGGATCCTAGAGGTATGGCTATTTGGTACATGGACGATGGTAGTTTACATCGTAAAGCTTATAATGTAAATTTGTGTACGCATACATTCGATATGGACACACACAAAAGACTTGTTGCAAAATTCAAAATGTATGACATTGATTGTACTATATCGGATAATAAGGGATATCACATACTCAGGATGAATACAATCAATACCTTGAAATTCTTCAATCTAATTGGTCAATATATTCATCCAACTATGCGGTATAAAATCGAAAATGATTTTACACACACGGATTATATTGAATATCACAAAGGAACAAGTAAATATAGATCATTTCGAAATATAAATACACATAACTTAGTTCAAAATGAGACATATGTAGTACGTGGACAATCATATATTTGTAATAAATGCAAATTAAACGACTACCTACATTTGCATTCTAATGACAAGAAAAAAACTCAAATATGTTACGCTATCGTTGATCATAAAATATTCGATGTCAAATTATTGGGATCATATATGTGGAATTCCAAATTTAATAATGTTAGTACACTGAAAATTACGTCGATTACCGATATTTATAAATGGCATGGAGGTAGTACAAGAAACACCAGTTCCAATGTATATGATATTGAAGTTGAAGACAATCACAACCTTGTATGTTGTGGAAAAACTACCGATCAAGGGGTTATCGTATCCAATTGTCATCATACGAGCGCCGAGGTGTTTAGCAAGGCGCTGGCCAAGATATGCTTCCGGTATACAATTGGGCTCACTGCGACAGCAACAAGGAAGGACGGATTGACCAAGGTGTTTCAATGGTACTTGGGGAAAATCGTGCACAAGGCCGAGAAGCGAACTGATTTTGTCAAGTTCAAGGTGGTCGAGTTTTTTGATGAGGACGAGGGGTACAACGAGGAGCCCACTATTCTTGGGAGCAAGCCGAATGTATCCAAGATGTTGAATAATGTGTGTGGATGGGAACCACGCAACAATGTCATCTTGTCCCAGGTTCGACACGTACTTGGCAAAGAACCCGGTCGAAAACTCCTTGTCCTTTCGGATCGCCGGAATCACTTGGTCGCCCTACATGCTCTTTTCACGGATGTGGGGTTTGACACGGGCATCTATATGGGTGGTATGAAGCAAACTGTATTGGCCGAGTGTGGTACAAAACAAATAATTTTGGCCACATATGCCATAGCGAGCGAGGGATATGATCAAAAGGGACTAGATACACTGCTCCTAGCCAGCCCTCGTTCGGATATTGTGCAGAGTGTGGGGCGTATCCTACGGGACAAGCCAGAAGATAGAAAGCATGTGCCACTTGTTATTGACATTGTCGATATGTTTAGCATTTTCGAACGACAGGGCAAGAAACGGAGAGACTATTATGAAAAGTGTGGATGGATCAACATTATATAAAGATTATGCCATCACATTTATTTATTATGAATTTGTCATACTTTGAGTTGTGTCAGGCTCGTAAGTGGGCAATGGAGCTTTTGAAAACACACAATGTTCGCATACGTTTGGATGTGAGTAATGTAAACCAATCAAGTCGATGGTTTATAATGAATGAAATATCTGAGAGCTGGCATGGCAGAGTTCAAGATGATTACATCGAGTTTTACAAGGAAGAAACGGATCATACAAATGTATATATACGGACATTTGAACAAGACAAGAGCTTGTTTTTTGGATTGTACGACACAAACGGACTAAGACTTTGTCCAATATGCCTTGTCATTTATAATAGAAAATATCCTGAAGTTTCAAATCAAGGTTATGCTCCGGGCCGATGTCCAGACAGTATGTAGGATATATTTAGCAATCAACATAAAAATCGAAAAATCATGTATTGGTAAAAGCACACGTAGCCATGGCACCCTCCCTCCCCATTTACCTTGTGACAAAGATCATCAAGTCGATGCACATTTCTGACCAGTATACAACCGCCATGAACACGTTTGATTCCGAAAGCTGTGACGAGATTGCCGACTTTTTTGCAAGGGACAACTACGTAGGCTCCCTAACCTATTTTTTGGAAGATGAAGTTGCGGGAATTGATGACAACTGGGTCACAAAACACGGACAGACACTGGTGGGCGAGAGCACTTACTTTGTCAAGATGAACACCTGTGTATCCAACCTCCCCGAGTGGGACATACCTACCAAGGGAGTTCACAAGATCCATGTCTGGCGCAAGTTGTGGGAGGCAGGTATGGCAAGCGACTACTCTATTCAGATTACAAGAACGATTACAACAGATTATGAAGACGTGCAAGTGTGTTTAGCTGTGAGGAATGTCGAGGGATCAAGCACTGAGTTCATTGTGTCTCTCGATGTCTTGGCATGGGAAGTAAAGGGATTCAGCGAGCTTATTGCACGAGGTACCAGGGATACCAAGGTGAAGTTGGGTGAGTTCACGGATATTGTGTTGGCCGAGGGGGAACCGGAAGTAGAGGGTGTCCACCGTTCCGACATATATTACAACAAGTACAAGGACGTTTGTCGAGTTTACGGATCCACCAGAGTGTGATTACGATTTTTACAAGTTTGGAATAGATGCTGTCACCTTGAACCAGATTCTTTGCTACAGTAGAGTAGACCAATAATAATTCCGGCAAGTGATCTGATCCTCCACAAATTATTTGAAATGTTGTATGACATTTCTTTTTCCATGACTGATGTAGAAAATGACTTGTAAACAAAGTATGCAATTATAAAGATTGTGATCGTATGCAACATGTATAAAAACAATGTGTATTATACACGTTCATTATGTAATAATGTGTACATACTAAAAATGAAACATAAAATAATGTTAGGATGCCTGGTTGTCATCATGATTTGTGTAGCGTGTTTCAGTCCAAATGAAAAATTCATAGTCGATGGTCTGTGTGATTGTTGCAAATGCGGATTTATATCTTGCCAAGATTGCGAAACTCGCAAGACAGAATGTTGCGGGAATAGTTTCGGATTCGACCGCTACAGTTTCACCTAGTCCACCTCTTCCAGAGGAGATTCGACAGGCTCTGGCTCCTGCACTTTGACAACTTCCACTGTTTCCTCGTCATCATCCTCCCCACTGAGTCCAAGTGACATGATTTTGTAGATTTGTTGTGCATACTTGCTAGGCTCCTCAATACTAAATCCGCTATCTAGGAGCGAAGTAGAGTAAAGCATTTCCAGGATTGTTGTAATGGACTTTTCACTGATGCTCTTTTCAATACGTTCCTTGATGTCCACAATGATGGCGTGCTCGTGGTTGATCTCGAGGATCTTTTGAGCGCCCCCACCTTGCGAGTTGCTATGTAGTGCTTGTGCCTTCATGATGCGCTCCATATTCGCAGACCATCCATACTGGTCTGTCACGAGCACACACGGACTGGTAGATAGCCTGTTTGAAAGCTTGACCTTTTGCACCTTGTCCCCCAGTAGCGTCTTGATCTTTTTGCAAATGGGCTCCCATTCCTTTTCGTGTTCCTTTTGATCCTCGTCAATCTCGATTCCATCCTTTGAGCAACACACTAGATCTTTGCCATCATAGTCGCGAACGGATTGGATCATGTACTCGTCAATGGGATCTGTCATATAGATGACCTCGATGTCCTTCTTGGCAAGCTTTTCTAGAAAAGGTGACGATTGGACTGCCTTGAGGCTCTCTCCAGTAATATAATAAATCTTCTTTTGTTCTTCCTTCATCCTTGAAACATAGTCCTTGAGTGATGTTAGTGTTGTGGCAGATTTGGTGGTATAATACCTAACCAGTTCGAGGAGCTTGGGGCGATTCTTCGTGTCAACATGCGCACCCAACTTGATGTTCTTGTGATATGTTGTGTAAAATGTTGTAAATGTTTCAGTATCCAAGCTGGCGAATAGCTCGATCGCCTTTTTCACAAGGGCTTTGGTAATGGTCTTCATGATAGAGTTTTGCTGGAGCATTTCACGAGAGACATTGAGAGGGAGATCGTCCGAATCGACAACACCATGCATGAATGAAAGGTAATCGGGGAGGAGAGCAGTGCTATCATCTGTAATGAGCACCTTTTTCACGTATAGCTTCATGTTGTTTTTCTTGCTTTCTGCGTTTTGGAACATGTCAAACGGAGGGCGCTTGGGCACAAACAAGGCTGCCTTGAACTGGACTTGGCCATCCACCGCAAAGTGCTTGACGGCGAGGTGATCCTCCCAGTCGTTTGAAATAGACTTGTAGAACGCCGAGTATTCTTCCTTGGTCACATCCTCGGGCTTCCTGAGCCACACGGGCTTTTGGTTGTTGAGCTGTGTAAACTCCTTGACAGTCCGCTTCACCTTGGGCTTAGGCTCCACCACCTTGTCCTTTTCCTCTTCTTCCACCTTGCCCTCTACATCATCTGTTGCCTCGGCATCGGCATCCACCTCTGTCTCTGCCTCCACTTCCTCTTCGCGGCTCACAAGGTACTTGATAGGGAATGCGCAAAACTCGCTATGCTTCTTCACAATATCCCTAACCTTGGCCTCCTCAAGATACTCTAGAAGATCGTCCTTGAGCTCCAGAATAATCTTGGTACCACGGACAATGGATTCGCCATCGATGTCCTCACACACAGTAAAGGAACCAGATGCACTCGACTCCCAAATGTACTGGACATCATCGTTCGACTTTGAAATCACCTTGACATTCTTAGCAACAAGGTAGGCCGAATAAAAGCCCACGCCAAACTGACCGATGAGCGAAATATCCGGCTTTTGTCCATCTTGAATGGCCTCCATAAAGGAGCGAGTTCCGCTGTGGGCAATGGTCCCAAGATTCTTGATGAGATCCTCCTTGGTCATACCAAGACCAGTATCCTGGATGGTGAGCGTCTTGGCCTCCTTGTCAGCAGTGATCCTAATATCCAACTCGATTGCATCGCCAAGGAGCTCGGGATTCGTGATGGCAGCATACCTAATCTTGTCAATGGCATCGCTAGCGTTGGAGATGAGCTCCCTAAGGAACACGTCCTTGTTGCTGTAGAATGTATTGATGATTAGGGAAAGTAGCTGATTAATCTCGGCTTGAAAGGCAAACGTCTCGGTTGTCATGATATACACAAGCGGATTTGTTAGTTCTTAAATGGATTTGTTTAGCCTGTCATACAAAAAATTATTGGGATAGAAATTATAGGGGACAATTTACTTACTGGTAAGGTGCGCCACATTGATAGAGATCAAGAGATGGTGTACCAGGAACTGAGCGATAGTTGGTCATTTGACAAGGCTTCAAGTGCAACATGTCAGTGTCCACCTTGGGATGGCACACGGGTTTGATGTATTCCTTGCCCTGAACATAGTGAGTGGTGGCTGGTAGATACTTGTAAGAAGGGCAGTGAGTATTGGGTCTGTTCTGGTTGCGCAAGTCGTTCTCAAGGTCGACCAGGTTTCCGCGCACATGGCTCACTGCAGTCCCTCCAACGAGTCCGAGCTCGTTGCGACATTTGCTACAGTTTTCATACTTGATCGGGTCGAGAACATAGGATAGGGGCGTGGTGCTTTGTGCGAGCTCTTGTTTATAAGCACACGAATCATACGAAAGGCGATTCATTTATTCTACTTGTATATATTTTTTGATTGGCATCTCCAAATCTCCCTTGTGTTTGCGCCAACGGGAATTGCAGCTGCTCCGTGGCCTTTAACCCAATCCTTCATGCAAGGAGTCAGAGGAGTGAAGCGATCAAAGTCGCTCTCGGCAAGGTGGCCGCATTGACGCTCCTCGCTCTCGCCGTTCTTCAAGACGCTCTCGACCGTAGTCATGTCAAGGCAACCTCGGTTGAAAGCAGGGACCGCCTTGAAATTCCTTGTGAACAGTTGGCGGCGCTCGGGACCGTGTGTTGGGGCCACAAGGCGCACATCCGAGTCAGCGTCGATCGCACAACCACTGGCAACACCATACCCTTCGCGATACCTCAAGTTAGGATATTTAGAAACTAGCTCGGCCCTAACCGCTCCTGACTTGCTTTCACATGGAGGGCCATAAAAGTTTTGAAGGTTATAATCCATATACGCAACATTACCAGTGTCTTTGAGCTTTTGGGCACACGTATCCATAGATAGTTTGTTCTCCCAATCAAATAGCTTCATTTACAAAGACGAGACAAAAAATATATTCATTTACACAAAAACATATGAATAATCAAGGATGCCGAAACTTTTATTGCCGTTGTGTTTGGCCAATACCGTTTTACTTGTCATACTTTTGATATACATGGTCTACAATCAGCAACAACCTAAAGCAGTAAAGCGTGTCTATCCTACACAAGAGGATCATGGCTCGACTTCATGTAATGCAGCTTCATGTGGTGCAACGGATCCGGTGAGCGACCCCGACTACAACATGCGTGAGATAGCCAAACAATCGATATTGCTCGAGGAACATTTGGCAGTCGATGCCAAATTCTGCAGGGACTGTGTGACCAAGCATTTTCTACACATTATAGGATTGGCCAACGAGGCCGTCATGCTTGCCGGTGCGAACGTGTCCGCGTTCCCTCTACTTGCACAGACTGCACCCACCTACCAATCACTGTTTGACCAATGGCTTGCATCACGAGATACAGAACAAGCACACTCAGAGCGCCTAACTATTGCGGGCTCGATGCGCGACTTCAGGAAACTCATTGTAGTGGCGTATTTCTCAAAGGACTAGGACTAAGCATGGCCTAATGGTGGAACACCGGGGGTAAAGAAATTCGTCAGGCCATCCTCCTTGAGTGTCTTGCCCAATGGGAAAAGAAATCGCGCGAATCCCTCTTGGTCATTGGGAATAGTGGTGGAAGGATTCGTGTAAAACTGTCTATCACCTCCACCGCGATTGTAGATGTCATCTGTAGCACGTACAAACGACCCTCCCGTGGTTTCAAACAAGTCGGTCACTTCCTTGTCGTGTTTCAATACATCACATGCTTTTGGTCGATTAGGGAATTCTTTATAATCACCGAGAGATACATTCATAAAGGGATTATCACTTGTGGGTTTGTAGCATGCACGGTTCTTGACATCTGTCCCGATATTCAGTGTCTCGAGTACCTGATTTTTTAGCTTGTTAGTTGAGGTGTCCTGAACATAAATGATCCATGTGATGAAACCTACGAAAACAACGATATATATTGACCTTAGATCTTGTTTGATCACAAGGAGGATTATGGTAAGGTAAAGCGCGAACCGAAAAACTGCATTCAATTGTGCGGTCAATGTCATCGACCTATCTGGGATGAACTCTGAGAAATGGCTCGTGTCTTTGAAAAAACCTAGGACATCATGAAACCAAATAGTTTCGGTCATTTTACTGTCTTACAAGAAATTCGTATTCACGGACAGACTACTGGCTTATTATTTTTTACTTTACTTTTTATCTTCGAGCTTGCGTCGTAGCTTCTTGGCAACCGAAGACGACCTGCGCTTGGCATCCGAGCCGCCGCCCCCACCTGCTCCTGCCATACCTCCGAAGCTCTTCATCATATTGGCAAGAAAATTGTCTTGGCCGCCGCCCATCCCCCCAATGACCGACATGGCCTCGCTCAGCAGCTCGTCGTGCTTGATGGTACCATCCTCGAACTTCTTTTGCAACTTGCTGCTCACACTGCTAACGATCTTGCCAATGAGATCCCCGTTGCCCTTTAGAATGTCTTCTGGGCGTTGGAGGTCGAGGCCATCAAGCTTCATATCCTCGGCGATTTCCTTGGCAATATTGCCAATCTTGGTATTCTCCAGCTTGTTGATAGCATCATTACCGCTACTGGCAACCTTGTAAACCCTCTTGATGTTGGCAAGGAGCGCCGTAACATCGTCATCCATGATATCAACCACAATGCTATCGATACTCTCGTTACTCTGAATTGCCTTGAGTGCCTTCATCACAAGCTCGAACAACTTGTCACATAGGTCGGGGGTCTTGTGGAGGTTGACAAAGAGGGCAAACGTATATATGTAACTTGTGAGGGATGCATCAATCTTGATGGATCCAATAGTTTTGCCCTTGATCACCACTACCTCGCTAAAGTCCGCGAGGGTGCTGTCGGGCTTGTACACTTGCTCAAAGATCTCGTCTGTCAGAGTTGCAGTCACCAAATCAATGTGCTCGGTGGTTTCGTTGTCACGGACTTTGTATTGCTCCTTGATCTGTGTGTAAATCTCATCCTTCCTTGATAGCGTCCCCTTCAGGTCCTTTAGGAAATCATAATAAAACTTGTTAAAAGTATATACAACGCGATCAACAGACATTGGTATGTACCACCCGCTACTTTTTCGCCTTATATGGAGTTTGGTTTTTCTATTTTATAATAAATATGGGCATGTAAAAAAAGAGAGATGCCAAACTCGAACAGAACCGTTTTATTTAGAATGTATGTGTTCTGCACCCAGGACACTCTGCAGACAATGCCTTCTGCTTCATTGTCATGTAGCATGCCGAGTGGTATGACACCGAACAACACGGCTGCTTGAAGGAATCAATGTCAAGGTCGTCACAGCAGATCACACATACATCCGCCTTGTAGCAAGAAGACCGGTGTGTTGCTACCTCACACGTGCAAGGACACAATGTAATGCACTCGCGTTCCGACACAATCCAGCCGTGCTTGTACATCTTTTCGAGCCTTGACATTTGCACCTTGTCCTGCGCATCAACACGGGACCAAGCCCATTGTCGCACCGCCCTCTTCTCAATCACTTCTTGCAAGATCTCACACAACAACACTTGCTTCTCCACATGACTTGCATCTTCTGTGAAAAACACGTTGGATGGCCTGAACCCATTCTTATCCATGATGAGCGCGTTGCATCGATAGTCGATTGTGGTCAGTGGGGGTTCGTTCTTCCCAAGTCCATACACAAAGTCGATGCTCACATCAAGCGAGTTTCCAATGAACAACCTACATGACTTGGGCACTGCTGGCCTCACAACGTATGTGACCATGTTTACACCTGTCCCGTTGCCAATGTCATCCAAGTAGGTATTCACGGTAGTGTCGTCATTCACCACGTAGAACTTCTTGAGGACTCGTGCCAACTTGTCACAATTGCCCTCACTCACGAAGCAATCAATGTCCCCAGGCACATCAAAACGTCCTGCGCATTGTGGAAAGACCATGACGTTGTCAGCGTGCTCCCTGAACTCGTCAGCTTGCCATGAATGCTTGCTATCCCAAGTAAAGAACATCTTGTCCCATTTTTGCTTGTAGTACTGGCTCCTATAGGTCATGCTGACAGCGGAACCAAAGATTGAGATGCCACCCTCGATCAGAGCAGCTATCAACTCGGAAATGAAGATCTGGCGGGACTGGGCGACTGACATGGTTGATTGATGGAATGGAATATACAGTTATTGCTCTTTTACAGTCAAGGACAAGATATTATGGGACACCCGTAAAATCAACAGTTGTTACCCATAATATGCCCTATCATTTGTATCTCTGATACCCTCCCTCAATGGGCAGGCAGGCACTGAAG
>Ga0214249_1000723_pt1 | contig 12003 bp, 10 predicted proteins | sample TroBogypolimnion_17_FD_153087 | JGI IMG/M metagenome (GOLD analysis project Ga0214249, IMG submission 153087) | Freshwater microbial communities from Trout Bog Lake, WI - 23JUN2009 hypolimnion | ecosystem: Environmental > Aquatic > Freshwater > Lake > Hypolimnion/Profundal zone | place: Trout... | reverse complement strand
CTTGTCCTTCACGCTGAAGTGGCCCGGATCCATGCGGGAGATGCGGCCGCAGGCGATGGTGCAGCCGAAGCAGGCGCCGTTGGTGACCAGATTGGCCTTGCCGTCCGTGGGCCGCTTCAGGTGCATGGCCTCGCCACCGATGTTGTTGGCGCCCTCGAACTGGATGTCCTGGTGGTTGCGGGTGGGCAGCGCGCCGAGTTCGTTGATGACGTTCATGAGGACCTGGGTGCCGTAGGTGGGCAGGCCCTGGCCCGTGACCCCATTGGCGGCCAGCACCGCCTTGCCCGCGTCCACGGCCTTGAAGAAGCCTTCGGGATCGGCCACCTGATAGGCATCCGTGCGGGTGCCGCGGACAGCGAAGGCCTTCAGGTTCTTGGAACCCATGACCGCACCCACGCCGGAACGGCCCGCGGCCCGGTGCAGATCATTCACAATGGCGGCGTAGAGCACACCATTCTCACCTGCGCGGCCGATGGAAGCCACACGCAGCTGGGGATCCTGGTGCTGTTTCTTGATGGTCTCTTCCGTCTCCCAGACGGTCTTGCCCCAGAGGTGCGAGGCGTCCACCAGCTCGGCCTTGCCGTCCATGAGCAGCAGGTACACAGGTTTCGGCGAGGCTCCCTCGAAGATCACCATGTCCCAGCCCGCGAACTTCAGCTCGGCGCCAAAGTAGCCGCCGGAGTTGGAGCAGGCGATGGCGCCCGTCAGGGGGCCCTTGGTGACTACGGAGTAGCGTCCACCCGTGGCGGCCATGGTGCCCGTGAGGGGACCGGTCACGAAGATGAGCTTGTTCTGTGGGGAGAGGGGATCCACCTTGGGGTCGATCTCGGACACCAGGTACTTGGTCGCCAGGCCCCGCTGGCCCAGGTAGTCCTGGGCCCAGGTCTGGTTCAGCGGCTCCGTGGTGCAGGTGCCGGTCTCAAGGTTTACGCGGAGAACGTTCTTGGTCCATGCCATGGCTTCGCTCCTCACACGGTCGCAGGATTCGTGTCGGTCTTGCCGGCCCACTGGCGCATCTTCTCCAGCCCGGTCCAGTCCGCATCCACGTAAGTGATGGCCGCCGTGGGGCAGGCCTTGGCGCAGGCGGGGGCCCCATCGCACAGGTCGCACTTCTGCACCTTGCCGCTCTGGGCCACGTAATTGATGGTGCCGAAGGGGCAGGCGATGGTGCACACCTTGCACCCCACGCAGGTGGGATCCAGCACGATCTTGGCGCCGGTCACGGGATCCAGCTTGATGGCGTCCACGGGGCAGGCCGTCATGCACCAGGCCTCGTCGCATTGCGTGCAGGTGTAGGGCACGAAGCGGCCCGCTTCGTGGAAGGAGAACACCTTGATCCGCGACTTCGCCGTCGTGAAGCTTCGGTAATTCTCCCAAGAACACGCCATCTCGCATTGGAGACAGCCCGTGCACTTGTTGGGATCGATGTGGAGGGACTTCTGCATGGAAAACCTCCTGGCTGGGGTGAACGGGGGATCGCGATGATCATAATCCGGATAACGGTCTGCGGAAGCCCTTTTTCAGAGCCTCCGGGATGTTTTTCAGAGTCACTAATGGCGTGGGTTTACGAGGATCGTTGAGTTGTAATTTTCGAGACCTTGTCTCAGTCCCAATTCGATGATCTAGACTGGTGCATCGAGCCCTAAAAAGAACTGATCACCACCAAGGCACCAAGAACTGTCTTGGTGACGATCTTTTCAGTCCGACCGGTGGATCAAAAACCTACCGTTTCCGCAGGCTCACCGCGGTGCCGCCGGCACCCAGGAGCAGCAGGATGGCGGCCTGGACGAGGATCTTGTAGGAGATCTCGGGACCGGACAGGGAGGCATAGACGAAGCCCAGGCCCGCCGCCAGCAGCACCACATAGATGGCCAGCATGACCTTCCGGGCCTTCTCGTTGGTCTCGGGGGTGTTCACGGCGAAGACCCGGTCGAAGAAGACGAGGCCCACGGCAGCCAGGATATTCAGGCCCACGAAGATCAGCCAGAAGAGCCGCGCCGCGGCCTGGGCGCCGGGCTGCCCGATGACGGGCTTGAGCATGGCCCCATACATGAAGCCACCAAGGCTGGAGCCGATGAGGCTGCCGATGACGCCGTAGAGGAAGGCGTAGCCCATGTAGACGGCCACCTTGTCCTTGGGTGCCACCAGTCCCACATAGCTGTAGTACTTCGGGTGGGCAGTCATCTCTCCGATGGAGAACACGGACAGGCCCAGGATGAATACCCAGACATTGGTGGAGGCCGCCAGGCAGAGGAAGCCCAGGGTGCCGATGACGATGCCCGCAACCATGGTGGGCAGGGCCCGCACCTTCTTCACCAGGCGGCTCACCAGCACCTGCAGCAGGATGATGGTGCCGCCGTTGACCACGGTGACGTGCTCCGTATCGAACTTCAGGTGCACGCCGAAGGAGGCGAAGAAGCGGTCCACGGGGGTGGCATCCACGAAGTCCCGCAGGTACCAGAGCACGGAGCCGAAGGTCTGGAAGTAGAGGATCCAGAAGCCCGAGTAGACGACGATCATCAGCATGAAGCGGGCATCGCCCAGCACCATGGCGGCACTGTGGGCCACTTCGCGGAGGCTCTTGGAGTTCTCGGGCCGGGGGGGATCCTTGAAGAGGAAGACCGTGGGCACCAGCATGGCGGCACAGTAGATGGCCGAGGCCATGAACACGTAGCGCCAGGAGAAGCCCTTGAGGATGCTCACGGCCAGGGGCGCCAGGAAGGCCCCGATGTTGATCATCCAGTAGTAGATGCCGAACCCGAAGCCGGAGTTCTCCTCCGTGGTGGTGCGGGCCAGGGTGCCCGAAATGATGGGTTTGAAGAGCCCCGCGCCCGTGGCCATGAGCAGCAGGGCCCCAAAGACGGCACCGTAGGCCGTGACATTCCCGGCAATGAAGTAGCCCGCCGACAGAATGGAGAAGGCGAAGAGCAGCATGCGCCGGTAGCCGTAGCGGTCCGCCAGGGCCCCACCGGCGATGGGGATCACGTAGGTGAAGGCGTAGATGAGGCTCTGGAGAAAGCCCACGGACTGCTCGGAGAAGCCCAGGCCGCCCACGCTGATCTTGTTCGTGAGATAGACCGCCAGCACCGAGTTCAAGCCGTAGTAGGCGGCCCGCTCGAAGAGCTCCATGACGTTGGCCAGCCAGAAGACCGGCGGGAAGCTGCGGAGAACACTGGTGGAGCGCGGATTGGACATCCGGAAAGTATAGGGGAGCCGCCTCCTTGCAGCCGCGCCCTTTAGAGGGTGCAATGAAAGCATCGAAAGGCCCAACCATGAAGACCATCTCCCTGCGCGTCGACGTGGACACCCTGGAAGGCTCGCTGACGGGCATTCCCACTCTGCTACGCCTGCTGGACAAACACCAGATGCGGGCCAGCTTCTACTTCTGCTTCGGCCCGGACAACAGCGGCAAAGCCATCCGCCGCATCTTCCGCAAGGGCTTCCTGGACAAGATGCGGCGCACCAATGGACCCAAGCTCTACGGCTTCAAGACCATGATGTACGGCGTGCTGCTGCCCGCCCCCATCATCTGGAAGCAAGCCACGGCGCAGATGCGCTCAGCTCGGGAGGCGGGCCACGAGGTGGGCATCCACGGCTGGGACCATGTGCAGTACCACGACCTGCTGGACCGCAAGTCACGCCAGTGGCTGTCGGACTGGTACGCCCAGGCCCACGAGGCCTTTGGGACTGTCTTTGGCGAGAAACCGCTGGGCGCCGTGAGCCCCGCGTGGCGCTGCAACGACACCACCCTGGAGCTGCAGGATGCCTACGGCCTGGCTTACGCCGGGGACTGCCGGGGCCTAGCCCCCTTCTATCCCATCCTGAAGGGGCAGCCCCTCAGGACCCTGCAGATCCCCACCACCCTGCCCACCCTGGACGAACTGCTGGGCCTGGATGGCCGCACCCCGGACCAGGTAAACCGCGAGGTCTGGGATCTGGTGCGCGAGGACGCCCTCAACGTCTATGCCCTCCACACGGAAGTCGAGGGGGGCGCCCTCTTCGAGACCTTTAACGCCTTCCTGGCGGGCCTCAACGAGCGTGGCGTCCAGGCCCGCACCCACGCCGACTGGTTGCCAGAGCTGCTGGCCGCCAAGCCCCAGGCGAAGGCGATCATCCGCCGGGAGATCCCCGGCCGGGCCGGTTGGGTGAGCTTCGAGAGTTGAGATCCTTTCTAGCGGGTTGCCTGCAATAATCGCGGCCCAAAAAGCGGGCCACGATTATTGGTAGGAAAAGCCATGCGGGGTGCGCCGTGCCGCCAAAGGACCCAGCCCCACCCTGAAGTCCTTCTACAAACAAAAATCGTGGCCGCTTTTGGGCCACGATTTTTGCAATCCGACGAGCTGGTCTAAGCGTGCTGCTTCAGCTTGTCCTTGCCACCGAACCACTGATCCCAGTACACCACCACCGGGGCGGCGATGTAGATGGAGGAGTAGGTGCCGGTGATGACGCCGATGACCAGGGGGAAGGCCAGGTCGTGGAGAGCCGGGCCGCCGAAGAGCCAGAGGCAGACCGACACGAAGAGTACGGACATGGAGGTGAGGATGGTCCGGCCCAGGGTCTGGTTGATGGAGTCGTTCACCAGCTTGGTGACCGAGACCCGCCGGTACTCGGGGCGGTGGCTGTTCTCTCGGATTCGATCGAAGACCACGATGGTGTCAGCCATGGAGTAGCCCATGAGGGTGAGGAAGCTGGCCACCACGGGCACATTGAACTCGTAGCCGAAGGCGGCGAAGAGGCCCAGGGCCATGAGGATGTCGTGGATGAGGGCCACGATGCCGCCCACGGCGAAGCTGGCGGTGAAACGGAAGATCACGTAGACCAGGATGGCCAGCATGGCCAGGCCCACGGCCTTCAGGGTCTTGCTGGTCCACTCGCCGGAGATGCTGGGCGAGAAGCTCTCGTCCTTGAGGATGCCCACGAGGCCCAGGCGATAGTTCTTCTGCACCGTGTCCTTGATGGCCTGGGGCAAATCCTTGGGCAGCTCGTTGAAGGAGCGGTAGAGGCCCGTGCTGAGCTTGTCCCGGGTGGAGATGACCTTTTCCGCCAGGGGCGTGTAGGTGGCTTGGAGGGTCAGGTCATCGCCCTGGGTGCCCAGGGGGTTGGCCTTGGCGAGCACATCCGTGAGGTTCTTGGAGCCTTCCATGTTCAGGGTCGGCTGGGCGGTGCTGGAGGCCTCAGGATCCATCTGCTTGAAGAGGCTGCGCAGGGCATTGGCCTGGATGGTGCTGTCCTTCTGGTCGCTGTCCTTGCGCGCCTTCACCTTCACGGCGAAGTCGCGGATACTCTTGTCACTGGTCTCGTAGGCGACCACGGAGGCATCGGGGTAGCCGTTCTTGGTGAGGGCCGCCCGGATGGTCTCCGGCTCCATGGGGCTGCCGAAGCGCACCGTCATGTCGTTGCCGCCCACAAACTGCATGCCCAGCTGGATGTGGTTGTTGTGGGTGAGATTCCAGGGGCGCACGTAGAGGAAGGACAGGGCGATGATGCCCCAGCTGATGGCGAGGGCGATGCCCTTGTACTTCATGAAGTCGTAGGAGGCGCCCTTGAAGAAGGTGTGCGTGCCCACGGAGAGGAACTTGGTGCCAGGCTTGTGCTCCAGCACCCAGTCGTAGATGAAGCGGCTGATGTAGATGCTGGTGAACAGCGAGGCCACGACGCCCACGGTGAGGGTCACGGCGAAACCCTTGACGGGGCCGGTGCCGAAGATGAAGAGCAGCAGGGCCGCGAAGAGCTGGGTCACGTGGCTGTCCACGATGGTCCAGAACACGCGGTTGAAGCCGGCGTCGATGGCGCCAGGCACGCTCTTGCCCAGGCCCAGTTCTTCCTTGATGCGCTCGAAGATGAGGATATTGGCGTCCACCGCCATGCCCAGGGTGAGCACGAAGCCGGCGATGCCAGGCAGGGTCAGGGTGGCGCGGAAGGAGCCCAGCAGGCCCATCATGACGATGACGTTGACGGTGAGAGCCACGATCGCGTTGGCGCCGGACCAGTGGTAGAAGTACACCATGAACAGGATGATGACGAGGAAGCCCACCAGGGCCGACCGCACACCGGCGTGAATGGAGTCGAGGCCCAGGCCGGGACCCACGACGCGCTCTTCCAGGAACTTCATGGGCGCGCGCAGAGCGCCGCTGCGGAGCTGGCTGGCCAGATCGTCCGCTTCCTGGGCGGTGAAGCTGCCGCTGATGCGGACGGCACCACCGATGATCTTCTCCTTGGCGGTCATGGTGGTGGCGATCTTGCGGTCCAGCACCACGGCGATGAGGCGGCTTTCGTCGGCAGCCACACCGGTCATGCGGGCGAAGTCGTCATCGCCCTTCTTGTTGAGGGTGAAATTGACCTCGTTGGCTTCGGTCTGGGAGTTGGAAGCCCGGTGCGCATCGATGATGTCGGCGCCGTCCAGGCCCACATGGCCCTCCAGGAGCACCCAGCGGCGGATCTTCTCCTCGCCGGGCTTGGCCTTCACGACGGGCTGGCCGGCGCGCTTGGCCTGGCGTTCGGTCTCGAGTTCAGGGAAGAGCTCGAATTCCTCGGGGATGGCACCCTTGAAAAAGGCCAGGGCTGCTTCCTTGGTGGGGAATTCGTTCTGGGGCACCTTGGCCAGGAGGCGCTGCTCCAGGCGGCCGGGGGTGGACAGCAGCTTCTTGATGCGCTCGCGGTCGCCCTCCTCGATGCCGGGGATTTCCACCACGATGCGGTTGCCTTCGGCACCGCTGGTGGTGATCTCGGGCTCCAGCACGTTGGCGGGATCGATGTCGCGGATGCGCTTCTCGATGACCTCCAGGGCCCGCTTGTTGGCGTCATCCTTGAGGTTCCACTGGTAGTCGGCCTTCTGCGTGAGCTTGAAAGTCTCCCCCTCGGCGGCCACCACGTAGCCCGGGAAGTAGTCCTTGGCCACCTTCTCCACCGTGGCCTTCTGCTCGGCACCTACGCCCTCCACGCGGAGGGCCTCGCCGTCCACTCGCACCATGGCGGTGGGCAGGCCCTTTTCCCGCAGGCGGGAGGACATGCGGTCCTTGCTATCCCGAAGGTCGGCCACCAGGGCTTCCTGGCCCTGGACTTCCAGCTCGAAGTGGACGCCACCCCGAAGGTCGAGGCCCAGCTTCACTTTGGACATGGGTAGGAAGAAATAGCCGCAGCCGGCGAGGGCTGCGAGCACGATGGCGAGGCGCCAGAGGCTCCGCTTGGTCACGGGGCGCTCCTTACAAAATGCGGGCCGGCGGAACCGGCCCGGAAGGTGGAATCAACTAGTTCTGCTTGACTTCGGGTTCGGTGGCCAGGCCGGCCACGGCGGTGCGCCGGGCCTTGACCACGGAACCGCCCAGCTTCACCCAGATGTGCTTGTCCTCGACCCGGTCGATGGTGGCGTAGAGGCCCGAAGTCAGGACAACCTCGTCCCCGGATTTCAGCTTGGCGAGCTTCTCCTCCATCTCCTTGCGGGTCTTGTTCTGCGGTCGGAGGATGAAGAAATAGAACAGGAGGCCCATGCCCAGCATCATGGGGATCGGCCCCTTGAGCATGGCTTCCAGCCCCTGCGGGCCTTGGGGGGTATCAATCAGCGCAAACATCATTCAGGGCTCCTCGGTCAACCATCCGGCTCGCGTGGTCTGGGCGAAAGCCGGAAACCGGTTCTCGAGCAAAGCCTGCCGCGCGGCGCGGGTGAGTCCGACAGTGTAACTCAGGTTGTGGATCGTGTTCAGCGTGAACCCCAGCAGCTCCCCACAGCGCAGCAGGTGGTGGAGGTAGGCCCGACTGAAGGTCCGGCAGGTATAGCAGGCGCAGTCGGGATCCAGGGGGCGGTCGACCTCTTTGTGCCGGGCATTTTTGAGGTTGAGCTTGCCCCGGCTGGTGAGGATCCGGCCGTGGCGGGCCTCCCGGCTGGGCAGCACGCAGTCGAAGAGGTCCACACCTTGCTCAATGCCGAAGATGAGGTCCTCAGGGGTGCCCACCCCCATCAGGTAGCGGGGCCGGTCTGCGGGCAGCTCCTTAACAAACTCTGCGAGGACGGCGTTCATCTCAGGCTTGGGTTCCCCCACACTGAGACCGCCCACCGCAAAACCCTGGAAAGGGCTGCGGGCGTCCAACTCCAGGGCCGCTTCCAGGTGGCGGCGGCGTAGGTCCAGGTGGGTGCCCCCCTGGTTGATGGCGAAGAGCCCTTGGTGGGCCTGCAGGGGCACGGCCCGGCTGCGGGCCAGCCAGCGGGTGGTGCGGGCCATGCTGACTTCCAGCTTGGTGCGTTCCAGCTGGCCAGGTGGACACTCATCCAGAGCCATGCAGATATCCGAGCCCAGGTTGCGCTGGATCTCCATGCTCCGCTCCGGGGACAGGAACTGGGGGCTGCCGTCGATGTGGCTCTGGAAGGTGACGCCCTCTTCCGTCATCTTTCTCATCTCCGCCAGGGAGAACACCTGAAAGCCGCCGGAATCCGTGAGAATGGGACCATCCCAGCCCATGAAACGGTGCAGCCCGCCCAGTTGGGCCACCAGGGCATCCCCAGGCCGCAAGCCCAGGTGATAAGTGTTGCCCAGGATGACCTGGGGCCCGATTTCACGGAGCTGGGCAGGGCTGATGCCCTTCACCGTGCCCTGGGTGCCCACGGGCATGAAGGCGGGGGTGTGGACTATGCCATGTCCCGTTTCGAAGGTTCCGACCCTTGCGGGCACCCCACCACAGACCACCTCTGGGTTGAACTGGAATGGTGACTTCTCGACCTGTGACATGACCATGACCTGACTCTTTCTTAACAGGACGAAAGAACTTCGCCACTTTTGGCCCAATAATGGATGTTGTGGTAGTCATGAAAAAACCGCTGGATGCGGTATTCACGTGGGATTAGGCCTGGTAACAGTACTTGACCAACCGGATTCCCTTTGCCATCTTAGCCGTTGGGCTCGCCCCAGTTCTTAATGTTCAAGTGCAATCGCCGAACCTGTGATTCCGCTGGTTCGGCTCGTTTTTTTCCCCCTGGATCTTTCAAGGGAGCCGCATGAGCAAAGATCCCCAGAAATCTGCACCCGCAAAACAGGCGCCTCCCGTGGAGTCTCTGGAGGACGCAGTCTACAAGTCCTCATTGACTGCCGGGAACGACGCCATCAAGCGGGGCAACCCCATGGTCACCATCCCGACGACGGTGGCCATGTATGCCCTCTTCGGGCTCTTCGCCTTCCAGCTGGCCCGACAGTCCAACGTGGTCAAGGAAAAGCTGAAGACTGTGGGCATCGACCTCCAGGAGAAGGCCGACGACGCGCCGCCGCCGCCGCCGCCTCCCCCGCCGCCGCCGCCGCCACCACCTCCACCGCCCATGGCCATCTCGTCCTCCAAGGCCGACACCACGCCCATCGACCCCCGGCAGGAAGTGGTGCCCGAGCAGGCTCCCAAGGAACTACCTAAGCAGGATCACTCCCTGGGCGGCGTCCCCGGTGGTGTCCCCGGCGGCGTCCCCGGTGGTGTCATCGGTGGCGTGGTCGGCGGTGTGGTCGGTGGTGGTGGCACCGGCAAGGTCGTGGACTTCGACTTCAGCCAGGTGAAGATCAAGTACCAGCCCCCCCAGCCGCCCTACCCCCCCCTCGCCAAGATCGCCAAGATCCAGGGCACCGTGGTGGTGGAGATCATCATCGGACCCGATGGCGTCCCCACGGATGCCGTGGCCAAGGAAGGTCCCCCGCAGCTGCGTGACTACGCCGCCAATTGGGGCAAGACCTGGCGCTTCGAGCCAGCCATGATGAACGGCCAACCCCAGTACGCGCGCTTCAAGCTCACCATGGCCTTCCGCCTCCGCTAGTGCACACTCTCCCTTCTGTCATATAAACTTTTCTACCCCTTTCACAAGGAACCCTCATGAACCTGCTTGCCTCCCCTCTGATGCTCGCCCTGGCCGAAGGCGGCCATGACAGCTTCTCCCCCAAAGAGCTCTTCATGGCGGCCTCCCCCGCCAACAAGATCATCATCATTCTTCTCTTCGTGCTCCTCGCGTACCAGATCTACGTGACCGTCGAGCGCTTCGTCACCTACGCCCAGAGCCAGCAGGCTTCCGACAAGTTCCTCAAGGCCTTCATGGCCGCGCTGCGCAGCGGCGACTTCAAGGCCGCCAAGACCGCCGCCACCACCCACAACAAGAGCCACATCGCCCTCGTCCTCAAGCACGGCCTGGACATCTATGAGTACGAGAAGCAGCTCAAGACCATGAACACCACCCACGACGCCATCGCGCCCGTGGAGCGCGCCATCGCCCGTGGCACCGCCGAAGTCCTCGAGCTCCTCAAGAAGGGCATGAGCGGCCTGGCCACCATCGGCGCCCTGGCCCCCTTCATCGGCCTGCTCGGCACCGTCATCGGCATCATCAAGGTCTTCTCTGACCTGAAGACCAAGGGCGCCGGCGACATCAACGCCCTGGCTGGTTCCATCGGTGAGGCCCTGGCCACCACCGCCCTCGGCCTCATCGTCGCCATCCCCGCCGTGTGGATCTACAACCTGCTGACCGGCAAGCAGGACGTGGTCGTCACCAACATCAACAACGCCGCTTCCCAAATGATCGACGAGTTCATCCGTCGCGAGAGCCAGGCCTAGGACTTCCCACCCCAGCCCGGGGGCGCGAGTCCCCGGGCGCTTTCATGAGGAGAACACCATGGATGCAGGTGGTGGCAAGAAAGGTGGCGTGAAGTCGGACATCAACGTCACGCCCCTCGTGGACATCGTGCTGGTGCTGCTGATCATCTTCATCGTGATCACGCCCGCCGTGAACAGCAGCGTCAAGCTGCCGCTCGCCAAGCACAGTCCCAAGGCGGAGAAGAACAAGGATGAGAAGTACCTCACCCTGCTCTTCCAGTCCAAGCGCAACGACAAGTACGAAGTGATCGGACCTGGCAACATCCTCATCGACGACAAGGATGCCAAGGACCTGACCTTCTCGCTGGCCAATGAAGGCCAGCGGCAACGCCTCGAAGACTTCATCAACATGAACGTCTCGATGCTCAGCCAGAAGATCGTGTTCGTGAAGGCCGATGCTGATCTGCCCTTCAAGTACGTGAACGAGTTGTTCCAGACCTGCCGGAAGGGTGGCGCTGACGAGGCGTCCATCGTGACCAGCGAAGACAAGGCCGAAGAGAAGCCAGCAGGGGGCAAATAATGGATGCCGGTGGCGCCAAAGGCAAACAAAAGTCGGATATCAACGTCACGCCCCTGATCGACATCGTGCTCGTGCTCCTCATCGTCTTCATCGTGATGGTGCCCGGCCTCGACAAGGCGACCAAGGTGGTGGTACCCCAGGTGGTGGTGCAGAACAAGCCCACCCCTCCGGATCCCAACAACATCCTGATCCAGATGGACCAGGACGGCTCCATGACCCTGCAGCAGGACAAGATCGACCTCCAAGGCCTCAAGGACAAGCTGCCTGAAGCCGTGATGTTGCAGCCCCTCAACTATCGGAAGGTCTTCCTGAAGGTGGATGAGGACGTGAAGTTCCAGGCCATGGTTGACGTGCTCGACGCCATCCGCGTCGCCTCGAACACCGCCAAGGTCAACTCCCTCAAGGAACTCGACAAGTTCCAGGGCCAGGATGGCGGTGACACCAAGGTCGCCGTCTCCCTCAAGAAGCGCCCCGCAGCGGCAACTGCCAACGTCGGGTAGATTGTGGAAGAACACAGAAGAGGGTCCCGATTGGGGCCCTCTTTTTTATTAGAACAACCACGTAGACAGGGACACCTCGAAGAAAGGCTGGGTTCTGCTTCGTGGCCTTCGTGGTGAGCCTTTGTCTTGCATCAGCCCCGCCGCCTCGCCCCCATGACCGTGCCGTAGGCCACACCGGCCACGGTGATGAGGACGCCGGCCAGTCCGAAGGCGGTGGCGCGCTCACCCAGCAGAGGCACGGCCAGCAGGTACTGGGTGATGGGGAGCAGCTGCAGCCAGATGGCCGCCTCGGAGACGGCCAGGGTGCCGTAGGCCTGGGACATGAGCATCTGGCCCCCGTAAGCCAGGACACTCATGAGGAGGGCCAGGCTCCAGGGC
>Ga0214249_1000714_pt1 | contig 12112 bp, 9 predicted proteins | sample TroBogypolimnion_17_FD_153087 | JGI IMG/M metagenome (GOLD analysis project Ga0214249, IMG submission 153087) | Freshwater microbial communities from Trout Bog Lake, WI - 23JUN2009 hypolimnion | ecosystem: Environmental > Aquatic > Freshwater > Lake > Hypolimnion/Profundal zone | place: Trout... | reverse complement strand
CGCAAGGAGGCGGAGGACGCCTTCTGGAAGCTGCGCAACCGCCGCGGTGTCACCCGCTTCGAGGCCAGCCGCAAGGTCCAGGAGCGCATCTACTTCGGCGCTCTCATGTGCAGCATGGGCAAGGCCGATGGCCTCATCGCCGGCCTGACGATGTACTACCCCGACACCATCCGGCCCTGCCTGGAAGTGATCGGCACCAAGAAGGGCGTCAAGCGGGTCTGCGGTGTCTACACCATGGTCCTGAAGAACCGCGTCCTGTTCTTTGCCGACACCACCATGAACATCGAGCCCAACAGCGAGGAACTGGCGGAAATCGCCCTCCTCACCGCGGATCTGGTGAAGAACACCTTCGGCATGGAACCCAAGGTCGCGATGCTCTCCTTCTCCACCTTCGGCAGCGTCGAGCATCCCCTGGTCCGCAAGGTCCAGAAGGCCACCCAGCTGGTCAAGGCGACCCGTCCCGAGCTCAAGTGCGACGGCGAAATGCAGGCCGACACCGCCCTGGGCGAAGGCATCCTGGCGGAGAACTACCCCTGGGTGGACCTGCCCGGCGGCCCGAATGTGCTGATCTTCCCCGACCTCACCAGCGGCAACATCGGCTACAAGCTGGTGCAGCGGTTGGCGAACGCCGAGGTCATCGGCCCCATTACCTGCGGCATGGCGGCTCCCGTCCACGTCCTGCAGCGGCACAGTGACCTGAATGACATCATCCACCTCACGGCCCTCACCGTCGTCGAGGCGCAGCAGAAGAAGTAGTCACCAGAAGTTGCCTGCAAACGAAATCGGGGGCCTTTGGGCCCCCGATTTCTTGTTCGGATTCCTATTTGTCAGGGCCGTTCACCCGCCTCGGGCAGGGGTTGCAGCAGTTCGTGGAGGGCTGCCTCGAGGCTGAGGGGGCGGCCATCGGCGGCCTGCTCCCGGCCATCCAGAATGCGCTCGCCCTGCCAGACCGTATGGCCGCCCCGGCGGTCCTGAAGCTGAACGATGAGGGTCAGACCGCGGGCACCAACCCCGCTCTGGGGACTGCCTTCCATGCCGCTCTTGCCTCCCATGCCCTTACCACCGTGGTGGCCACCGCCCTCGCCACCCCCCGGTTTGGTGCCCTCGGCCCTTGGCTCAGCTGACCGGCCCAGCAGAAACACCGTCACCCAGAGATCCGCCTCCGGGGCGGGCACCGCCTGGTAGTTCCGGCTGCGCAGCTCGGCCAGCACCAGCTGGCGCGAACCCGCTGGGTCCAGAGGACGTAGTCCTTCGCGGATGATTACCAGGTCCTTCCGGGGATCCAGGGCCAGGGTGTGGAACCTGGCCTTGGGGAAATCCGGGTCCACCTCGTAGACCACCTTGGGCTTGGAACAGGCTGCGGCAAGCAGCAGGAGGACGAGGGGCAGAGCCATGATTCGCATACCCATGGGTGCCTCTATTGCAGGACTGGTTCGACAGCTCAGGTGGTCTTCAGCTGCGCCATCCAGGCCTGGATCTCGGGATCGGGATCAGGGCTCAGGCGCAGGGCTTCACAGAGGTCCACGAGGGCCGGCCCGGCCTCGCTGCGCTGCAGGTGGATGTAGGCCCGCTCCTTGTGCGTGCGGGGATTGGCGGGGTCCAGCAGGATGAGGTGGGTGGCGGTCCAGAGGGCCTCCTCCCAGTCTTCGGCGTGCAGGAAGCGCAGGTGCAGGTTGCGCACCAAGCGGATGAGCGTCTCCCGCCCTGTGGCGGCCTTCAGCATGTCCCGCTGGAAGGTGACCCGGCCCGCCGTGGTGGCCTTCACCAGACCCGCGCTGTCCTCTTCGCCCACGGCCCGACCGCCATTGAAGGGATCAAAGCAGAGCAGGCCGAAGTCCGTGCGCAGCGCGGCGATGAAGTGACCGGGCAGGTTCACGCCCACGGCATCGAAGCCCATGCGCCGGGCCAGGTCCACCCAGAGGATGGAGAGGGTGATAGGAATGCCCTTGCGCCGGGCGATGACGGCCGGAAGGAGGGCATTGAGGGGATCGTCGTAGGTCTCGCGATCGCCCTTTAAGCCCAGCTCCACGAAAAGCAACTCGTTGAGGGCGTCAATGGCCTTGTGCGTGTTCCAGGGTAGGGGCATGCGTCCGGCCAGCTGGAAGGCCCACTCGTTCAATTGCATGGCCACATGGTCCGGGTCGGGATCGTCCAGGGCTGGGGCCACGGCGTGGACGGCCCCCTCGGCTAGGCTCCGGCACTCCGGATCCGCCTGGAGGTATTCAAAAAGGGACATCAGGCCCGCCGACGCAGCACGGCGCGAAAGATCAGGGCCACGACCACCAGGGCCGCCGCGCCCAGGGACCACCTCTGCCAGGTTTGGTGGGCGGCGTCGAGCTTCTTGGCCTCCTCGGCCTTGCGGATGTTCTCCGAGATGGACAGCTTGGACCGGGCCTCCTGGGCCTCCTTGATGGCTTTTTGTGCGGAGTCGCGGGAGGCCTTCAGCTCCCGCACCGGGGCCTGCTCCTCCTCATCAGCACCCAGCACGGCGGCCTTCTGGGGGGGAACTTCCCGCAGGAAAGCCGCCGGCACGGCGCCATTGTCCTCGGTGGTGGTGTCTGCGGAGGGCTCCGTATCGATGGCTTCGGCCAAGTTGTGGACCTCCTCCCGTAGTTCCATGAGGACCTGGTTCTGCTGGTGGAGCTGGGCCCCCAGGAGCCACAGCAGGCCCACCTGGAGGGCGAGGAAGGTCGGAATGGTCCAGTGGACAGAGGGGCGGCGCGGAGAGCTATCTTCGGGGTCGGGCATCAGGCCTCCCTTCCTAGGATAAACAGGGTCCGGTCGTCCCGGTTCTGGGTATCGAAAGCCGCCACATCCTGGAAGACCGCCTCGCAGGCGGCCCGGGGGCTGCCGGTACCCCAGAGACGGCGCAGCTGCGCGCTGAAACGGTCCAGGCCATAGAGCTCGCCCTCCCGGTTCATGGCCTCGGAAAGACCGTCGCTGTAGAGCACCAGCCAGCCCTTGGGAGGCAACACGCCCTCCTGGACCTGCCAGTCACCGGGCCCCGCGGGGCGCAGACCCAGGCCGCGGCCATGGGGGGTCAGCTCCGTGGTGCTGTCCGCGTGGAGCCCCTGGAGCACTAAAGCACCGGGGTGCCCGGCGCGAGCCAGACGGTAGCAGCCATCATCGTCCCACTCCAGCAGGATGAGGGTGAGGAAGCCGCGCTGGCCCAGGAGTTGGCGCAGGGTCTGGTCCAGAGAGCAGAGAATCGCCTCCAGGCTCTGGTCCTCCCGCTGGGCGGCCTGCTCCAGCAGGGCCGTGGCCTGGGCCATGTAGAGGGCCGCGGCGAGCCCCTTGCCGCAGACATCGCCCACGGCCGCCAGCCAGCGGCCACTGGGCCGCCGCTTGACGAAGAGCAGGTCGCCGCCGGTCTCGAGGGCCGGCTCCAGGCGCAGGGCCACCTGGAAGCCGGGAATGGGCGGCAGGTGGGAGGTGACCAGGCTCTCCTGGATGCGCCGGGCGGTCTCCAGCTCCTGGCTGAGGCGCTCCTGGGCCACCAGGCGCTGGTGCATGAGGGTAGTCTCCAGGGCCTGGCCCGCAGCCTGGGCCACCTCCCGCAGCAGCTCCCGGTCCTCGCGGCCATAGTTCAGCTCTGCGTATTTTCCGCCAAGCAGCAAGGCGCTGTGGGGCTCGTCCCCAGCGAGGAGGAGGAGCATGAGTTGGGCCTCCAGTGCGTCCACGTGGGCCCGCAAGGTGCCTCCCTGCTCGCGGATCCAGTCGGCCTCTTCACTACCGAGACCCAGCACCAGTTCCTGGTTCTCCCGGGCCAGGCGCAGCAGGCCCGGGGGAATGCGCAGGGGCTGGGGCGGGAAGTGGGTGCGGCGCCCCTCGCGGTCCGCACCTTCGGCGCTGGGCAGCAGGATCTGGCGCTCCACCAGGGGCAGGATCTCCAGCAGCTGGGGCTGGAAGGCCTCGCCCAGGGCCCGACGCAGGGACTTCAGCAGGGACTCCTCGCTGAATTTTTTTCGGGGTTCGCGGACTGCGCTGAGAGCGATCTCCCGGGTGCTGGCGAAGTCCATGCGGAAGCGCCGTCGGATGCCCTTCACCAGGCGCCGCAGGGCCCAGCCCAGAGGCAGGGCCAGAAGGCCCACCAGGGCGCCGGCCCAGCCCGAGGGAATGGAAGCCAGGTGGGAGAAGGCCCAGGCCAGGCCGCCCAGATAGGCCGCCACCGTGAGAGCCAGCAGGGCCACGTAGCTGAGCCAACGCAGCAGCACCTTGCGCACGTCGAAGAGGCCATGACGGAAAATCGCATGGGCAAAGCTGAGGGGCAGCAGGGGCAAGGGCAGCATGAAGATGTAGAGTTGGCGCTGGAAGAGCAGGCTCTGGCCGAAACGGCCTCGGAGCAGCACCCAGGCCAGCAGGTCCAGGCAGAGGGCTGCGGCCACGAAGAGGGAGGGGCGGAGGGCCCGGCGCAGGCGCTCCGGGGCATGGAAGGCCCCCTTGACGAAGAAGGCCAGACCCGTGATGGCCGCGCCCACGAAGAGTCCGGTCGGCAGCAGGGCGAACAGCAGGCCCAGGGCCCGGCCCAGGCCCGGCTTCATTAGGCCCGGAGGAGGGCTGATCATGCTGCCATTGGCCACTCCGAGGAGCCGGGGGACCAGTTGCAGCAGGGCCATGACGGCGAAGCTGGTGTAGAGGATCCGCAGGAAACGCCTGTTCTTCCGCAGTTCGAGGGGGTGCGGGAAGCGCAGGAAGAAGTGGATCCAGAGGGGCGGGAGCAGGGCTCCGGCCAGGGCGCCCATGAGGTGGACCACCACCTGCACGGGCGCAGGGGCGGTCCCAGTCAGGATGGCGCCGGACATGAGCAGGGTGACGGCAGCCAGGTAGAAGAAATGGCGGGACGACTTGCGCTCCGGGGCCGAGATCACCACCAGGAGGCTGACCGCCCAGGCGATGAGGCCGTTCAGGAGCAGGGCCAGTTGGCCTAGGTCCAGACTCTTCACCAGCCGCACGGGGACGAGGATCTGGCGGCCTTGACGCCGCACCGAGTAGATCAGGATCGTGCCCTCGGACTTGCCATTGATGAAGGCCTGGGCCTTGAGGGTTCCCGCCTGGGTGGGCTCGTAGGAGTGGCCCTGGATCTTCACCAACTCGTCGCCCTCCAGGAGACCAGCTTCCTCGGCCACCCCGTCGGGCAGGATTTCCCGGATGACGATTTTGCCTTTTTCCACCTGCCAGGAGCATTGGTCGTCAGAGCCCGCGTAGACCCACTGGTTGAGGGCGAAGGAACCCACAGCGAGGCTCAGGCAGGCGAAGCTGATCCACAGCAGGCGCCACCGGATGCGTTTGAGGTAGGGGTTCATGGTGCCTTTTGTGGAAGAATGCCCGGATGAAGCAGAATCCTGGAGCAGAACGGAGCAGCTGGCTTGTCGTGGGGGGGCGGCGGCGCCTGGGGCGTGCGCTGGCGGAAGATCTGGCTCGGGATCATGACCTGGTGCTGACCAGCTCGGAAGCCTGGACTGGGGAAGCCTGGGTGGAAAAACTGGGCAAGATGGGACGGGTCGAAACGCTTCAGTGGGATGCGGAGAACCCGCAGCTGGTTTCCCGAATGATGGCAGATCTGGACCGGCTGGAGGCCGCGGGCTGGGCCCTTTCCGGGGCCATTCTAGCGGCCGGCACATTTCCCGAGGCCCCCCTGGGCACCTGGACCGCCGCCAACCTGGAAGCCACCTGGCGCCTGAACTTGGGGTTCCCCTTCCTCTGCGCTCAGGCCCTGGCCCCGCGCCTGCTGAGCGGCTCCTGCCTGCAGATCCTGCTGGACACCTCCGTCCACCGGCCCTGGTTGAAGCGCCTGCCCTACAGCGCCGCCAAGGCGGGTCAGGCCAGCCTGGTGCCGGGCCTGGCCCAACTGCTGGCCCCGAGCGTTCGCGTGGTGGGCCACGCCCTCGGGACGCTGCTTCCGGCCGAGGACAGCGACCCCGCCTTCCTGGCGGAGCGGACCCTCCTGAAGCGTCTGGGCGACCCCGCCGACCTCTGCCGCGCCGTCCGTTACGCCGCCGACAGCCCCTTCCTCACCGGCGAGATCCTGACCTTGGATGGCGGACGACGCTGGCTCTAGCCTGAGCCTTTTCGCAAAGAAAATGGATCACCACCAAGGCACTAAGAACTGATTGTTTTTCTTGCTGGTCTCTTGCTTGGTGCCTTGGTGGTGATTTGTTTTAGTTTATTTGGAATTGGGATCAATCTAGTTGTAACACTTCGAGCCGGGAGGGCAGGGCCTTGGTGTGGTAGACGCGCTGTTCGGCCTTCTGGAAGTCTTCGGGGCGGGCCTTGGGGATGTCGCAGAAGATTTGGGGATTCCGGTCCACCAGGGGGAACCAGGAACTCTGGATCTGCACCATGAGCCGGTGGCCCTTGCGGAAGGTGTGCATGACATCCGGCAGGGTGAAGGCCACCTCCGTGGGCGCGCCGGGAGTGAAGGGCTCCGGGGTCGTGTAGCTGTTTCGGTACTTGCCCCGCAGCACATCGCCACGCACCAGCATCTGGCCACCGGCCTGGTGCCAACCTTTGGGAGAGTCCTTGGGGTCCGGGGCATCGCTGGGGAAGACATCGATGACTTTCACGATCCAGTCCGCGTCGGTGCCGCTGGTGCTGATCTGCAGCACGGGGCGGAGGGGGCCGGCCAAGGTGAGGTCCGCCTCCAGGGGGGGCGTCTGATACAGCAGCACATCGGGGCGGCGAGCGGCGAAGCGCTGGTCCTCGGCCATGAAGCTGCCCGAGTATCCGAAGCTGATGTCCTGGGTGTAGGGCACGGGCTTGGCGGGATCGCTGACGTAGGCGTCGAAGCCGCTGGTGGTTTCAGGCCGAGTCGTGCCGAGGACACCCTGGGCTTCGAAGTAGAACGTGCGAGGCTGAGCGGCCCGTGGCGGCCAGGCGTCGAAGCTGCGCCACTGATTGCGCCCCGTCTCGAAGACCGTGGCCTTGGCCAGGGGGGCCTCCTTGGCATCGCCGGCCTCCTTGAGGTACCGGTTGAAGAAGCGCAGTTCGATCTGTTCCTGGAACCAGGGGGCGGTCTTGGCGCCGAACTCGGTATTGCCAATGCGGCTGCCGTCGGGTCCGGCCCACTGGCCGTGGGTCCAAGGGCCCATCACCAGATGGCTGTCCGTGGTGGGGCTCTGCCGCGTGAGGGTGCTGGCGCAGGCCAGGGCCCCGAAGAGATCCTCAGCGTCAAACCAGCCCCCCACGGTCAGCACGGCCGGGCGGATGTCCTTCAAGTGGGGGCGCAGGTTCCGGGCCTGCCAGTAGGCGTCATAGGTGGGGTGTGCGAGGTAGGTCTCCCAGATGGGTTCCGGCGGCTGTTTCACCAGGGTGCTGATGCGATTCAGGGGGCCGGCATCGAGATACCACTGGTAGCCATCGGTGCTGCCGGGGTTGGTGAAGGCGGGCCTGGCGCTGGAGGGCGCGGTGCGCTGGCTGTGGAAGAAGAGGAAGAAGCCGAAGTTCGCGGCCAGCTGGAAGGCGCCGCGGTGGTAGCTGTCGTCACCTTCCCAGACGTCCATCATGGGGGCCTGAGGTGAGACGGCCTTGAGCGCCGGGTGGCCACTCAGCAGGCCCTGGACTGCGTAGTGGGCCGGATAGCTGATCCCCCACATGCCCACCCGGCCGTTGTGCCTGGGTAGATTCTTCAGGAGCCAATCGATGGTATCGGTGGTGTCGCTCACTTCGTCCGGGGCGCTCTTGGCCACATCCACGGGGCGCGCATCCTCGAAGCTGCCCTCACTCTGGAAGCGACCCCGCACGTCCTGGTAGACCACGATGTAGTCTTCCTTGGCGAAGGCCGGGGAGGGGCCCACCACGTGGCGGAAGGCGTCCGGGCCGTAGGGTGCACACCCGTAGGGCGTGCGATTCAGCAGGATCGGGTGGGGGTGGCTGGTGTCCTTGGGGAGGAAGATGGCTGTGTAGAGGCGGGTGCCGTCCCGCATGGGCACCATGGATTCCTGCTTGGTGTAGCGGACCTGGGGGGGCTCGGGCGCTGCCGCTGCGGTGGCAGTCTGGGCCGGGGCCAGAGTCGGGGCCAGCTGCTGGGCGCTGAGCAGCAGGCAGGTCAGGGGAAGGAGGAGGGCACGGCAAGGGAGCATGGGAACACCGGAAAAGCATCGATGCTCCCATGAGAACGGCAACCGGCAAAGCCTCATGGGACAATCGAGGCCGAGGACGTCCGCGCATGCAGCTCAAGGTCAACGAAGTGTTCCATTCCATCCAGGGTGAGGGGGCCCGCATTGGGCGGCCCTGCCTCTTCATCCGCCTCACGGGCTGTCCCCTGCGCTGCACATACTGCGATACGGCCTATGCCTTTACCGAGGGCACGCCGCGGGAGCTGCCGGACCTCCTTGACGAGGTGCGCCGCCACCTGGGGCCGCCCCGGAAGGGGCCCAACGCCCCCTTTGTGGAGCTGACCGGCGGCGAGCCCCTGGCCCACCCTTCGGCCCCGGCCCTGCTGCGGGCCCTGCTGGACCTGGGCTACGAAGTGGCCCTGGAGACGGCGGGCAGCCATGACTTGGGCCCGGTGCCCCGGGGGGTCATCAAGATCGTGGACCGCAAGACCCCCGGCAGCGGCGAGGAGCACCGCTGGCTAGAGTCGAACCTCGACCACATGCTGAGCGGCCAAGATGAGCTGAAGTTCGTGCTTTGCGACGAGGCGGACTACGCCTGGGCCAAGGCCTGGTGCGCCGAGCGTGGCATCTGGGAGCGCCTGGAAGTAATCTTCAGCCCGGTCTGGGGGGAGCTTGATCCCGCCTGGCTGGCGGAGCGCATCGTGGCCGATGGCCTCCCCGTGCGGCTGCAGGTGCAGCTGCACAAGCTCATTTGGGGGGCGGCGCGGAAGGGCGTCTGAGGACTACTTCAGGGCCTTCCAGGCGGCCAGCTCTTTCTCCAGGTTGTCCGTGTATTCCTTGGGGGCGCCACCGGGCTTGGAGAGGTCGATGGCCTTCTGCAGCTGGGCCAGGGCCTCAGGCATCCGCTTGGCGTCCTTGTGGATGCGGGCGGCGGTCTCGTGGTTCGAAAAGTTGTCCCCGGCTTTCAGGCTCTTGTCGATCCAGGCCTGGGCTTTGAGTGGCTCGATGCCCTGCTCCTGGCAGTATTTGGCGGCCTGGTACCAGGGCACCCAGTCCGTGTCCGGGGCCACCTTGAGCTTGGCCTCGATCTGGACCCAGTAGATGCCCTTGGTATCGAAGACCACGGGGAAGGTCACCCGCAGCTTCTCCCAGGCCAGTTCGACCGTGGCCTCGCTGGTGTCCTTGGGGGTGATGCGGTAGTCCAGGTATTCGAGGAAGGCCCCGGCCTGGGGCGTGGCCTCCCAGCGCAGGACGTCCTCCTCGGCCTTGTATTCGTAGGCGCCCCACTGCTTGGCTTTTTTATTGAGGATCAGGGTCCAGGTCTTCTCGTTGGGGATGACGAAAAAGCCGTAGCTGCCTGCGGGCAGGTCCTTGCCGGCCACCTTGGCGGCGTGGCTGAGGGTGAGCACCGTGGCGCTGTTGGCCCCGGCGCGCCAGACCTGACCGAAAGGCACCAGGTCGCCCCAGATCTTGCGGCTCTTCACGGAAGGGCGGGCAAAGCTGAGCTCAATCTTGCTGATGCCAATGTCCTGGGCCACCGTGCAGGCCGGGCTGACGCGCAGTTGGGCCAGGCGGACGGGGGCCGGTTTGTCCTGGGCGGCGAGGAGGACGAAGGCCGAGGCGACGAACAGGGCTTTACGCATGGGGGGCTCCGGGGGATGGGACATCGAGGGTATCAGAAGCTTTGGGAGGCAGCAGGAATCGTCCGGGCTGCCGGTTGAACGCCTTGAGGATGGCCCACCAGAGTCGCCGCCGGTTGAACCCGCTGAGGTCTCGGGCCCGGAGGGCGGTCCAGAGGGCCAAGGTGAAGGACACGGCGAAGTTCAGCGCGCCGATGAGGGCGATGCCGAGCAGTCCCAAGAGCAGCTCCCCCCAGGGCATGGGCCCCTGGGTCCAGAGGCTGCCTGCGGCCAGGGCCAGGGAGGCCGCCTGGAGGGTCACATGGCGCACCTCGAGGTGGATGCCCGTGAAGGCGAAGGCCATGGGCACGAAGACCAGCAGGAAGCCCAGAGCCAGATAGCCCACGAAGCCCGCGATGTGACGATGGACGAAGCGGCCCAGGGCCTTCGCCCGACGCTTCCCGAGCAGGCCTTGGATCCGGTGGCTCTGGGCGAGGGCCTCGGGCAGGCGTCGGTATGCGCTCCAGTTGGTGGCCCAGCCGGAGACCAGACTGGAGAGCCACAACAGCACACCCGTGACGGCCGCAAAGACCAGCGTCCAGCCGTGGAGAGGATCGCAGCCATGGAGGTTGTGCAGGGCCGTCTCAGGGCCAAAGGGACCGCGCCCCGTGGCCCAGATCCACAGCCCGGAGATGAGCAGGGCAGCGGGCAGGGCGGCGCAGACGTTGCCCAAGGTGGCGATGACCTGGGTGCGTGTGATGGCCGCCACCAGCTCGATCTCGCGGGCCTGGCCATCCCCGGATTCCAGGGCCTTGGCCAGGGCCGACGCGGTCATGGCGGGCTGCTTGGAGGCTAGGCTGAAACCCAGCAACTGCATGAGGCAGAAGCTCAAGGTGTAGTTGAGGGTCTGGGAAAGTCCCAGCAGCAGCGGCGCCAGGGGCAAGGCCAGCAGGCCGTATTTGAACAGGGCCGTGACCGCGGTGAGGGCGCCACCCCCGGCCGCCGACCAAGCCATGGTCCACCACTCGGCGCGGTCCCGGGCGATGTTGTGCTCGCCGGTGTCCCCCGTATGCTCCACCACCTTCCGGGCCAGGCGTTTGACGGTGGTGCTCAGCAGCTGCATGAGCCCGTGTTGCGAGGCGCTGCCGCGCAACAACTGGGCTGCAAAGGCGGCCCCATCGCCGTTCCCGGATACGAAGCGCAACAGCTGGGCGATGCGCTCGAGCTGAGCCTCCAGCAGGTCCAGGCGGAACACCAGGTCCGTGGACACCCCCCGCGCGTCGAGGCGGTCATGGGCCTGGCCCAGGGCCCGGGCGCACTCGGCCCGGCAGTGCTCCCAGGCAAGGCCAGTCTCGGGGTCCAGCGGTCGCTCGCCCCGTTCCCGCACGGCCCGGGTCAGATTGAAAAAGGGGGAATCGGCATCGCTGCCCTCAGGATCCAAGGACAGAAGATCCCGGGACAGGCCCACAGCCGCGGCCCGGTGGGCGAGCAGGCGGGCCGCATGGGTCCAGATGTCCGGGGACGGGTCCAGCAGGCTGCCCCAGGCGGTCTTGAGGTCCTCGGGCAGGCTCTCGATCCAGGCGGCATCGGCTTCATCCAGATCCAGGCGGTCCAGGAGGGCGTAGAGGTCCCCTTCGGGATCGAGGCGGGGGATGACACGGTCCACCACCCGCAGAATCCCTTCACCCAGGAAGGATGTGCGATCCGGTAGGCCCGTTTCCGCCAGCAGCCGGATGGCTGAGGCATACTGCCACTCCTCAGCCAGCGAGTCCAGCAGGCCCCGGTCGGCCAGGGCTGTATGCAGCCGTCGCAGCCGACTGGTGCGGCGGGCCTCGCCATCTGGTGAGGGCAACGGCGAGGCCTCCCCGAGCCAGCGCAGGAGAGGTTCCAATCGGGGTGCGCCCCCTGCGAGGAGTTCATCCAGCCTGGGGTCGGGCAGGGGCATTCAAACTCCGGGTGCGAGGACTCCCAGAGTCTCACAGGGCGCCGCCAGGGTTCTCCACCGAAAGGACCACAACCACCAGGTCGTACGGATCCGCAACCCGTGCAGGCGACTCAGGCCTTGGGCCTCAGGAAGCTGCCCCGTATCGGCGCGAGCGCTCCTGGCTCCGGTCCAGGAAGCACTGCACGGCGGCCGGATCCACGGTGGCCGGGGTGTTGGACCAGACCTGGGAGGGCCGCAGCATGACGAGCATGTCCTCGGGGCAGCCGATCTGTTCGTAGAGGCGCTCCACCGTGCGGGCCAGCTGGGCGGCGGTGCTGTCGGTGAGGAGGGCCTCCCGCAGCAGGGCTTCCCGCCAGCGATCCTGGGCCCTGGACCAGGCGGTGCTGCCTGGCCTGGGCGTCTTGCCCTGAGCCTCGGCACAGGCGGCCCAGAGGTGGGCCTCGAACGTTCTCAGGGCCGAACCCTCCAGGGCCCTCAGGCGCGTTACGGCGGGG
>Ga0214249_1000700_pt1 | contig 12269 bp, 13 predicted proteins | sample TroBogypolimnion_17_FD_153087 | JGI IMG/M metagenome (GOLD analysis project Ga0214249, IMG submission 153087) | Freshwater microbial communities from Trout Bog Lake, WI - 23JUN2009 hypolimnion | ecosystem: Environmental > Aquatic > Freshwater > Lake > Hypolimnion/Profundal zone | place: Trout... | reverse complement strand
CTATAATCTGTTTTTGTGACTAGGGGTTTTGCATGCGACTCATTCAAAAAGCACTCACTTTTGACGATGTGCTCCTCGTACCGGCTTATTCATCGGTACTCCCTCGAGATGCCAGTCTGGCAAGTAAGTTAACTCGAGATATTTCACTCAATACACCATTGGTATCTGCAGCGATGGATACCGTGACCGAAGGTCGTTTGGCAATTGCCATGGCCAGCGAAGGCGGCATCGGCATTGTTCATAAAAATCTCACACCTTCAGAGCAAGCTCGTGAAGTGGCTAAGGTGAAGCGTTATGAATCTGGCGTTCTGCGTGATCCAATCACTGTTGGGCCAGATGCTACCTTGCGTCAAGTCATTCAGTTATCACGTGAACACGGATTCTCTGGTTTCCCAGTTCTCACAGGCAAAGAAGTGGTTGGCATCATTACTAATCGCGACTTACGCTTCGAAGAAGATTTGGATGCGCCGGTAAAAACCAAGATGACGCCCCGTGAGCGCCTCATTACTGTTAAAGAAGGTTGCACATTAGACGAAGCAAAACGTCTAATGAGTCACCACCGCTTAGAGCGCGTTCTGGTTGTTAATGACAAGTTTGAATTGCGTGGACTTATTACTGTTAAAGATATTCTGAAAGCGACCGAGCATCCCAATGCTTGTAAAGACAGCGAAGGTAAATTGCGCGTCGGAGCTGCGGTGGGTGTTGGTCCAGATAATGATGAGCGTATTGAACTCTTAGTTCGCGCTGGCGTTGACGTGATTGTTGTCGACACTGCCCATGGCCATAGTCAGGGCGTATTAGATCGCGTCAAATGGGTGAAGATGAATTATCCGCAAGTTCAAGTGATTGGCGGCAACATTGCTACTGGTGATGCTGCAAAAGCATTGGCTGATCATGGTGCTGATGGCGTGAAGGTTGGTATTGGCCCAGGCTCCATTTGTACAACGCGTATTGTTGCTGGTGTTGGTGTTCCGCAAATTAGTGCGATTGTGAATGTAGCCAATGCGCTCAAAGGTACTGGTATTCCGTTAATTGCGGATGGTGGTGTGCGTTACTCAGGTGACGTTGCTAAAGCATTGGCAGCAGGTGCAAGTTCGGTCATGATGGGTGGCATGTTTGCTGGCACAGAAGAGGCTCCTGGTGAAGTGTTCCTATATCAAGGGCGTTCATACAAGAGTTACCGCGGCATGGGTTCTTTGGGCGCAATGGCCGATGGTTCTGCCGATCGTTATTTCCAAAGCGACATTGTTGCGAATGCAGAAAAACTCGTGCCAGAAGGTATTGAGGGGCAGGTGCCTTACAAAGGTAGCGTGCTCGCGATCTTGCATCAACTGACTGGCGGTATCCGTTCATCGATGGGTTACTTAGGTTGCCGAACAATTGATGAACTCCATGAGAAAGCCAATTTTGTGGAAATCACTTCAGCGGGTGTGCGTGAGTCGCATGTTCATGATGTGAAGATCACCAAGGAAGCGCCGAATTACCATATTGATTAAGACTTAAATGAAGGCTGTTCTTTAGTGCACGACAAAATACTGATTCTCGACTTTGGTTCACAGGTAACTCAACTCATTGCCAGGCGCGTGCGCGATGCACGTGTCTATTCTGAGATTCACCCCTACGATTGCGATCCAGAATTTATTCGTAAATTCATTCAAGAGCGGGGCGGCAAAGGAATCATTCTTTCTGGCGGTCCAAGTTCAGTAACCGAAGATGGCAGCCCTCGCGCTCCACAAATTGTGTTTGAGCTCGGTGTTCCCGTGCTTGGTATTTGTTATGGCATGCAGACTATGGCAACCCAATTGGGTGGCGCGGTAGCTTCTGCCGAGTCTCTAGGCAAGGCCCGTGAGTTTGGTTACTCAGAAGTTCGCGCTCATGGTCACACCAATCTACTAAAAGGCATTCAGGATTTTTCCACCAGCGAAGGCCATGGCATTCTAAAGGTGTGGATGAGTCATGGTGATTCTGTAACGACCCTGCCACCATCATTTAAATTGATGGCCTCTACCGAGTCTTGCCCGATTGCTGGTATGGCTGATGAAGAGCGCCGTTTCTATGCCTTCCAGTTTCATCCAGAAGTGACGCATACGATTCAAGGTACCGCCATTATTGAGCGCTTTGTGCATGAGATTTGCAAGTGCAAGCCTGACTGGGTGATGGGTGATTACATCTCTGAGGCTGTAGAAAATATTCGCAAGCAAGTTGGTGATGATGAAGTCATTCTCGGTTTGTCGGGTGGTGTGGACTCCAGCGTTGCTGCGGCTCTCATTCATCGCGCTATTGGTGATCAGTTAACTTGCGTGTTTGTTGACCATGGCCTGCTTCGTCTAAACGAAGGCGACATGGTGATGGAGATGTTTGCCCGCAACCTCGGCGTAAAAGTCATTCGTGTCGATGCTGCCGCTACTTTTATGGGCGAGCTGGCAGGCGTTGCTGATCCAGAAGCGAAGCGCAAAATTATCGGCAAAGAGTTCGTCGAAATATTCCAAACTGAATCTGGAAAAATAAAGAATGCCAAGTGGCTTGCTCAAGGCACCATCTACCCTGATGTGATCGAATCTGCTGGCAAAGGTAAGAAGGGCGCTCACACCATTAAGAGTCACCATAATGTCGGTGGCTTACCTGAAGATATGCACCTCAAGTTGCTTGAGCCATTGCGTGAGTTGTTCAAGGATGAAGTACGTGAACTCGGTATTGCTCTAGGCTTACCCCGTGAGATGGTCTATCGCCATCCATTCCCGGGACCAGGTCTTGGGGTTCGCATCTTAGGTGAAGTAAAGGCAGAATTTGCTAGCTTGCTGCAACGTGCCGATGCCATCTTCATCGAAGAGCTACGTAATACGATTGATGAAGATAGCCAAAAATCCTGGTATGACTTAACAAGTCAGGCTTTTGCCGTCTTCTTGCCAGTAAAGTCAGTGGGTGTGATGGGCGATGGCAGAACATACGAATATGTTGTGGCACTCAGAGCAGTACAAACACAAGACTTTATGACCGCACATTGGGCGCATTTACCCCATGAATTATTGGGTAAAGTATCTAATCGCATTATTAATGAAGTACGTGGCATCAACCGTGTTGTTTACGACATCAGCGGAAAACCACCGGCAACCATTGAGTGGGAGTAGTAACTTTAGGCTTGAGCATTGATTTTATTGACTTTTTTAGTTACATAAAACTTTCACTAAATTCCAACAGCGTTGTTTTTGCTACGTTTTTCGTTTACAGTTACACAAAATGTCACACAAAACTGTGACTACTGAAAACAGTAGCAACAAGCAACGCAAATGCCACTCAAAAAGCAAAACTTTAACGAAGAAGAAGTAGCAATATTTGACGAAGCTGTCGTATACAAACGCGGCGAATATTGGCACTTTAGAATGTGGCTAAACGACGAACGCAAATACGCACGCAAAAGTCTGCGTACACGTAGCAGAACTACAGCAATTGAAAAAGCAAAAGAGGCTTACGTTGAAATATACGCCAACAGCAAAAATGGCAAAAAATACTTTTCAATAACTACAAAAGAGGGTGTTGAAAAATATTTAACGCAACGACAAAAAGACGTTGACGCGGGTTTAATTGTTAGCGGACGACACACAACAATTAAAACGCATTTACAGCATTGGCTGAACTTTATTGGCAAAGATACAAAGCTAAAAGAATTACATAGAAACGATTGTGAAGACTACTTTTACGAAAGAATGAAAGAAAGTAAAAGCAACGTCAAACAAGTCACAATACAAAACGAACAAAGCACTATCAATGCGTGTATCAAATATTTGTTTAAGAATAACGAAACACACATTGACGGTTTTGAATTTAAGAAGTTACCAAAAGTTGATAGAAACAATGAAGCAATAAGACGTGCGACTTTAAGTAGTGAGGAATACGAACGTGTGTTTAAGGTTATGCGTAGCTACTGTGCTAAACGCAAAAATAAATTAGACGACGAAGAACGAATTATTAGACAAATAGTGCGACACTATATTTTGATAGCGGCTAATAGTGGATTGCGTGTTGGCGAGCAAAGACAGTTGTGTTGGGACGATATTATTTTGGAACAGCGCGAAAGCAACAGACAAACTAAAACACTCGCAAAAATAACAATACGAGCGAAGACAAGTAAAGTGCGCACAAGCAGAATTATTTACTGTAGGGGCGGAGAATACTTTAGACGATTAGCAAAGCTGTTAAAGCCAAAAAACGATAACGATTTAATTTTTAGTGTTGACGGCAAAACAATGCTGAGTAAACGTGCGTTGTTGTATCACTTCCATAAAATTATGGAGTTAGCTGAAATTGAAAACTTAGAACAGCGTGACATAGTGCCGTATAGTCTGCGACACTTTATGATTACACAACGTATTATGAGTGGGCTAAACTTTAAGCAAATTGCTGATATGTGTGGGACAAGCGTTACACAAATTGAAAAAACTTACTACCACTTAAATGACGAGATACGACTGACAAATGCTTTGGCTGACTACATACGTTTAGAGGACGGAACAATTAGGGCTATATGAGTGGGGGGTATAGGCAAAAAATCAAGCCCATAAATCGCTAAGTAGTGCCATACAATTTTTTACGCGACTATTTTTGTATCACACGTATACCATTTTCGCTATGTGCGTCGTGTGTTCAACCGTCAATTTATGTAACGCTTGTTAAATTGCTGTAACACCCTTATTTTGTGCCAATAACGCACTTTTTGAATTGAGTGCGTGGGCTGTTTTATTGTCTACGTGTGCGTCAATGTCAACGTAATTTGCGTAGGGGTTGGTTTTAATTTGTGTAGGGTTGGGCATTTTATGTTGGGGGTTGGGTGGCGTTGAAGTGGGGGTGGGTGTTTTAGTAATGGAGGGTATAGGTTTTTTGAGTGGGGGTGGCGGACTTGCGTAGGGTGCTTTAGTAGGCTTGCGAACACGTGGTTTGAGTTTGGCTTGTGCTTTGCGCTCAGCTTCCGCACGTTTTTGCTGTTCAGCTTGTGTTTGTATAGCTGTCCAAACGCTGTCGTTTACCAATTTCCATAATTCCAATTGTGCTTGTGCGTCGGCAATTTCTGTAATGCGCATAGTAATGTTTCCAAAAATGTATTTATGCGATTGAACACAAAACACAAAAATATTTAAGTTTTCTGTTCAAAATATAAATAACTGTATGGAAAACGAACAAAAATACACACTGAGACAGCAATGCGAAAAAGCACAAATAGACTACGTTGAAAAGTGGGCACAGCAATGCGACTACGCTGTAACACTACAAACGTGGTTGCCGTCTGTGGGTTGTGCTGTAAAAGACGCAACACAGCGTGCTATGTTGCGCAATATGACTACAGCACAGCGCATACAGTTTATTAGTAACAGCTTCTACAAACTACGTGTCAAATTAAATCGCGTTTTGACGGGCAACGGTTGGCTACGCAAAAACGAGCTAATGCCAACTGTTTTTTGCGCAATTGAAGGCGCAACAAACGACTACGATTTTAATAGGACGCTACACATACACGCGGCTTTTGGCAATTTGCCAAAAGCACTAACACGTGAAATGTTGGAAGACGCAATTAGGCAGATATGGACAGCAACGGACGCGGGCGTTGACGACATTGTTGTAAAAGCAATGTATTTAGGCAATGAACGCAATTGGGGAAATTATTTAAGCAAAGAAACGCACATAGGCAACTTTGACTGTATTGACTACACAAACACGCAAGCGGCACAGCACGTATTGGCAAAAATAGGCAAATAACTTTGAATACAAGCAAGCTGTTTGACGTTACGTTGACAGCAAGCAAAGACGAACAATTGGGTATGAATAGGGCTAATGCTGTGTGAAGCGTTAGTAGTATTGCTATTGTCAAAAATACTCAAAACACAAAAGTTTGAACTCAAAATATCAAATACACACAGCAACTGACAGAATGGGTAACGATTAGGACTAACTATACAAAATATAGTTAGGGCATATGCGCAAAGTGGAACACGCTGACACAGCTACAAACGCTGTTACAGCGTGTTTTAGCTTCTACAAGCGTTTAGCAAGTGCTTTTGAATATCAACTACAGCACAGCGCAAATTAAAAGCGCATAGGGCTTATTTGACGTTGTGGCTTTTAGAACATGGCAACAGTTGCTGTGCTAAATACATATGAACAGAAAATACACAAAATGTGTTGAAACGCGAAATCTTCAACAAAATCAACGCTGATTGTGCTGACAAAAAGAGGTAGGAAAAACTTTGAACAGAAAACACAATATATGTAGCAAAACAGCACCAAAGTGTGAGGACTACAAAATGACACAAGCAGCGACATTGACACAGCAACAACTACAGCGTGTTTTGGACTACACACGCACACGCAGACACTACAAGCGCAATAGGGCGATTATTTTGTTGACGCATTACGCAATGCTGCGAGTGGGTGAGGTGGCAGCATTACGCTACTGCGACGTTGTGGACGCTGACGGAGAGATTAAAGCGGAGACAACGCTAAGTGCGGCACAAACGAAGGGCAACAAAGCACGTAAGGTATGGTTTGCTGAAAAGATACGTGTGGAACTTGCTGCTTATGTGGCAGCGCATAAACCCAAGCAACTTACACAGCCATTGTTTTATACGCAGCGCAGTGAAGGGTTTACTGCTAACACGCTGACGCACATTGTGAATGGCATATACAAAAACGCAGGCATTAGTGGCGCAACGTCGCATAGTGGCAGACGCACAGGACTTACTAACTTAGCAGAACGCGGCGTTGGAGTGCGTGTGCTAATGGCATTGGCAGGACACAGCAATATGGCGACTACACAACGCTACATTGACTTACGTCCTGCTATGTTGAAAGCGGCAGTAGAGTTGGTTTAATCAGTTCGACAAAGAGATAAAGATAATCGAAACCGAAAAAGTCTTTGGAAGCCAGCGAAAAGGGCTGGAAAGAATTTTTGTGATATTCCTGTTGTGCCTAATAGTTTGCGCAAGCCAGCGCCAATCAAATCCTTTGTGGCCAGTTCCGTGTGTTTCTACTTTGTCGAGCTGATAGAGGCCAGCAAAAAACGTTTCACTCCATTTATATTCTTTGTGTCGCATATATCCCATTAGTAGCGAGCCAACATTTTTAATCCAAACTATCGGGCCAACTTCATTCGGAACAGAACAAACAAAGTATTTTGGGTTTGCGATTGCGATATGTTCAACAAGCCGAACAACAATATGTTCGGGTATGTGCTCCAAAGTTTCAAGTGCTACGATAAAATCAACATTTTGAAGCTCTTCGAAATGATTCTCTATGCTATCGTTGATTAAGCGAAAGTTAGAGTGTTTTTTGTATCTCGATTTTGCCTCTTCTGCGAAAGGACCATCAAGTTCAATTCCGACATAGCTTATGTTGTATCGCTTATTTAGAAGGCCGAAAGTTTTTGCGTGTGCGCAACCTATATCGACAACTTTGATTTGTTTATTGGGATTTTCACTCTGTTGCTTATCGAATAGCTCAATCAAATACTTGTATCGAATGCTGTGTAGCCAACTTACAAGTGGATTGAAGTTCTGGTTTTTTTCGTAGTGAGTCTGTGCGTCACTGGCACCGTTATTGCTCTCTCTCTCTCTCTCTCTCTCTCTCTCTGCGTTTGTCATTGCTGTTTTCTTTTGTGCTAAGGTGTAGGCATTGATTTTATGCGAAGAAAGTGTTTGTGGCAAGCGAAAAAACAGCCTTAAAAGTTGTTTCAGCGTCCTATCAACTTTTAAGTATGAACTACGCAGCACATTGCGTAGGTTGCTGCTTGTAAAATGTAACAAAATCAACAGCTTAAACTTTTTTGTATTGTCCTGCTATGCTAAAAAAGTTACGCAAAAGTTACACACTCACTTTTTGGGGACGTAAGTGCTTGAAAATAAACAAGAAAAAACATACGTTGTTATTGAGTGGGAGTGAAAACACGCTTGTAAGTACTTGATTTATAACGATATTATACTTACACAAAAGTTTCACACAAACAATTAAGTCATTGTATTCCTTAGCAATTTAATTTACAGTTACACAAATACCTACACAACGTTGTAGCTATTCAAAACCGTAGCTACAACGTAAATTAAATATGCCAACCAAAAAAGTTAAGTTAAACGGAACGGAAATTGCAATTTATAACGACGCAATAATTTATAAGCGTGGTGAATATTGGCAATTTAGATTGTGGCTTACTAAAGAACGTAAGTACGCACGTTTTAGCTTGCAAACACGTAATGAAAGTTTAGCTAGAAATAAGGCTGAATTGCATTATCACGAACTAAGGGCTTTAGAGTTAAGTGGTAAGACTTACTACAGTAAAACTACTAAAGAAGGCGTAAGACTTTACTTAGAACAAAGAGAAAAAGACTTAGAAGCTGGCTTAATTGTTAAGGGTAGATTAAGCACAATTAAGACACACTTAGAGCATTACTTAGATTTTATTGGTAGGGATACTAAGCTGAAAGAATTAGATGCTGTACGTTGTGAAAACTACTTTCATACACGTAGCAAGAGTAAGAAGAAAGAAACAATAAGTCAAACTACAGTAGAGAATGAACAAAGCACTATTAATGCAATGATGGGTTGGCTATATAAGCGTAAAGAAACTTATATAGATAACAGTACGTGGAGAGACAAGTAAGGTTGGTAAGACACGTAATTTTGTTGAAAAAGACATAGGTTATTTTGAAGATTTGTTTAAGTTACAGTACCCACGTTTTATAGCCTTACAAAAATTACTAGATAAGGAAGTGCAAACTAAGTTTTCAAATGCTTTAATTTTTAGTGTTAATGGCATTACCCCAATTACAGATACACGCAAGCACAGCGCACGTAATAGGGCTTTATTAATGATTACAACATTAAGTGGTATGCGTGTAGGCGAGGTGGCAAGTTTACGTAACAGCGACGTTTTAGACGGTAAAGGCAATATACGCACTGAAATACGCTTAAGCGCAGAACAAACTAAGGGCAATGAAGCTCGTGTAGTGTTTGTTAACGACAAGTTACGCAAAGAATTGGAGCTATACACACGTTTTATGGATAAAGCCAATATCAATCCACAACTTAAGTTCTTTTACAGTCAAAAACGCACTAGCGATGGCTTCACAGCTAATACACTTACACAATTCTTCCACTACTTATATAAACGTGCCGGAGTTGATGGTGCAAGTAGTCATAGTGGTAGACGCACATTTATTACTAATTTAGCAAGTAAGGGAGTGGGGGTGCGTGTACTGATGAGCTTAGCTGGGCATAAGAATATCAGTACAACGCAGGCTTACATAGATGTAAACGATGATATGAAGCGTAAGGCAGTTGAGTTGGTTTAAGTTATTTTAACTCGAACACAAAATCTGAAATTTTATGTTTATGCTCGTTGGGTTTTGTAATACCTACGCTGTAAGTAATAAAAAATTCTCCTTCTATCCTTTCTACTGTTCCAAAAGAACCTGTCCTAGTATGCAAAATAACCCCTGCTTCTTTGCTTGGATTTTTTTCTAACTCCATAGCCCAAGCTCCAACTTCTGGTATTGATGAAATTATTGACATTTTATTTCCTTATAGTATGTTAATTTAATATTAATCTTTATCCCAAATATTGTAATTAAATGTTAGTGCATCACCACAAGCAATATTAAGTTCAACAATATGTCTAAATTGTTCTTGTCCGCATAGCAATCTTTCGCGACAAATATCAATATTGTCTAACATAATATCAATGCCATAAATTGTACTTAGTGCATTTTCAAAACTAATATTGTTTTGCAACTTTCGAATTAAGACTTCACTTAAAAATTGACCGTTACCACAACAAGGGTCAATTACAGTTTTCCCCTCTTCAACAAATACGCTACCATCCATACACGATGCATTACTTAGAGCTAAAGCAATGATTGATGCTGAACTTGATTACTTAACAAGCGAGAGAGTCATACTTAAGTAATACCTGTTAGTGAGACTATTAACTTTCGTTTTTTTGTCGCACGTCGTGTAACCATTATTTGCTTAAGTTGTTGTTATCATTGTGTTTTACGACAGTTGCGTAAAATACGTTTACATAAATGCTGTTACACAAAAGTTACACACTGGGATATTGGAGAACGTAAGTGCTTGATTATAATAAGAAAAATACTTACGTAGTTATTGAGTGGGAGTAGAAGTTCTCACTACAAATGTCCACCACAAAACAAGCACTTATAAGATCCAATAGTTCTTGATCTTGTAATGCAGGGGAGGGCTACAGCGACTTCTTGGTGTGAAGCGCAGCCCCTAAGATCACTATGCCCATACAAATCATTACAAATGCAGATATATGACAAGTTACCATTTCATGGATGAACTCGATGAAAGATCGCCATTCATAAGCCGACTTGCTAGAGAGGGACTCAAGACTCAAAAAGTCTAAGAATTTCTGCTGAAATACAAATAGTCCAAAGTAATTAACGAGCAGCAGAACCCCATTAACAATCAGCAATAGTCCTAAGACGCCTTCAGTCAGGAATGAAATTCGCCTATATAAGGTCAAAGTCTGATCTTTCATATCTCCAGATTCATCCCATTGCTTAATTATTCAGATTTTTGGTCTAAATAGATATCTTGAATACTTAGCTCAAAAATCACCAATTAGAGTATAAAGCCCCTATGCTATTTAAGGCATTAGCCTAAGGGCTAATACCGACTAATATAAACCGCAGAAGTAATAAATTTGTCATTGATTTAACAACTTTAAAAGTCAAATGGAAATATTAATTCGCACCCATAGATATTCATGACAATCTTGCATTCGGTATTTACACCGCACGTACTCGAATGGATGGCAAGATTTTGCTTTGGCTATCCCTTTGTCATGTCTTGGTATTGGATTGCTGGCTCTTTGTTGTATTGGTTTATCAGAGAGCGGCATCTACCAAATTACACCTTGCCACCAACACTGCCAGATACGCCTTTAGTTTCTGTCTTACTACCATGCTTCAACGAGGCAGAACAGCTGTACGAAACCATGGCAGTGTTAATGGATTCCAAATATCCCAATTTTGAAGTTATTGCAATTAATGACGGCTCGAGTGATAACACCGGAAAAATATTAGATGAATTAATTCATCAATACCCCAAACTCCGAGTTGCCCATCTGGTTGAAAACCAAGGAAAATCAACTGCTTTAAATGCCGGATTATTCATGGCTCGCGGTGACTTATTGGTTTGCATCGATGGCGATGCCCTATTGGATCCGCATGCAATCCATTGGCTTGTTTTCCGCTTTTTGACTAATGACAGAATGGGTGGCATCAGCGGGAATCCTCGTATTCGAAATCGATCAAGCCTCCTCGGTAAATTGCAAGTTGGAGAGTTTTCATCCATCGTTGGCATGATTAAGCGCACCCAATCATTATATGGAACGCTATTCACCGTATCCGGAGTGGTTTGCGCCTTCAGAAAAATTGCGGTAATGGAGGCCGGCCTGTGGACGCCGGAAGCGATGACAGATGATGTGGACCTGACATTAAGGGTGCAGGCAAAGGGGTGGGCAGTGGGTTTTGAACCCCATGCGCTTTGCTGGATCTTGATGCCGGAGACAATCGGCGGACTTTGGAAACAACGAGTACGTTGGTCCGAAGGCGGTTCACAAGCCGCCCTTAGCGCGACTAAGGCTATTCTTCAATCACACCCATTTGCCTGGTCGCTACTCTTGATTTGGAGTAACTTTTTTATCAGCACGCTGTGGGCATTTTGCATTGTGATCTGGTTCACCATGCTTAATCTCAACCAATTTCTAGATGGCAACGTCTTCACTATTTATCAAAATTTTCTTCCGCAGTGGTGGGGGGTGATTTTGGCAAGTACCTACCTCCTGCAATCGTTAATTGGACTAGCGCTAGATAGTCAATATGAAAAAGGTTCGCTTAAATCATTTGGATGGATTATTTGGTATCCATTAGTGTATTGGTGCCTTCAAACCTGTAGTTGTGTAGTTGGATTTACTAAAGCCTTATTTAGGCCAGCAAATAGCAAAGGTACATGGGTTAGCCCTGATAGGGGGATCCGATGAAAAGGATTCCTGCATCGAACTGGCCGCCCATTATTAATTCCAATGCTGTTTCTATTTGGATTAGGCTACGCGATATATCGCTTACCGTAGGAGCATGGTTAATCATTGGATTCACTATCCATAATCTCCTATGGCTCATCTTTGATTACCTCTCTGACCCCATCTTTCAACTAACCACCGTTGCCCCGCCCAATTGGACAGCAATTTGGCGCAAGGTGTC
>Ga0214249_1000688_pt1 | contig 12389 bp, 16 predicted proteins | sample TroBogypolimnion_17_FD_153087 | JGI IMG/M metagenome (GOLD analysis project Ga0214249, IMG submission 153087) | Freshwater microbial communities from Trout Bog Lake, WI - 23JUN2009 hypolimnion | ecosystem: Environmental > Aquatic > Freshwater > Lake > Hypolimnion/Profundal zone | place: Trout... | reverse complement strand
CTAGTTGCCCAGTAGAAAACAATAGAGATAGGTTAAAAGTTGGCGCAAACCATTGCCATCGTTGATTACGGAATGGGAAATCTCCGTTCCGTATATCAAGCTTTTCATCATGTGGCGCCTGATGACAATATTCTGATCGCGCATCAGCCTGAAGAAATTGCTACTGCTGATCGTGTCGTTTTGCCCGGACAAGGCGCAATGCCAGATTGCATGAAGCACTTAGAAGAGTCTGGTTTGCTTGAGGCGCTTTTAGAAGCAGCCAAAAACAAACCGCTTTTAGGGGTTTGCGTGGGTGAGCAAATGCTCTGTGATCGTAGTGCCGAGGTAAGGGCTAGCGAAAGCAGTAACTGGACTGAATGCTTGGGCTTGATTCCTGGGGAAGTTCGTCGCTTTGAGTTAGTTGGAAAAAAACAGCCGGATGGCTCTGCTTATAAAGTCCCGCATATGGGCTGGAATCAAGTTCGCCAAGATGCTAAGCACCCACTTTGGGCTGGCATTCCTGATTTAAGCAGCTTCTATTTTGTCCACAGTTACTATGTTGTACCGCAACGCAATGAGGATATTGCTGGTTCCACTGAATATGGCAACTGGTTTACTTCTGCCGTGGCGCGAGATAATATTTTTGCAACCCAATTCCATCCGGAAAAAAGTGCAGAATACGGATTAAAGCTTTATCAAAATTTTGTTTCTTGGCAACCCTAATACTTTTCTAACCCTTTGCTATGCTGCTGATTCCTGCGATTGATCTTAAAGACGGCCACTGCGTTCGACTCGAACAAGGTGATATGGACAAAGCCACGGTTTTTTCTGAAGACCCTGGTGCCATGGCAAGCCACTGGATTAGTAAGGGCGCACGTCGCTTGCATTTAGTCGACCTGAATGGCGCATTCGCCGGCAAGCTTAAAAACGAGTCCGCCATTAAATCCATTCTGAAAGCAGTTGGAGATGAGATCCCTGTGCAGTTGGGTGGTGGCATACGTGATTTAGAAACCATTGAACGTTTGCTAGATGATGGTATTAGCACCGTGATCATTGGCACTGCAGCGGTGAAGAGTCCGGGCTTTGTTCAAGATGCGTGCACTGCATTTCCTGGCCACATCATGGTGGGTTTAGATGCTCGTGATGGCAAAGTGGCGACGGATGGCTGGAGCAAGATTACGGGACATGAAGTCATTGATCTTGCTAAGAAATTTGAAGACTATGGTGTTGAAGCCATTATCTATACTGACATTGGGCGCGATGGCATGCTGAAGGGTGTGAACATTGATGCCACAGTGAAGTTAGCTCAAGCCGTTCGCATTCCAATTATTGCCAGTGGTGGACTATCAAACAATAAAGACATTGAGTCTTTGTGTGCGGTAGAAGAAGAGGGCATCATGGGCGTGATTGCTGGTCGTTCGATTTACTCTGGTGATCTTGATCTGGCTACAGCACAAAAATATGCAGATGAGTTAACACTCAAGTATGTCAAAAAAATTATCTAGCGTGCTCATTAGTGCTCACTAAACGAATTATTCCTTGTCTCGATGTCACAGCAGGCCGTGTTGTTAAGGGTGTGAACTTTGTTGGCTTGCGTGATGCAGGTGATCCGGTAGAGATTGCGCGTCGTTACGACACTCAAGGCGCTGACGAGCTTACCTTCCTGGACATCACTGCAACCTCAGATGGGCGCGATCTGATTTTGCACATCATCGAAGATGTTGCCTCACAAGTATTTATTCCGTTGACGGTTGGTGGCGGTGTGCGCGCAGTGGCTGATGTGCGCCGATTGCTTAATGCCGGTGCAGACAAAGTGAGTATGAATTCCTCCGCAGTGGCCAATCCAGATTTGGTTTCTGATGCTGCCGCTTACTATGGATCCCAATGCATTGTTGTGGCGATTGATGCAAAACAAACTGTCTCAGGTAATTGGGAAGTCTTTACCCATGGGGGCAGAACGGCGACCGGCATGGATGTAGTTGATTGGGCCATTGAAGTTGCCAAGCGTGGGGCCGGCGAAATTTTACTCACCAGCATGAATCGCGATGGCAGCAAAGATGGTTTTGACTTGGCATTGACCGCTGCTGTAAGTGATGCGGTGAGTGTGCCCGTGATTGCATCAGGTGGCGTTGGTAATTTGCAGCATTTAGTTGACGGCATTACCAAAGGCCATGCTGATGCTGTGTTGGCAGCTAGTATTTTTCACTATGGTGAATACACCGTTGGGCAGGCAAAAGAATATATGGCAACCCAAGGTATTCCAGTGCGACTTTAGAGCGACTGCTATCAGCCCTATGTGTGCGGGGGATTGCAAATCTGCTGGGTTTATATTAAACTAGTTGTATAAACCAGTTGGATAATATATGAAATCAATCTCTATTGTTGTCGGTTCATTTGAAGCAAAAACGCATTTAGCGGAGTTACTAAGAAAGGTAAGCTCCGGTCAAGTTGTCCGCATTACACAACGCGGAAAACCAATTGCAGATTTAACACCTATTGCATCTGAGGAATTGGGCTCGGTGACGGCCGCCGCTCACAAGATGTTGGCATTAATGAAAAGCGCCACTGTTCAAGGTGGCCTAGATATTAAGTCCCTTATTAATGCGGGAAGAGATTAATGAATTTTGTATTGGATAACTCTGTGGTGATGCGTTGGCTTTTTAATGATGGCGGCACCCAAGATCGTCAATATGCAGAAGATATTTTGAATTTGATTGCTGCTAAAACTCATACGCCTATTGCACCAGGCATTTGGCCTTTAGAGATTGCTAATGTCATATCGAGAGCAGAGGATATGGGGCAGTTGGAGGAAACTCGCAGCGCTCATTTTTTAGAGACCATTCGGGAAATGGGAATTGAAAACGATTCAATCACACAGGGACTTGCATTTGGATCGGTTCTACACCTAGCAAGAGCATATAAACTGAGTTCTTATGATGCGTCCTATTTAGAGTTAGCGATGAGACACGCGATACCTTTGGCGACCTTAGATAAAGGCCTGCTAGGGGCAATGAAAAAAGTAGGAGTGAAGCAGTTAGGGGCTTAGGCAACATACTGATCAGGTCTGTCAAAATAACGAAAATGATAAATAAGCAAACAAACCCGAAGCCACAAGATAAGGCATTGCTAGAAGCCGTTGCCTGGAATGAGCAAGGACTTGTGCCTGTCATCGCCCAAGAAGTCGGTAGTGGCGATGTCTTGATGATGGCGTGGATGAATCGTGATGCGCTACTAGAAACCTTGCGCTTAGGTGAAGCTGTTTACTGGACACGTTCTAGACAAAAGCTTTGGCATAAGGGTGAAGAATCCGGCCACACGCAAAAAGTGAAGGAAATTCGCTTGGATTGTGACGGCGACACGATTTTGCTATTGGTAGAGCAAAAAGATGGTATTGCCTGCCACACAGGTGAGCACAGTTGTTTTTTCCAACAATGGGACTCAAGCAGCGCGACTTGGGTGGATGAATCTAAGCCTAAAAAGATCTAGGCAGGCAGTAAAAAAGAAGTAAAGCCAATAAAGACATAAAATCACTTTATGACTAGTAATACACCTGCCAAGCCTAACTTAGACTCCGCATTAGCCCATTTGGCTGATGTGGTTGATCAGCGCCGTGAAGCATTTAAATCCGGCCAATCAGACCCTAAGACTTCCTATACTGCCTTGTTGTTTTCCAAGGGCGATGATGGAATCTTGAAAAAAATTGGGGAAGAAGCCACCGAGACCGTGATGGCGGCCAAGGATTCCCGCCAATCGAACCTAGCCCCAGAGCAACAAAAGCTTTTGGTCGGTGAGGTGGCTGATCTTTGGTTTCACTGCTTAATTGCCTTATCTCAGTTCAATCTACGTCCAGAAGATGTGATCACTGAGCTTGATCGCAGGCTGGGAACCTCTGGCATCGAAGAAAAGGCCGCCAGAAAGGCCGCTGATAAAGAATGAGCCACGATCCAAATTGCTTGTTTTGTAAGATTTCTCAAGGGTTAATCCCGTCCCAGAAGGTTTATGAGGACGAAGAGGTCTACGCATTTAACGATATCAACCCAGCAGCGCCGATTCATTTTCTGATGATTCCTAAAAAGCATATCCCTATGCTGGAGTCGGCTGAAGCCATGGATGTGCCATTGCTGGGTAGAATGATGGAATTAGCACCGCGTCTTGCCAAAGAGCAAGGCTGCCGTCCTGGAAAAGATGGTGGCTTTCGTTTGATGGTGAACAATGGGGCAGATGGAGGGCAGGAGGTTTATCACTTGCATTTGCATGTGATGGGCGGTCCGCGTCCTTGGAAAAAATAATCCTAGGAGATTAAGCATGGGTTCATTCAGCATTTGGCATTGGTTAATTGTGTTGGTTATTGTGATGTTGGTATTTGGTACCAAGAAATTGCGCAATATCGGTCAGGATCTCGGTGGCGCTGTAAAAGGTTTTAAAGATGGCATGAAGACACCTGAAGAATCAAAAGATCCAAGCAATGAGCAAATTTCACAAAGTTCAGCAAGCGCTGAAAAAACGGTTGATGTCCACGCTAAAGACGTCAAGTAAGAGACCGATGCGAAATGCATTGGTAATGATTAAGCTCGCATGATTGATCTCGGAGTTTCAAAACTTGCACTGATTGCAGTAGTCGCTCTGATAGTAGTGGGTCCAGAGCGCTTGCCCAAAGTAGCGCGTATGGCTGGCAATTTATTTGGCCGTGCGCAGCGCTACATGGCCGACGTTAAATCTGAAGTCAATCGCCAAATGGAGATTGAAGAATTTAAGCAGCTCCGTGAAGAAAGTGCCGCTGTCTTAAAAGAGGTGGAAAACAGCATTCACTCGACCGTGCAAGAGGCTGGCGCTAATTTGAGTGATCAGGCCGACATTTTTGAGAATAATTTCACTAAACCGTTTCTGGATGAAAAAGAAGTGCTGCGCAAATCTAAGCGTCAAGGCCGTAATAGTTGGGGCGTAAGGCGCGCTGCAAGACCGGTTTGGTTTAAGCGTTCCGCAGGCATTAGAACTCGTGTGCAATCTGGCGCGGCCCGAATGAAGCGCTTTCACCATAGCTCAAACAGTAATTAAGCAAAACAAAAACAAAAGAGCTAAGACAGTTTTCTCATGACGCAAAATAATTCAAATTCAGATTCAAGCTCGTCAGAGTCAAACGAGGGACTGCAGGAGTCATTCCTTTCCCACTTATTTGAATTGCGTGACCGCGTTATTAAAGCTGGACTAGCAATTATTATTGTCTTTGTTGGCTTGGTTTATTGGGCACCAGATATCTTCCATCTCTTTGCACAACCTTTATTGCAAGCTTTGCCAGTAGGTGGCAAGATGATTGTGACGGATGTTACTGGCTCATTCTTCGTGCCCATGAAAGTCACCATGCTGGTTGCCTTCATCGTTGCATTGCCAGTGGTGATGTATCAATTGTGGGCATTTATCGCCCCCGGCTTGTATATGCATGAGCGCAAACTCATTTTGCCTTTGGTAGTGAGTAGCTATAGCCTCTTCATTATCGGTATGGCCTTCGCTTACTTCTTGGTATTCCCCACAGTGTTTAAGTTTATGGCGAGTTATAACGCGCCACTGGGTGCCGAGATGTCGACTGACATTGATAACTACCTGAGCTTTGCAATGACAACATTCCTTGCATTTGGTATTACCTTCGAGGTGCCAGTGGTCGTCGTGGTGTTGGTACGTATGGGTATGGTGCCCTTAGCTAAGCTGAAGGAAATTCGCCCTTATGTGATTGTCGGCGCTTTTGTTATTTCTGCGATTGTGACGCCACCGGATGTGTTGTCACAACTCCTATTGGCTGTGCCAATGACTATGCTATACGAGCTGGGTCTTTTGGTTGCGCGTTTCTACGTGCCTAAGCCATCTGAAGATGAAGCTCAATCTACCTCTGCGTCTGCTTGAGTTTTAAAGGTTTCCGTTAGCCAGGCCGTTACCTTATCAAAGCGATAGCGTCTTTGACGTAAATTCCCTTCAATATCCTGCTCTGCCCCTACAAATGCTTTTCCGGCAGCAAGTAATGCACGGCGCTGTTGGATGGTTTCAATCTGAATCAGTCTGGGCAATATCTTGGGGAGTTCCCAGCGAATATCCACCACGACACAATGCTCATGCTGAAGTTGACCTACTTCACAAAGCAATAACTCTGCTTTGCTCAAGTTAAATTGGTTTGCAATGATGAGTCGATGGCAAAGTAATATCCAATCTAAATCAAGCTTATGTTCTGCGTGATGATTTAAAGCTTGCTCTGCACACGCTGCAAGCTCATGCCATGCATTCTTTTTGGGGTTTGGACAGCTTTCTAAAATCTTGCTCAGGAGCTCTTTGGCCTCAGGCACACCTTGTTGGTTGGCTTGCCATACCCAATAAGATGCTTGCAGGCCTTGAACCTTTTCTTCTATTTTTTCACGCTTGCGCCAAAGGTTGGCCCCTTTACGCAATTGTGCCTGCGCGTGACCAAGATCAGCGGCGCGATCGAAGCAGCGATCGCTTTCATTAGCGTTATATCCAGAGAACTGTGGGCGACGATTAATTTCACCAAGCGCATACCAAGCATCGCGATCACCATCTTTAGCAGCAAGCTCTAACCAATGCGCTGCTTTCTTGAGGGAGGCGTTAGATTTGCCCCCGCTTTCTTTTTCTGAAGAAGATGGGGATTCATTTCCATTAATTTGCGCCAAACGCAAACCTAAAGCCAATTTAGCGGACGTAAGCCCAAGCTCAGCAGCTTGTATGAGGGCAGCCTCATTTTGTTTTTCAAGCCAAGCACTCCAAAGAGAAGATAGAGCCTCATTTTTTGGTTGAAGCTTGATGAGTAATTCTTTTGCTTGTGTTGTAAAGGCGGATTCACTTTCAGCAAGCTCTTGTAAGTATTGCTTGGCAATCTTTTGTAGGCCACCAAAATCAAGATTAGCTAGTAGAGGAATTGATATACACGGAGCTCTCTTATTTAACCATTCCAATAATTGAGACTGAATCTCTTGGTTGTCTGGATTAATCAGCAAGTGAACAAGCTGCCATTTAGCGGCGTCTCTGGCGTGGCTCGCGGTATCTGTTGTCGCTAGTTGCCAAAAAGAATTCCAGCCAAACCCAAAGGCAGGGGAGTGAAGGGTTTCAGAAAGGGGGATATTGGCGATTTGCGCTGTGACTTGTAAAAGATCTGCATTACTGGAGGCTTGCTGCTGAGGCAGTTGGTAATGAATAGATAAAAAGGCTTTTTCTAGCCAAATCAATGCATTAGCAGGTTGGATAGGAGTCTTAAAGTCCCCAGTAAGGTATGCAGAAGCCAGTTTTTGTTGCGCAGATACATCACCTAATCGTGCGTAACCGAGGGTTTTTAAGAATTCGCGACTTGCCATGTGACAATTTTGTCATCTAGAGGCCATAAAAGACAGAAATCAAAGGTCTTGTTGTCGAGATACAACGAAGAAAGCCAAAAAACTACCTTTTGACAAGCAAAAAGAGTTCCTAAATACCCTTACCCCCAGTCTGCCAGGGCAAAAGAAGCAAAATTCATGAGTCCCAGCTTTATTGGGCATTACTTTCAATTTATGGAGATTTACAGAATGAAAAAATCGCTATTCGCAGTTGCAGCCGTAACAGCTTTTGCTGGCGCAGCTCAAGCTCAATCCAGCGTAACCGTATACGGTATTTTGGACGTTGGTTACTTGCAAACTAATCAGCGCGGAGTTGGTACAACCCCGCTAACAAACGAAACAACTAGTCAGTTTGGTAACAGCTTGGAACAAACAAGCCGTTTAGGTTTCAAAGGTACTGAAGATTTGGGTGGCGGTGCTTCTGCATTCTTCACTGTTGAAACTGGTCTTACACCAACTTCATCAACCTTGGGCGGTACTTCATTGAATAACCGTCAAAGCTTTGTTGGTTTGAAAAAGAACGGTATTGGTCAGTTCTCACTTGGTACTCAGTACACCACCATTTTTGATGCTGCTGCCATTACTGATCCAGGCCAATTGAATAACATGATTGGTAACGTGATTTACGCAACAACTCCAGCTAACGGCAACACAATTGGTACAGACCCAGGTACATCTACTGGTGCTACTAATGCTGCAACTGGTGTTTCTAATGGTTTTGCAACACGTGCTGCAAACGTCTTGAAAGTTAACTCTGATACGTTTGCTGGTTTTGGCGTGAATGCAATGTACACATTGAGCAATGCAAATACAACAATTACCAACACTTCAGTTGGTGGTAACAACAACTTTAACGGTTGGGGTGTAGGCGCTAATTACACATGGAACAAGTTGTTGGTAACAGCTAACTACCAAGCATTGAAGAGTGTTATTGCTTACGGTACAGCCTCTACAGTAGCAACACCAGCTCCTGCATTGTGGGGCGGTGCTACATACCAAGGTGCTAATACACAAGATAATCAAGCTTATGTTGCTGGTACTTATGACTTTGGTATCTTGAAGGCATACGCTCAGTGGGTGTCACGTAAAGCTACTGATACAGTAAATACCGGCTACTACGGTAAGCGCACTGCTCAACAGATTGGTGTTCGTAGCTACATTACTCCAGTTATTGAGACATGGGCAAGCGTTGGTAATGGCCGTATTACTACTTTCGGTGTAGGTCAACCAACAGCTAACTTTACTGCTTATCAAGTTGGCGCGAACTACTACCTCAGCAAGCGTACAAACTTCTACGGTATTTTTGGCTCAAACCAAACTTCAAGTACTACAACTACCTCTGGTGTTAGTGCTAACAACTTCGGTTTAGGTCTTCGTCATACTTTCTAATTTAATGCTAGCGTAAGCTAGTTGTAAATTAGTTGAGCATCAATTAAACCCACTGTGGCAACACAGTGGGTTTAACTTTATGTGCTCAGACATCGATGGTTAAAAACCAGCAATTATCGAGCGATCTCTAGTAAGAATTGGTTTAAGGCTAGAACTGGCAGAGGATCTTCAAAAAGAATATTTTTTGAGGACGCAATTTCTCTTTTCATCCGATTTCTATACTCAGGATCATTCCCAAGTTGTACAACTTTAGCAATAAAAGTATCAATATTTGGCGTAATCAGTTCATTTAAGCCGATACGTTTTAGGATTCCACTTGCCAGTCTGCCCCGCATAAATTTGCCTTCATAAGTCACTATAGGTAGGTTACATTGAATGGCTTGGATAGCAGTGTTAAAGCCAGAGAAGCCGATAGTGTCAATAAATACATCCGCTATTTGCATTAGCCCATAGAATTTTTCAGTAACCAGCTTGGGCTGGAAGGAAACATGGCTTTCTAGCGTTAAGCCATTGCGAGCAAAGAGGATAGATAGGCGCTCTTTCAAAATATCAATCGGTGTATCTGGAAAGTTAAAGAAAACCAGCTGAGCATTTTTGACTTGCTTTGCAATTTCAAGAAGTGCGTAATCAAATTGCGGGGCATATTTGAACGCTGCTCCAGGGCATAACAATATTGGATGACTGGGGTTAAGATTAAAATCTTCCGCGACAACCTCTTGAATGGCGCCTTTATAGGGCGTGTAGAAACAACCTAGATGTGGAAGGTTAATTAGTTTCTCACTGTAATTTTCTTGAGATTGGGGGTTTTCAAAATTCTCTGCTGAAATAAAGTAGTCAATATTGGGTAGGCCAGTAGTTTCGGGATGGCCCCACGTAACCAATTGTTTTGGTGCCAACCTCAAACTAGCAAGTTGGCATGTCAATCTATCCATCCCGATTTCTGGGTAAAGAATAATATCTAAATGCTTTGCGAGAATAATTTTTACCCACTCTTCAATAGACAAGTTCCCTTGAATAAAGCTTGTTGAAAGAGACTTTGCAATTTCGGTTTCAGTATCGACTATGTCATCGAGGTAAAGCATGTGAATATCAAAATCATTCCGTTGGATATTGGTTAGCCAACCTTTTGTAATAGCGTTCCAAACAGAGTGTGTACGAAAATGGCTACTAATAATGCCCAGACTAATTTTTTTCTTGGAGGTCGATACCGCTTTGTCGATAACTGCCACTACTGGCAGGTTGCTCATAAGCTTCGAGCAAATCTGGCCGTATGCCGAAAGAACATCAACATTATTTTCTTCCTGATAGGCTAGAAAGAAGGGCTGGTGGCTACCAACAACTTTGTAGCCTTCAGCATATTCATGAGTATTCACCAACTGATGGAGTGCATTTATCTCTCGTATGAAATTATTTCGAAAAGTTTTGGGATCGGAATCAATGCTATAAATTTTGGGTATTTGTGAAAGTGCTTTAGCAAATAAAGCTTCTAAGCAGTTTGGCTCAATTTTTAGGGCTTGTTGGTAGCAATGGAGAGCCTGATTGATTTCAACTAATTCGGTATAGTTTTCCCCTTTATTGATGAGTGCCTCTATAAATTCTGGGTTGAGGGCAAGGCACTGATCAAAAAAGACAATAGACTTTTTGTAATCTTTTAAAGCTTGAAACAAGATCCCACAATTAAAATAGGCTTCTACATAATTTGGCTCAAGTTCTATCGCTTTTTTATAGCTTATTAAAGCATCATCAAATTGTTTGATTTCTTGCTGGGCATTTCCTAGGTTGTTATATGCTTGAGCGTATGCTGGTGCGATATCTAAGGCATTTTTGTAGGCAACTAGAGACTCTGGAAAGCAGCGTAGCTCTTGTAGGGCATTTCCTTCATTAAAGAAGGCCTCAAAGTATTTCGGCGCGATACTCCGGGCTTTTTTAAAGTCTTCCAATGCAGCCACATGGTTCTTAAGAGCGGTATGGGCTAGACCTCTATTAAGGTAAGCGCTGGCATCTAATGGGTTATGAAAAATAGCCTTACTGATTAACTCTAGGGAGCGATGAAAGTCATTTTTTTGTGCTGCAATGACACCCAAATATTGCATGGCAGGCGAATAGTTTGGATTGTGCATTAGTGCTTCTTGGTAGCAAACAATTGCAACATCAAGATTTCCTTCTTGATGTTGCTGCAGACCTTGATTAAAAAGTGCTGTCACATCTTGGTTGGGTGGATCTAAAGACATCTTTGGGATTCTACTCTGCTGATTTTCGGCGTGATCTTTGACTTGTGGCCCAATCAAAAAATTGAATGAATAGTCACACCATCACTGATAGCTAGACCTTTGTTGACCCATTTTAAATAGAGGCCATAGTTGCATAAGCTGACTACAGGCTTTATTTTTCTTTAAGGCTATCGCGGATTTCACGTAACAGCACAACATCCTCTGGGGTTGGGGGAGCGGGCGGCGCATCCATGACGCGAACTTTATTAACCACCTTGACCATCTGGAAAATGACAAAGGCCAACAAAATAAAATTGATTGAGATAGTGATGAAGTTGCCGTAAGCAAAAATGGGGATGCCAGCCTTTTTGAGGGCATCAAAAGTTCTAGGGACACCTTCTGGGATATTCCCGAGCACAATAAAGAGGTTGGTGAAGTCAATATGACCGCCCAATAGGCTAGAGATCACTGGCATCACAATGTCATTTACTAGGGAATCAACAATTTTCCCAAAGGCCCCGCCAATAATGACGCCGACGGCTAAATCAATCACATTGCCCTTAACGGCAAAGTCGCGAAATTCCTTCAAAACGCTCATAAATGCTTCCTTTCTAGTGGGAATAACGATTATCCAGAGATTAACCCCATAACTTTCTTGCTTACCCATCTTTTTACTTTAAAATCCTACCTTTAAGCAATTTCCGCCTATAAATGCTTCTTTCGAGGATTTTTGTAAATGAGTGACAAGCCCTGTATGGATAAGGATCGCCGTAATTGGTTGATCGCCACTTCGGCAGTTGGAGGCGTTGGTGCAGCCGCAGCCTTATACCCTTTTATAGATAGTTTTGAGCCTTCCGAGCGCGCCAAGGCCGCTGGGGCTGCAGTTGAGATTGATATTGCTGGTATGCAGCCAGATGAGATGAGGATGGTGGAATGGCGCGGTAAGCCTGTTTGGGTGGTGCGTCGCACCCCAGAACAGGTCGCAGAGCTCTCCAAGATTGATTCTGAGCTAGCTGACCCTGATTCTTTGAGGGACCCAGCCCAATTTACGCCTCCTTATGCCCAGAATCAATGGCGCTCGATTAAACCTGAATATCTCGTTGTAGTGGGGATTTGCACCCATTTAGGTTGCTCGCCATCCGCTAAATTTGAGGCAGGCCCACAGCCTTCCTTGCCGAATACCTGGCCTGGAGGCTTCCTATGCCCATGCCACGGCTCCACATTTGATATGGCGGGTCGCGTATTTAAGAACAAACCAGCCCCAGATAACCTTGAAGTACCGCCACATATGTATTTGAGCGATACCAAGATTCTGGTTGGCGAAGATAAGAAGGCCTAAGGAGAGATAAATGGCATTTCACGAAAAAGAAGTCCCAGCAGACGCTTCTGCAGCCCAGAAGCTGATGGCTTGGGTTGATTCACGGTTACCTGTGACAGAGGCCTT
>Ga0214249_1000686_pt1 | contig 12402 bp, 10 predicted proteins | sample TroBogypolimnion_17_FD_153087 | JGI IMG/M metagenome (GOLD analysis project Ga0214249, IMG submission 153087) | Freshwater microbial communities from Trout Bog Lake, WI - 23JUN2009 hypolimnion | ecosystem: Environmental > Aquatic > Freshwater > Lake > Hypolimnion/Profundal zone | place: Trout... | reverse complement strand
CCGCCAACGCCCTGAACGTGGCCAGGCTTAAACTATTCGACTTGTTCAACCGACGATCCAAACCCGCAGCCTGATTCATCCCAACAAGTCACCTTCGCTCAGGCTCATACCTGATTTGGAAAATACTCACAATTGCAACTGCTACGTCAAATAATTACTATACCAGTTTGGCACTTGCAACTACAGGTATCAACAGCCTAAATGGAGTAGGTGGAACTGACCACGGAGGACTAACTAATATTTCAAGTCCAAAAGTCACTGTTAACGGCAACGTGACTACAACGGTAACCTACAGCAATTGGAGGTATACGGTTGGCGCCGCATGCTGCCATAGCACGGGTCAAAACTATAAGTATGGCGTCACGCAATCAGCCGACGTTACGACCAGTACCAGTACCTCAACACCAAACTATAACTTCCAAGTCACTCAAGCTGATACGCCATCGCTTACGACCTACACCTATACACCCAACGCGCATTATGCTGTGACTCAAAGTGACGTTGCCACCACGACCGTTACCACGGTAGTTCCTCCCACGGCGACCACGCTGGGCAATACCTTTTCCTGTTACTCAAGTGCAGGCTCCGCCGTAACATCTGACTACACCTGCCCCTCAGGCACCACCTGCTCCATCGGGAGCGCTACAGATCAGGCACTGTGCCCCTCGGGGCAGCGCTATCAGTCACTCGGTACGCTCAACACAATCGTCACAGTCCCTACGAGCCCGGCCGTGTATACGACCGACACCGCCACCTATAACGCGGACGAATGGGCGCGCTTCATGTACCAGAAGGGGATTCCGGTTTCCGGCAGCGCCGTCAATGCCTTTGTCACCACCTACACAGTCGACGTCTACGGCATCAAGCCAAATGGCGTTCAATCGAGCCTGCTTTCCAGCATGGCGCACAACGGTGGAGGAGGCTATTTCGCGGCCACCAATGCCACGCAAATTACAACTGACCTGGCCAATATTTTTTCCGAAATCCAGGCCAAGAATTCGACCTTTGCCTCCGCTGCGCTGCCAATTTCGGCGACCCAGCGCTCATCGAATGACAATCAGGTCTACATCGGGATGTTTCGCCCCGACCAAAAATCCTTCCCGCGCTGGTTTGGCAACATGAAGCGTTACCAATTGGGCGTAGTCAGCGGCGGCTATATTGACCTGGTGGATGCGAACGGCACGGCAGCAGTCAGCGCGACGTCCGGGTTCCTCACGCCCTGCGCGCAAAGTTTCTGGACCACCGACAGTGGGAACTATTGGGCAAACATTGATGCCTTTGGCACCGTCTCCCCAACTGTGTTCTTCACCCAGGCCACTACGCCGGGCTCGGCGTGGGCGACTCTTGGCGACGACACCAAACTCGCCAAGGGAGGGTGCACGACCCTCGGGGCGGCGTATTCGGACTTGCCCGATGGCCCCAATGTTGAGAAGGGCGGCGCGGCACAAGTGCTCCGCAGTGCGTCCACACGCACGGTGCAAACTTTGAAGAACTCGACGTTGGTCAGTTTCACCAGCGCCAATACCGGCCTTTCGACCAACCTCACCAACTTCGTTCTCGGACAGGATGTCACTGGCGAACTCGGCGGCGTTGCTTCGAGCGCCAATCGCCCCTCGATCCACGGCTCAGTTATTCACTCGCGGCCGTTGCCGGTAGATTACGGTCCGGTCAAGAAGAAAGTGCGTGTCTTCTATGGCTCAAATGACGGCGTGTACCACGCGATTGATGTAACCGATACGCCCTACCCGACGGCAAGCACACCATCAACCAGCTTTGCCGCGGCAGAAAGCTGGGCCTTTGTCGCGCCTGAGTCCTACGGCTTCCTTGAGCGCCAACTGGACAACACGCCGGTGGTGCAGTCACCGTACCCGACACCGGCCGGCCAAGCCGCGACCGCGGGCACCCACGGCGACTTCTCCTTTGACGGCTCGACCGGTCTTTACCAGTCCTTCAACGGCACGGACAGCACCAATGTATGGATTTACCCATCAATGCGACGTGGCGGACGCATGATCTATGCGTTCGATGCCAGCAGTGCAACCACCTCTCCGACTTTCAAATGGCGCCTGGGCTGTCCACACCTGAACGATAACAGTGGCTGTGTTTCACCCGATGGCACTGATGTGTCGGCAATCGGCCAGACGTGGTCGACACCCGTGGTCGCATTCCTTGGCGGCTATCTGGTAAATGACAAGCCGGCGCCGGTAGTGATCGTGGGCGGTGGCTATGACGCCTGCGAAGATGCGGACAGCAACCCTTCGGCAGTGGGCTTTTGCGCCAGCCCCATGGGCGCCAAGGTGTATGTGCTTGATGCCAATACCGGCTACGTGATCAAGTCCTTCTCCACCGATCGCAGTGTGGCCGGCGACGTCACGCTCGTGAACATCGATTCGGATCTCGCTGGCATCGTTGATGCCGCCTACGTCGCCGACACCGGCGGCAACCTGTATCGGATCGACTTCGCCACCAACAACTCTGGTAGCTACACCGGCCTTGCGCCATCTGCTTGGACAATCACCAAGGTTGCCTACACGACTGGCGCCAGCCGCAAGTTTCTGTTTGCGCCAGCGGCATTGGCATACAAGAATCAGGTCTATGTCGCGATCGGTTCGGGCGACCGCGAACATCCAACTGCGCTGAGCTATCCGTACACCCAGCCGGTCGTGAATCGTGCCTATGTCTACCTTGATGATCCGACCACCAAGCCAGGCACGCCCACCAACCTTGACACGATGTCGAACAAGACCGCATTGACAGAGAACACCTGTGGCAGCTCGGCGCTGCTGACGCCGGCCGACAAGGGTTGGTTCTTGGATCTGACGGCGAACAACAATGGCGTTGGCGGTGAACAAACAGTGACTTCGGCCCTCATCAGTGGCGGCCTGGTGGCGTTCAGCACGAGCCTGCCCGTCAGCGGAGCGAGTTGCAGCGTGTCGACAGGCCTGGCATATGGTTACTGGCTTAATCTGCTGAACGGCTCAGGCGCGATCAATTCAAGCTCCAACTGCGGCGGCAGCCGTTCCAGCCTGTTTGTCGGCGGCGGTCTGGTGCCGTCCCCGGTATCGGGCATGGTCACCATTGGCGGTGTCCTTCAAAACGTCATTATCGGTGCGGCCAAACTCGATGGCTCGGCCAGCACGCCAATCGGCGGACAATTGCTCAACCCGAAGATCAATCGCACGCGCACGCCGCTGTACTGGAAAACCTCGACTGACACCCACTAAGGCGGCGTAGACAAATAAGTGGACGCCGTTGCAGCGCCGGCAGTGGGTGGTGCCACTGATACGCCGGTTTGGCTGCAGGCAGAGTAGAGCCTTGCGTGCTGCCGAGATGTCCAGATCAGTCTTTCGGGAATGGCCCGGTGAATGCCGTTCTTGCTGAAATCTGAGGTGGCGCTGACCAAGATGACACAGGTGCAACAACAATTGCCGATTGCTCGACTCAGTTTCACCTTAGCAATGTATATTTCATAATATGAAATATACGAAAGGATGATCGTGCTGTTTTTGCAAAACGGACAAGTTCTCATTTGGAAACTCAGGGCGAGGGGAGTCCCGGGGACAACAGCGCGATAACAGGCCTTAGCGTGCCGGGTCCTTTGTGCCAGAAATTCCTCTGCATGAACGGGTTTGCGTTCTCACGTGTGCGCCTTGGCGCAACGCTTTAGCGTACTGCATCGCCCCATCATGCACTGATGGCGTGCAGCCTGAGTAGGATTGGAACTTAAGGGATACCCTGGAGATAGAAATGGGGTTCCCCTTAGCTCCAAGCTTGCAAAATGATATTGCAGGCGATATCATAGGCTTCGTGAAAACGGCTACCAAACTACTCAATGCGATGCGCCAAAACCCGAACGATTGGGCCATGGCAAAGCTGCTCACGGTAGCTAAGCAGTATGGTTTAGAGGTGCGAAGCACCGGGGGCAGTCATCACGTTTTTTCGCATCTTTCGGTAAAAGACCCATTGTCCGTACCTGCTCACCGACCCATTAAGGCCCTTTACATCAAGCGTTTTGTAGCGTTGATCGACCAGATTCAGGAGTAAGTGATGACCGTTAAAACCATTGCAAAAGTGAACCCCACCTTTCCATTCGAGGCCTACAGTCACGTTGTCAGCCCGATTGATACGGCAGACGGTGGTGGATTCATGTTCACCATGCCAGACATTCCAGGCGTGGTGGCAGACGGGACAACCGAACTGGAAGCAATTGCGGATGGTCGAGAAGCCTTTATTACCATGGTCAGTGCCATAGTGGATATGGGGCAGGAAGTCCCTGTCCCCGCGTTCAATGTGGAAGACTTCACACCTGCATCTGCATCAGGCAAAGTCCTTGCACGGCTTCCCCGATCCATGCACCTTCAATTGACGGCGAGAGCAAAGACTGAGGGCGTGTCACTAAATTCTTTGGTGTTGGCATTTATTGCAGAAGGTCTAGGACGTCGCAGTGCGTCTCGCGCCTGAAGCTCGACGCCGTTGTGCTCGACTGCCTTTGCCCGACAAGTGCGGCGAGCGCTATGAACTTATGCATGATCGGAGCTAAAGGGATACCCCATAGATAGATGCAGACGGATGCCCCATTTGGGTCGCCCATTCGTGTGTGTTAGCATATTGGTGCATTAACACCAGTGTGAGATTTGTCAATGAGCCGTTTAACCATAACTCTTTCCGAGCAGCGCTATCGGGCTTTGAAAGAAGCTGCGGCCCAGCGCGATAAGACCATTGGTCAGCTGATTGACGAAAGTCTCGACTTCTACGGCATAAAGTCGCACGAACAGGCGCTTGACTTGGTGCGCCGGGCGCGCATGCATGGCAATTTAAACGATAAGCAGGCGCTTAAACTGGCGCAAGATGAAGTGCGCGCAGTGCGCCACGGGTCTTGAGCAACTTCTTCGTCATCGACACCAACGTTGTCGTCGCGGGGCTTTTCACGGCCCATGATGATTCACCGGTAGCACGCATCCTGGATGGCATGCTGGGTGCAGAGTTTGCGTTTGTGGTCTCGGAGTTGCTGCTGGCCGAATACCGCGCCGTGCTGTTGCGGCCCCGCCTGTGCAAACTGCATGGCCTGTCTGTAGCAGAGGTAGACGTTATCTTGACGAGTTTCGCCCGTCATGCCATTGTGATAAAGCCGCTTTGTACGACGGCTGTGCCGCTTGCGCCCGATCCGGGCGATCGGTTCTTATGGAATTTGCTGGCTACCCGCGCAGATCTATTGTTGGTTACGGGCGACAAACTGCTTCAGTTTGACCCAGTAATGCAGCAGCGGGTTATCTCGCCGCAAGATTTTGTTGCCCGGCTGCAGCACTGAGCTCAGTGGCCTACTTTCAGGATAGAAGTCACACCTATGACCTGGGACTACCCCGCCCCCTTTATCCAGCCCGCCGTGCCAGTGCCGGCGGACATCGACGGCCTGCAGCACACCAACAACGCGGTCTATGTGCAGTGGTGCGAGCGCATCGGCTGGGCGCACTCGCAGGCGCTGGGCCTGAGTCTGCTGGACTACCAGCGCCTGGACCGTGCCATGGCGATTCGCCGCGGCGAATACGACTACCTGCTGCCCACTGTACTGGGCGACGAGTTGACCTTGGCAACCTGGCTCAGTGCCAGCGATGGCAAGTTGAGCATGGAGCGGCGCTTTCAGCTGATCCGCAACCGCGACCAGGCGACCGTGCTGCGCGGCCGCTGGGACCTGGTCTGCATCGAACTCAGCACGGGCCGCCCCCGGCGCATGCCGGCCGAGTTTTGCGAGGTCTATCTGGCCGCGATGGTGCGCTGATAGTTAGGGCGACAGCACGACCTTGTGCTTGGCGTTGGCTTCGGCCTTGGCTGGGTTGAACCACCAGGCGCGGCGTTCACCGGCGGCCCAGAGCTTGGCCTGGTCATTCTGGTGCGGCTGGAAGTGGCGCTCGTTGACGCCGCCGACCAGTACGGCCTCGATCTTGTCCGGGTCGCCAAAGTCAGCGACCATTTGCATCGATGCCGAGAACACCATGTCGTAGGGCTTCTGGAAATCGTAGCCCCCGCGGTTCAGCGTCTCGCCGCTGCCGGGACGCTGCACAGTGAAGCCGCCCAGCAGTTCCTGGCCCGCACCGCTGCGTCTCAGCGGGCTGACAAAGCGCTGCGTGTGCGCCTTGCCCCAGGCCCATTGGGCCGGGTCCTTGCCCTGCATGGCTTCGATCTGCGCGCGCGCCCGTGGCGCAGCGGCGCGGATCACGTCGGCCAGCGTCTCGCGTTGCTGCGGCGTGCGGGTGTCGTCGAACCAGACCGAGTCGGGCGTGGTCACCAGCGCGTCGAAGCGCTGCTGCCAGAAGTACCAGGTGGAGGTCATGTCGCTCAGCGTGTCTGCATCGAGTTTATCGACGAAAGTGCCGCGCACGATCTCGCGGTATAGCGTTTGATAGAGCAGCGGCGCGGCTTGCTCGGCGCGGTCAACGCCGTCCCACTTTTCCAGGATGTCGGCCAGATCGCGCTGCGCCGGATCGGCTTTCAGTGCGGCGACGATCGGGCCACGCAGCGCATCGCTTTGCAGGTTGCGGTTGTCGTGCATGAGTTTCCAGTGGTCATCAACGTTCATCTTCTGCGCGCTGCCCAGCACCTGGCCGATGCGTCGGTAGCGGTAGTTCGGCGAGACGTAATTCGTGTAATACCAGGGATAGCCTTCGGCGCGCGTATCGTTGTTCGCGCTGCCGACCCAGGCTCGCTCCGGATTTAGCATGCCCGGCATGCGGTCTTTCGGGATGAAGCCGGTCCAGTCGTCGCTGCCGTCCGTGGCGGGCAGGCGCGGGTAGCCGCCATCGGCGCCGGCGCGGATCGGCACCGCGCCGCTGGCCCGGTGGGCGATGTTGCCCTGGTCATCGGCGAACACAAAGTTGAACATCATCAGGTCGACCTTCTGCACCTCGCGGTCGAAGGTAGCGGCGTCGGGCGCGGTAAGCATGTGTTCGTTTCCGATCATCGGCGCGAGTACTTCGGCGTCAGTCGAGCGCAGCACCAGCAACTTGTCGCCCTGAGGACCCATGCCCGGATGGTCGCTGATGACCGGGCCGCGTTTGGTGTAGCGGATCTTTAGCGCCTGCTCGCGCATGCCGCCGGGTGCGGCCTTGTCCTTGATCTGGATGGTCTCGTTTACGACTTCGAAGGCGACGCTTCTGCCGCCGTCAAGGTAATGGCTGGGGTCTTTTGGGTCGATGGTTTCGACATACAAATCCTGCACATCGCCATAGGCATTGGTGACACCGAAAGCCACGTGTTTGGTGCGGCCCACCAGGATGCCGGGCATGCCGGGCAGCGCGGCGCCGACGGCTTGCACCTCCGGAGCAAACAAACCGATCGGGTGCCAGTTGCCCGGCAGGATGCGGCTGTCCAGATGCGGGTCGTTCGAGACCATTGCCTTGCCCGAGGCCGAGCGCGACGGTCCGACGGCCCAGTTGTTGGAACCGAGCCCCTGGTGGTTGAGGGTTTCCGGCGCTACGCTCAGGTCGCTCCATTTAACGTCGAGCTGCGCCCAGTTGTCGGGCGTGGTGCCGGGCTTGCGCTGCAGGACCGCTACGGCCTTGCTCCTGGCCTCGGCTGACCAGTCGGGGTTGATGGTCAACGGAAAGATCTCGCGGGCACGCTCCAGGCCGAGCTTGTCCATCAGCTTTTGCGCCACGACCTCGGCCTTGAAATTGGTCGAGTGTGTGTAGTGCACGAAGTGGACCAGTGTGACCATATCGGCCACGCTCCAGGGCTGGGGCTTGAGGCCGGCCAGTTTGAGCTCGACCGGCAGGTCCGACGGATAGGCTTGCACATAGCCGTTGACGCCATCCACGTAATACTGCAGCCAGGCGCGGGCCTCGGCGTTGAGCTTGGCGGCGTGGCGCTCGCCGTTGCGGCTGATGCCCAGCACGCGCATGCGGATGTCGGAGGGCAGGGCGTCCGGGCCGAACGTGGCCGCCAGTTCACCACGCCAGGTGGCGCGAAACAGCTCCATCTGCAGCAGGCGGTTTTGCGTTGTGACAAACCCCTGGGCCCGAATCAGGTCCGGCGTGTTGGCCGCAAAGATGTAGGGAATACCGAGCTCGTCGCGCAGCACCGTGACCGGTGCCGTGAGGCCCACCAGCTTCATGTTGCCGTCCTCCTGTGGCTGCCCGGCTGCGCGCAGATAAAAGTAGCCGCCCCCGAGCGCCAGAACGAGCAGTGCGGGCAGGCCGATGGCCAGCCATTTCAGTATTTTTCGCATGCTGTGTCACCTCTTTATCGTTTATTGGAATGCCGACAAATTGTGCCAGTTTTGGACGTTGCTGCGAGGCGCGCAGGTGACGCGCCAAGCCTAGACTTGCGGCAGCAGAAAGCGCCGTTCCCAGGCGCCGATCTCGTGCAGGTAGCTCTCGTACTCCAGCGCCTTAACCGCGCAATAGCCGGTGACGAAGGCATCGCCCAGCAGGCGCCGGTTGCCGGCGCTGTGCTGCATCTTGTCCAGGGAACTCAGGAAGCTGCGCGAGAGTTCGTGTGACAGGTCGTAGGCGCTCTCGCCGACCGGAACCGGCTCGGCCGCCGTCAGCCCCTCGTCCATGCCGGCAAGACCGGCCGCGAGCGAGGCTGCGATGGCGAAATAGGGGTTGGCATCGGCCCCGGCGATGCGGTTCTCCACCCGGCGCGCCACCGGGCTGCTCAGCGGAATGCGCAGGCCCGTGGTGCGGTTGTCGTAGCCCCAGTTCAGATTGATCGGCGCCTGGCTCAGCTTGACGAAGCGCCGGTACGAGTTGACCGAGGGCGCAAAGATCAGCATCAGATCCGGCCCATAGGTCTGCAAGCCGGCGATGAAGTGGCGAAAGCGCGGGCTCTCAGAGCCGTCGGCGGCGCTGAAGATGTTGCTGCCGCTGGCGTCGAGCACGCTCTGGTGCAGGTGCATGGAACTGCCTGCCGCGCCGGCGATCGGTTTGGCCATGAATACGGCGTTGAGGCCGTGCTGAATGGCGACTTCCTTGGCCGCGTACTTGAACAGAAAAGCCTGGTCCGCCACCGCGACCGCGTCGCCGTGCTGGAGGTTGATCTCGTACTGCGTCGGCCCGACCTCATGGATCCAGGTGTCGGCCTGCACGCCCAGTGTGTCAAGCGCGCGGCGGAATTCGTCCCAGAACGGCGCCAGTTCGTTGAGCATATTGAGGCTGAAGGCCGACTGCCCGGCCTCCATGCGGCCGTTGCGCGCCGCGGGCGCCAGCAGCGGCTGGCTCGGGTCGGTGTTGGGCGCGGTCAGATAGAACTCGATCTCGGGCGCGACCACGGGTGTCAGGCCCTGCGCCTGGTAGCGCGCCAGCACGGTCTTGAGCAGCGAGCGCCCGGCAAACGCGCAGGGCGAGCCGTCCAGTTCTACGCAGTCATGAATGGCCACGGCGCGCGGCACACTCGACCAAGGCGAGCGTTTGAGCGTGGCGTAGTCCGGCACCAGGCGCAGATCGGGGTCGGTCTCTGGAAAGATCGGGTGGTCCGAGTAGTCGCCGGTCACGGCCTGCATCGCTATCGCCTGCGCAATTCGCAGTTCGCCGCCGGCGGCAAAGGCGGACGCCGGCATCAGCTTGCCACGCGGGTAGCCCGAGATGTCGGCGAAGATGCATTCGACATCGCGGATGCCGTGTTGCTCGAAGAAGTGGTTCAGCTCGCTGCGGTTGGCTTGGTTCATAACGATGGGGTTCAGGCTTTGAATGAACCATTGTGCTCTTGGCGCCACCGATGCGGCGGCTAATCTAGGCACAATCAAGACAGTTGTGACACCAGCCGATCCACGAGGGCCAATTCATGTTCAAAGTCAAGCCGGTCGCGCCCGAGCGCCTGCCCGCGTTGTTGCGTCGCATGCCCAAGGCGGAACTGCATATTCACATCGAGGGTTCACTTGAGCCGGAGCTGATGTTCGCATTGGCGCAGCGTAATGGCTTGTCGCTGCCCTACCCGGATGTCGAGGCCCTGCGCAGCGCCTACGTGTTTGACAACCTGCAGAGCTTTCTCGACATCTATCATGCCGGCACGCTGGTGCTGCGCACCGAGCAGGATTTCTACGACATGACGTACGCCTACCTCGTGCGGGCCGCCGCCGATAACGTCTTGCATGCTGAGATCTTTTTCGACACCCAGACGCATACCGGTCACGGTGTGGGCGCCGATGTGGTGATCAGGGGTTTGCACCGTGCCAGCGTTGATGCCCGCGCCGCGCTTGGCATCAGTGCGTCGCTGATTCTGTGCTTTCTACGCCACCTGAGCGAGCAGGAGGCGTTCGAGTGTCTGGAGCAGGTGCTGGCGCAGCGCGACATGCTGGTCGGCGTGGGCCTCGCGTCGAGCGAGCGTGGCCATCCACCGGAAAAGTTTGCGCGCGTCTTTGCGCGCGCCGGCGCGCTGGGCTTGCGGCTCGTGGCGCATGCGGGCGAGGAGGGCCCGCCGGGCTACATCTGGAGCGCGCTCGATGTGCTCAAGGTCGAGCGCATCGACCATGGCGTGCAGGCCGTCTATGACGCCGCGCTGATGACGCGACTGGTGCACGATCGCATTCCCCTGACGGTGTGCCCGCTGTCCAACCTGAAGCTGCGCGTCTTTCCGATGCTGGCTAATCACAGTCTGGGGCAATTGCTCGAAGCCGGCATCGTGGCCACCGTCAATTCGGATGACCCGGCCTACTTTGGCGGCTACGTGAACCAGAACTTCACCGAGACGTTTGCCGCGCTCGGCCTGACGGCCCAGCATGCCTGGCAACTGGCGAGCAACAGCTTCGAGGCCAGCTTCATCGATGAGGCGCGCAAGCGGCAGTACCAGGACCGTCTGCAGGACGCGTTTGAAACCTTCGCATGAGGCGCGGCTAAAATCGCTGCCAAGGCCCGCTGCTCCGGCGGGCCTTGCTTTTTTTGTTTCGGAGCCATGTAGAGGACTACCATGTATAAAAAAGATACATGAAAGTTAGTATCTACTACTGCTATACATGGCGTGTTTGCTAGGTTTTAAAAAATAGCAAAAATGGAGGCAAAAGCAAAACACTACTCTTTTGCTATCCACAATTTTCGTGTCACAAAATTCCACTTTTCTTAGCTAAAAAAGGGGTTGTCCAGAGTATTTCTTTACAGTACATTAAAAGCAAAAATAGTGACAAATTCGTCACAGTCTTGTGCGGGAGAGTTTTTTTGACAACAGCTAAAACGCCCAGCAAATACGAGACTAACTACGACGGCATTCTTCTGCGCGGCAACACTTGGCACCTGCGTTTTACGGTGCGTGGGATTACGGTCGCGGAGTCCGCACATACGAGCAACAGACGCGAGGCGGAACGACTACGGGACAAGCGAAGAAGCGAGCTTGTCGAGCAAGTAGTGCTTGGCAAGGTGAAGCCGATAAAACTGCACGACGCGATAGACCAGTTCCAGAAGTCGCGCAAGGGGCTGAAAAGTCACAAGAACGCCGTCTATCAAACCAACCCCTTCAAAGCGTTACCCAACAGCTACTTGCATAAAGTGACCAACGCTCAGTTGTTGGAAGTGATCGACAAGCGAGCAGAGGAAGGCTACAAGAAATCGACCAACGCCCTGACCGTGCGTTACTTCAATGCCGTTATCAATTACTGCATCGAACACAGCTACGCGGTGTGCAACAAAATGCAGGGCATCAAAGGTGTCAAAGGCAAAGTCAGGTGGCTCACCGTCGAGGAAGAAGCCAGGTTCTTTGCGGCGATGGACAGCAAGACAGTCGATTACCCACGAAAGAGTTCTGAGTTTGACAAGTTCATGGATGAAAACAGTGACATCTGCTTGCAGTTGAGTCACACCGGTGCACGCTGGCATGAAGCGGCAGACATGACTTGGAGTCAAGTAAATTTTGATCAAGGCACCATCTTCGTTCGGCGTGGAAAAGGCAGCAACAACACAACGCTCAACATGAGCGTGCGCTTGAAGGAAATGCTGACGCGCAGAAGGAAAGCGGACCCGGATGGCGATCACATCTATCCACGGCATCTGGGCAGGCAATGTGCTGTTACTTGGTTCAGAGCGGCGGTCAAGCGTGCAAAGCTGAGTCAAGTGGACGGCAATGTCACTCCACACACCTTCCGCCACACATTTGCCGCGCGTTTACTGCACTACGGCATGGGGCTGGAAGAGGTTAAGGAAATGCTCGGGCATAAAAACATCCAGAGCACGATGATCTACGCGCACTTACAGCCGAATCGTGCGGCGGTCCGCACAGCAGCCGTGCTGGATGCGCTGTGAGCGGCGATTGACTCCTGCTTACGCCAAAAACTTGCAATCCTGGCATTTTGGCACTGCCAAGCCACCCTACCCCTAGCCCCTTGCTTTTAACGGCCTCGACGTTTCAATCGGAAATTGCATTTTGACCAAGCTCGTGCGGCTGTATGCTGACTGGGCGTGACAGTCAACGCGCCAACCTGCA
>Ga0214249_1000685_pt1 | contig 12422 bp, 12 predicted proteins | sample TroBogypolimnion_17_FD_153087 | JGI IMG/M metagenome (GOLD analysis project Ga0214249, IMG submission 153087) | Freshwater microbial communities from Trout Bog Lake, WI - 23JUN2009 hypolimnion | ecosystem: Environmental > Aquatic > Freshwater > Lake > Hypolimnion/Profundal zone | place: Trout... | reverse complement strand
TTTGTAGACGGGTCTCGTCCATGTCGATCACCATGTGGGAAATGATCGACCCAAGCCCGAAGTTCAGGCTCACACCTCGTTGGAATCACGGACACCGCTTCAGGCTCACACCTCATTGGATAAGGCTAACGATTGCGCATCCGAGGGGTAGTGCGCAAAATGAACCAGGTACTGTTCCGGGTAGGTATCGAACTCCAATTGAGCTAGATCGGCCTTGGCCTGCTCGACGGCGTAGAGTGTGTCAAGTTTCACAGAACAACGCGCGATTCGCTTAATCTGAAGGTGCTCCAGCGGACTGATTGGCTTGTAATATGTGCTGAGCTCGGAGACCTTGGACATGAGGGCGTCCTGCTCCTGTGCAGACACCGGTTGAAGAGCGTGCGTGCCATACTTTGTCGCATTGCCCGCTGATTTAGCCTTGCCCGCAGCGGTTTGCGGTCCTCCACTGCGTGTGGTGGAAATCGTCAATTTCGGCATCAGCACTCCAGAAATTCTGTTTTCGGCAAAGATGATTGAAGCCCATCATGCATCGTGCTCGCCAAAACGCCACGCAACGACTTGTCCCCTAAGTCATTGCCCATGGCGCGAAGGTGGGTCTTGAATAATCAGCCTGACACCAGGGCCGCTATCAGGACTACCAATGAATTCGACACCAGCATCCTCAAGGGCGCGCCTTAATGATTCAACGATGCGCACTTGACCAGACGGCACCCCGGCAACAGATTCAAACCTGCGAACGGTTGCAACGCCCACCTTGGCGGCCATCGCAAGGTCGTCAGCCGACCACCTCAATAGCGCACGTCCAGCTCGAATTTGATCACTCGTAATCAATCGCTTTACAATCTATTTTGATTGCTTTATGATCAATAAACCAACAAAGCAATGGATTTTGATATGAAACCTACTAACGATCGGCGCAGGTTAACACAGACCATGGAAAATATCGAGGGCGCCTATGCCCCAAACACCATCCGAGCCTACCGCGTTGACATGGAAGAATTCATCGCTTACTGCGAAACACACGATGCTCTTGCCCTGCCCGCTTCTCCTGAAACAGTGGCGGCGTTCTTGGTCAGCGTCATCGGCACCGGTCCGAAGAGCGCAACTATCCGCAGAAAAGTCAGCTCGATCAGCGCCATCCATCGTCTGAGCAATCTGCCCGATCCGACGACACATTCCGAAGTCCGGATCGCCATGCGAAAGATGTACCGGCAGCTTGGCCGCAATGCCGAGCAGGCCTATGGCATCACACTGCCCCTGCTGGAGAAATTGTTGGCTGCGACCAGCGACGATCTGCGCGGCAAACGAGACCGAGCCCTTTTGCTGATGGCCCACGATACGCTTCGCCGGCAATCGGAATTGGCAAGTCTTCGCATGGAGGACCTGGAATGTCTTTCAGGAAATGGCGCCTCCGTGCTACTGCGGCGAAGCAAGACCGATCAGGATGGCACGGGCAAATGGTTGCATTTCTCTGAGCGCACCTCTCTCGCCTTGCAGGACTGGGTTGCCTCGGCGCCGATCACTGAGGGATTGATCTTGCGGGGCGTGATGGGATGCGCCAAGGTTACGGGTCAGCTTGGCGACGGGCAGATTTCGCGGATCTACAAGCGCCTGGCGCGTCGTGCGGGCTTAAGCGAACTGACCATCAAGGCGATCAGCGGGCACTCGTTGCGCGTGGGTGGCGCACAAGATCTACTGCTGCAAGGCGCGAGCTTGCCGCAAATCATGGTCAAAGGCGGTTGGTGCAAAACTGACACCGTCATGCGCTACGTGGAGAGGGCACAGTTTCGAACTCAAAATGGTTCCCAACGAGCGCTAATCGGCATCGGTGCAAAACGCGCAACTTCTTCGGGGCGTTCGTCACTTTTGACGACCTGAAGCGCTGCCGTACCCGTCTGGATTGCTGCGTTGCCAGCGCCAAGTATCAACACACATTTCATCAAGTCCACGTTCGGCGCGCCAGCCCAGCCGCGCCAGCGCTTGCGCCGGATCGGCGTAGCAGGCGGCAATGTCGCCGGCGCGGCGTGGCCCTACCTTGTAGGGCACTGGCTTGCCGCTGGCCCGCTCGAAGGCGCGCACCATGTCGAGCACGCTGTAGCCCACGCCCGTGCCCAGGTTGATGGCACAGCATTCAGCATGCTGTTGCAACCGTTCCAACGCCCTAAGGTGCCCAAGGGCCAGATCCACCACATGGATGTAGTCGCGCACACCGGTGCCATCCGGTGTAGCGTAGTCATCGCCCCAGACATTGAGAAACTCACGCCGCCCGACAGCCACCTGGGCCACGAATGGCAACAAGTTATTGGGCGTGCCCTGGGGGTCTTCGCCGATCAGTCCGCTGGCATGCGCGCCAACGGGATTGAAATAGCGCAAGATGCTGATGCGCCAAGCCGGATCGCTGCGGTGCAGGTCACGCAACATCTCTTCGATCACCAGCTTGGTCTGACCGTAAGGGTTTGTCGTTGATAGTGGGTGATCCTCGGTCAGAGGCAGACGCTGTGGGTCGCCATAGACCGTGGCCGATGAGCTGAAGACGAGCGCATTGACATCGCACTGCGTCATAGCTTGCAGCAGCCTCAAGGTCCCAACAACATTGTTGTCGTAATAGGCAAGCGGATTTAGTACCGACTCGCCCACAGCCTTGAGCCCAGCAAAATGGATGACCGCACTCGCGCTACTCGTACGCAAGGCTGCGGTCAGGGCCGTGCCGTCTCGAATATCACCTTGCACCAGGGTGAGCTTCTTGCCAGTGATGCGCTCCACTCGTGCCAGGGCTTCGGGCTGGCTATTGCAAAAGTTGTCGAAAACGGTGACCGCATGGCCGGCATTGAGCAGTTCAACGCAGGTGTGGGATCCGATATAGCCAGCGCCGCCAGTGACAAAAATCATGCTTGAAAAATCTTCCCTGAAAGTTAGCCGAGTTTAGTCGGCGTAACCTGTGCTGCTAACCAAGGCCTGAGCAGCAGCAAGCTCAAGGCCATCAGTCCAGCGACTGAGGCACCCCCGACCCACCAGGCATGCGCTGCCGCGGCCAGTGGGTAGCCGAGCGCCAGCGGTGCAGACAGCACCACCAATTGCATTGCATCGAAGGCAATGGCTGCGTAAGAGAAGGTGCTGGCGCGACCTTGCTGAAATGGCAAATGACTGCAGGCCGCCAGCAAACAGGCAGCCGCTTGCCAGAGCATGATGGGCAGCAGGATGGGCAGCAACCCGGCCCATGCGGCGCTGAACCACTGCTGCCGCACTGCAAAGACACAGGCCAGGCCCAGAGCACCAGTCGCCATGGCACCGGCCAAGCCAACCCAAAGCGGCGATCCGTTGCGGCGGGCCCCCTGTGCCAGCAGCACTTGCGCCCAAGCCGCATGAATCAGCGTCGGTACAAAACCCAGCACGCGCAACAGCACGGCGAGATAGCCCGCCTCGGCTGCACCGTGGCTGCGCTGCCAGACGAGCAGGATGGCAGTTCCCGTCAACGCATCTGCGGCCGTGTGGATCAAACGAAGCGCTGCGCTGCGGTTATCAGCCTGGGTTGGCGCGATCGGAGTGGCTATTGGGGCAAGACTGCCAGCGTCTGATGCATGGCGCGCTGGCAGCAGCCACAGCGCACCAACGGCATAGCCTGATGCGGCAGCCAGCAGCAGACCGGTGCTGCCGGTGTGCGGCCACAGCGTGGCCAGCGCACCTGCCACAACCAAGGCCAGTAGCGGCGGCACAGCGCGCCCCAGCGCGGTGGATCGGGCGGATGCCAGTCGCAGCGTGAACGGCTGCGCCAGATACCAACCGAGCTGCAACGCTGCAAGCAGGGCGGCCCAGACCAGCACCTGTCCGGTCTCGGCAAGACCACTGAACAATACACCCAGCCAGACCAGCGGTAATAGCAACAGCAAGCGCAGCATGCTGCCGCCCAAAGCCAGGCGCAGTGCTTGCACCGGCGACTGGTGCACATCAGCCAGCAGTTTGAGCGGGCTTTGTGCCAACGCCAGCGTCATCCAGAAGAACGCAATCTGGCTGATGACCGAGAACTCACCCACCGCCTGCGGCGCAAAGAGCCGCAGCATGAGCAGGCTAAACAGCACCTGGGCCCCGAGTGACACGGCACTGGCCAGCGCGATCGGAACCGATGCACGCGGCAGCTTCATGCCTGAATACCCAATTGGCGCCAGATCAGCAGTTCCGCCAGCAGGCGCGGCCATGCCAGTGCATGCACGTCCGGGACCCGCAGCGCCTGCTGTTCCAGACCGCTTCCCAGTAGGCCGGCATAAGCCGCCGCGTTGGCGCGAAACGGAAGGTAGGCAAAGCGCGCGCCGTTCTGTTGCTCAAACTCGCGCACCCAGGCGTAGTCGGTCGAGACCACACGCAGACCGGCAGCGCAATACTCCAGCAGCTTGGTCGAGGTCTGACGGGTATAGGGCAATTGATTGGGCACCAGGTTCAGGCCAAAGCGTGCACGGCGCAGCTGGATGGGCACCTCGACATGGGGTACGCGACCAGTGAAGCTGATGTTGGCGTGCGTCTGCAAACCTCGCTTGAGATCGTCCGGTACCTGCCCGACCAAGAGCAAGCGCCGTCCCGCGATCGCAAGCGCATCGAACACCGGCAAGAAATGCCGCAAGCGTTGCATTTCTCCGAGGTAGACAAAATCGAATTCCGGCTCAACAAAGGAAGCGGGCGTCTCAAAGAAATCCGGAGATACGCCCATATCGCGAAATGTCCAAGGCACCGGATCCGTGAAACCCATGCGTTCCCGCACCCACGCATTCTGGTAGATGCGATGCTGCGGCACCGCCTGGCTCCAGCGCTTGACGTAGTCTTTCAACCAGGCCAGCGGCGGCACCGAGGCTGATGCGTATTCGTGGATTTGGAAAGCGGCCGGGAAGCGCTGCGCCACGGCTTTACTGACCCGCCCGCACATCCACCACAGCACAGCAGCATTGACCGGCACCGTTTCCATTTGACGATGGACCCGGGCCTCGTGTCCAGCGGACTGCAAGAACTCGGCATAAGCCTGCAACTCGGGCAGGTAAGCATCCCCCGCGTGAACGAAGTGGATCAGCATGGTTGGAGCGCCGCCAGCAAAACGGTCTGCCAACGCTGCGCAAAGTCTTTCACGTCGTGGCGCAGCAGCACGCGCGCCATATCCGCGTGCAACTGAGCCCGCGGCATCGCCATTACAGTTTGGACGGCGTCAGCCAGAGCATGCGCTGTGTGATCACGAGCCAGCAGATAAGGCGCGACATCACCAACAACTTCCTTCAGTGCAGCAATGGGCAGGCCGACGCACGGCACATCCATGGCGAACGATTCGAGCAGCGTCATCGGACAGCCCTCGTAGCGTGACGACAGCACCGTCATATCCCAGGGCTCATATAGATTGGGACCATGGGCTTGCGGCCCGGCCAGCGTCAGGCGACCGCCGGCCAGCAGGTCGGCTCCGGCCTGCGCCAGCGCATCGCGCAGCGGGCCATCGCCGACCAATGTCAGATGAAACTCGCGCGGCAGCAGCCGCAGCATGTCCAGCAAAAGGATCGGTTGCTTTTCTTCGGACAGGCGGCCGATATAGGCGAGCCGTGGTTGCCCCGGCAAAGAAGGCCTGGGCGCACCTTCGTCTGAGGCTGTAGCATGCAGCGTAACGGTGTTCGCAATAACATCCATCCGCTGTTGCGGCCCGAGTGGACCGCCCATGAAATCTAGGAACGAATCCCGCGATGCCTTCGACACAAAAACGAATTGCGGCAACCGACGATAAAGCCAGTGCAGCCAGGCACGCTTGATCGCGATCGCTCCAGCCTGTGCCAACACTTCCTTCAGCGGCCCGTGCACCCAGACGACCACCGGCTTGCGCAACAGCAGTCCCAGCGCCCAGGCCACGTAGGCGGAACGGAAATTGTTGCTGGCCAGGATGACGTCACACAATCTGGCCGCCACCAGGCGCTGACGCCAATTGCTTTTGTTGAGCGCCAGCACAGTGGCGAGCCAACCCGCTTGCAGCAAGGATTGACCAAGAATGCCGGCGATCGTGCTCACTCCACCGGTGGCCTGGCCTTCTTGCAGCAGCAGGACGTGCGGTGTCACGGGATGGAGCGTGTGCTTGGTGTTGATAATGGCGAGATGAACAGAATAGCGCGTTATTTGTCAGGCGAGACCTTCAGCGACGACCTTGCCTTCCGACCTCAAATTATCAATCATTCCCAGCCGCGCGGCGATGTGCTGGTGCAATGGGTGGCGGGCCGGCGCGTGCTGCACGTGGGCTTTGCCGATCATGTGCCCCTGATCGCGAGCCGGGTTGCCGACGGTAGCTGGTTGCATGCGCGTCTAAGCCACAGCGCAACCGCCTGCATCGGGATCGATATCAACCCGCTTGCAGTGGCCACGGCGCGCCGCCTGGGTTTCGAGAACGTGCACGAGCTCGACATTTTTTCTGAACACGCGCCGACTGCAATGGCCGCATGGCAACTGGATCTGGTGCTGGTGCCCGACGTCATTGAGCATCTGCCAGACCCCGCAGCCTTTCTGCGGCGCTTATTGCAATGTCTGCCAAAGGCGGAGTTCGTGATTACCGTGCCCAATGCACTGTCGCTGCGCAATGCGGCGCAAGCGTTGGGCGGCATCGAGCGCATCAATACCGACCACCGCGCCTGGTTTTCGCCGTTCACCTTGTTGAAAGTCCTGGCTGAAGCGGGCTTGCAGGCAGACAGTCTGCACGGCTGTGGGGTGACGGCCGCGGGGTCGTTCAAGGGTCGGCTGTTGCGCGCCCTCACGCAGTGGCGCCCGATCTGGTCAGACGTACTGCTGGTGCAAGCCCGCGGCAATGACCAAGGGCTGCGTTCGCATTGATCTCGCTTACCGCGCGCCAAAGCCACTGAGCACAATGCGCAGCGTCTTGAAGGCGATGAGCAGGTCCAGTGCCGTGGAGTAGTGCGCCACGTAGTACAGGTCGTAGCTGAGCTTGACCACGGTTTCTTCCTCGCCCTGCGCATAGCCTTGGTGCACCTGCGCCCAGCCGGTGAGGCCGGGGCGCACCAGATGGCGATAGGGATAGGCCGGAATGCGAGCTGCAAACGTATCCACAAACTCGGCTTGCTCTGGTCGCGGCCCGATCAGACTCATGTGGCCCAGCAGCACGTTGACCATTTGCGGCAGTTCATCGAGTCGCCAGCGGCGGATGATGCGGCCAACCCGGGTGACGCGGTCATCGTTCTGCTGCGCAAAGCGGGCCGGCTGCGGCTGGCTGTGGTGGCGCATGCTGCGGAACTTCCAGAGCCGAAAGATGTGGCCGTCGCGCCCGACGCGGTTCTGGCTGAACAGCATGGGGCCGCTTGAATCGCGCTTGACGGCCAGGCCCACCAAGGCGCACAGGAGTAACCATAATGGCAACGCAAGCAGCACCAGCACCACATCGATGGTGCGCTTGGCCACGTCATAGGCCGGGTTGCCATCGAGCTGCCAGAGCTCATCCTGATCGGCCGGCAGGGTCTTGCGCCCACTTAGCAGCTCGGCCACGGCCTCGACGCTATACAGGCGCATGTGGCTGAGCTTGAGCCGGCTGAGCAACTGGCTGCGCGCCTCGCTGGCCGGTACCCGACGGTCCAGCACCACGGCGTCGAATGCCGCCAGGCGGTCTGCCTTCTGCCCATCCGTCGGCCAAGGTAGGAGGGCCACATCGTTTTCCTGAAAACCGCTGCGACCGCACAGGGTGTGCAGCAGTTCAGGTATGCCAGCGTCCAGAAAGGCCAGGCGTTGCACATGGCGACGCCGGCGCCACCAGTCGCCCAACACAAACCAGACCGTGCACAGGATGTAGACCAGCAGCACCGCACCGCGCGAGTAGGCTTGCTGCAACAAGGCAAAACCCAGCAGCAGCAGCAGAAACGGCGTGACCGTGGTCACCAGCAGCAGGCTGGAGCGTTCCGCAGCGGGCAGGCCCGCGCCGCTGTAGATCCAGTGAGCCGCCAGCAGATAAGGCAGGATGCACCAGAGCACGGTTTGTGGAAACTGGTACGTCACCACACCAACTCGGTTCAAGGCCAGCGCAATCAGGTAGCTCAGCAACAGCGTGAAACCGCCCGCCAGCGCCCAACCGATCTGCGCGCCCTGGCGACGCGCAGTGCTTGAGGCCAGCGTGCCGCGATCAATCGGGGGCGGCATGCTGGGACGTGCGATGGGCATGGGCAAGTTGGGTGTAAAGCGCCGCGACGGGCAACGCCATCTTATCGGGTGTGAAGCGCGCCTCGTAGTGCGCACGGGCTGCTTTGCCCAACTGCTCACGCAAAGGTGCCGACGATAGAAGTCGCGCCAACGCCGCTGCCAAAGCGCCGGCCTCGTTGGGCACCAGCAGACCCGCCTGACCATCCGCCAGCAGTTCGCGCACGCCTGGCAGGTCGCTGGCAACAATGGCCAGGCCGGCGCGCATGGCCTCGATGATCGAGATCGGCAGACCCTCATGGTCCGACATCAGCACGAAGATCGCATGTTGTGCCAGGCGCTGCGGCACATCCGTCACATCGCCGGTGAAGTCCACTTCCTGCAGTTGGAGCTCGCGGGCGAGCGCACGATGGGCCTCCAGATCCGGCCCGCTGCCAATCAGGCTGGCCGACACCTCATGGCCCAGTTGCTCACGCAACCGCGCCAGCGCATGCAGTAGTAGGTCCGGCCGCTTGGGGCTCGCCAGGCGTGCCACCATGACGACGTTTACAGGATCAATAGTCGGGTTAGCGCGCTCCGGTGTGTCGGCCACGCCATTGGCAATGACACTCACGCGCCCGCGCTTCAAGAGCAGGTGTCGTGCCAAGTTGCGCTCATGTTCGGAGACACAAATCATGTGGCTGGTGAAGCGCGCCAATGCAAACTCTGCCAGCCAAGCAGCCCAGCGCCGCAGGCGCGGCACCTCCGGTTTGAAACCAAAGCCGTGCACCGTGTAGACCACAGGGATGTTCGCCAGCAATCCAGCGATGCGCGCCACTACACCGGCGACCGCGCTGTGGGCGTGTATGACATCGGGTTGCTGCAGGCGCAGCAACAGCGTCAGCGCACGCACCGCCAACAACACGCGCAAAGGGGAAAGCGAGTTGCCAAGCTCAGGCAGCCGACAATCGGGCACATTCAACGAAGCCAAACCGGCGCCCAAGGCACTCAACGGCTCGATGCCGCCAATGGCTGCCACAAATTGCACTTGCGCGGCCAAGGCCTGGCACAGCGCCAGCACATGAGTTTGCGCGCCGCCGATCTCGCCTTTGGTGATGACCAGCAATACTTTCACCGCTGGCCTGGAAAGCGGCTAGGCGCGATATCAATCATGCAAAACATTCCGCTGCATTGAGCAATTTCCCGGTCGCATCCTTGCCCGCCAGTTGCGGCAGACCCTGCAAGGGCCACTGCACATTCACCGTGGGGTCGTTCCACAGCAGGCTACGTTCGTGCTCGGGGTACCAGTAGTCCGTGGTCTTGTACAAGAACTCGGCACTGTCACTTGTCACCAGAAAACCATGCGCAAAGCCGGGCGGCACCCAGAGCTGCCGATGGTTATCGGCTGACAAAACAGTCCCATCCCACTGACCAAAGTGCGGCGAGCTACGGCGCAGGTCCACCACCACATCAAACACTTCGCCCTGCGTCACCCGCACCAGCTTGCCCTGCGGATGCTGAATCTGGTAATGCAAACCGCGCAACACACCCTTGACCGAGCGGCTATGGTTGTCCTGCACAAACTGCACGTCAAGTCCGGTGGCCTGCGCAAAGTCGCGCTGGTTGAAACTCTCAAAGAAGAACCCTCGGGCATCACCAAACACCTTGGGCTCCAGAATCAGCACGCCCGGCAGGGTGGTGGGGGTAACGGTATACGGCATGACAGCGTCTATTTGAGAAGATCGAGCAAATACTGCCCATAACCATTCTTGGCCAACGGCGCAGCCAACTGCTGCAACTGCGCCGCGTCAATCCACTTCTGACCAAAAGCGATCTCTTCCGGGCAACTCACCTGCAAGCCCTGGCGCTTTTGTAAAGTGGCAATGAAACTGGCGGCCTCCAGGAGGCTGTCATGCGTGCCCGTATCAAGCCAGGCATACCCACGCCCCATGATCTCCACATTCAACTCGCCCTGCTCCAGATAACGCCGGTTGACATCGGTAATTTCCAGCTCACCGCGCGGCGAAGGCGCGATATCAACCGCAATATCGCACACCTGCTGGTCGTAAAAATACAGCCCGGTAACGGCATAGTTGCTCTTCGGATTCTTCGGCTTCTCTTCAATGCTGATGGCGCGTTGCTGTTCATCGAAGGCCACCACGCCGTAGCGCTCAGGGTCATGCACGTGGTAAGCAAACACGCTAGCACCAGAAGGGCGCACATTGGCATTTTCCAACTGTTTAGCCAGCGCATGGCCATAGAAGATATTGTCACCCAGCACCAAGGCACTCGGTTGGTCGGCGACGAAATCGCGACCAATGATGAAGGCCTGCGCCAACCCATCTGGTGAAGGCTGCACGGCGTACTGAATACTCATGCCCCACTTGGTGCCGTCGCCCAGCAGTTCGGCAAAGCGCGGCGTATCGTGCGGGGTTGATATAACCAGCACATCTCGAATCCCGGCGAGCATCAGCGTGCTCAGCGGGTAGTAGATCATGGGCTTGTCGTAGACGGGCATGAGTTGCTTTGAGACCGCCTTCGTGACCGGGTAAAGCCGAGTGCCCGATCCGCCGGCCAAGATGATGCCTTTGCGCTGTTTCATGTCTTCTTGGTTCCTCTTTAGCCTGTCGCGGCCGATTAAAGTTGCTTTAGATGAGCGTCATTGCGAGTTTAACGGTCTCAGTCGACCGAAAGTGATGCCTCTTTGCGGGCATGCCATTGGCTACACTGCAAGCCTTCACCAAATCACGACACCACATCGATGACAAGCTATGACCTATACGCCATCGGCAATGCCCTGGTGGACTCTGAATACGAAGTCTCTGACAACCAACTGGCAAGCATGAAGGTCGACAAGCGGCACATGACGCTGATCGACGCCGCACGGCGTACCGAGTTGCTGGGCCATCTGGGGCAAATGCATGCGCGACGCACCGGCGGCGGCTCGGCCGGCAATACGGTCGTAGCCCTGGCCCAACTGGGCGGCAAGGCCTTCTATTCCTGCCGCGTGGCCGATGACGAACTGGGCGCCTTCTACACGCAGGATCTTATTTCCAACGACGTTGCCACCAACCTAACCCATACCAAGCCCGCGGCGGGCCAGACCGGTAGCTGCATGGTGATGGTCACGCCCGATGCCGAACGCAGCATGAGCACCTTTCTCGGCGCCACGGCCGAACTGGACCACACCGCCTTGCACGAGAAGGACATCGCCAAGTCGAAGATCTACTACATGGAAGGTTATCTTGCAGCCTCACCGACGGGCCTGCAGGCTGCGCTGCAAGGACGGCAAATCGCAAAAGACGCCGGCGTGCTACTGGCCACTACCTTGAGCGACGTGAGCATGATTAACTTCTGCAGACCGGGCCTGGATGCCATCATCGGCCAGGGGCTTGATTACCTCTTTTGCAACGAGGAAGAAGCCCAGGTCTGGTGTGGCTCGCAAGACCTGCAAACCATTTGCAACCAAATGAGCCAACTGGCACGCATGGTCTGCCTGACGCGCGGCCCACAAGGTTGCATGGTGCTCGAAGGCGCGCAACACACAACAGTCTCGGCAGCTAAAGTGAAGGCGCTCGACACCAATGGAGCCGGTGACATGTTCGCCGGGGCTTTCATGTACGCAGCCACACAAGGCCACAACCACGCCCATGCAGCGTGGCTGGCGAATCAGGCCGCCGCGAAAGTGGTCAGCCAATACGGCAACCGGCTAACCCGCGAAGTCATGGGCAACATCAAAACGCAATTTGAAAAGCATCTGTCCAGTTGATCTGTACTAAAATCAACCCATCGCCGAGTTACTGAACAACTTGCAGGTCGATTCACAAATTCTGCTAAAGCGTTCGTCGAAGCTCCCCAGCCCAAGCAACGCGGTATTGAACTTGTTGCAATCATTAAAACTGGAGCTAAAAAGCAATGGCGAACGATTTTCTCTTTACTTCCGAGTCTGTCTCCGAAGGCCACCCCGACAAGGTGGCCGATCAGATTTCTGACGCGATCCTCGACGCGATCTTCCGGCAAGACCCCAAGTCCCGCGTTGCCGCAGAAACCCTGTGCAATACAGGCTTGGTCGTGCTTGCAGGTGAAATCACCACCAACGCGCATGTGGACTACATCCAGGTGGCGCGTGATGTGCTCAAGCGCATCGGCTACGACAACACCGAATACGGCATCGACTACAAGGGTTGTGCCGTGTTGGTGGCGTACGACAAGCAGAGCAACGACATCGCCCAGGGCGTGGACCACGCCAGCGACGATCACCTCAACACCGGCGCCGGCGACCAGGGCCTGATGTTCGGCTA
>Ga0214249_1000683_pt1 | contig 12451 bp, 17 predicted proteins | sample TroBogypolimnion_17_FD_153087 | JGI IMG/M metagenome (GOLD analysis project Ga0214249, IMG submission 153087) | Freshwater microbial communities from Trout Bog Lake, WI - 23JUN2009 hypolimnion | ecosystem: Environmental > Aquatic > Freshwater > Lake > Hypolimnion/Profundal zone | place: Trout... | reverse complement strand
CTGAAGCGATCGTCAGGAAGATAAGAGTACTACCAAATCTTATGAATAGCCATTATATTGTTTTCCTTATACCATGTCACTATTAAATATTACCTAAAACATTGTGTTGCAAAACATTTTGGGACTGGCAGTAGAAGAACTAGATCTTTGTCTCCCAATGTTCCGACCACACATCCATATTCATGATGCAATTGACGACACGCGCATTATCATGGCCTTGACAAGCACTTATAGTAATATATATTGTTTCAATTACGTATTTGGCAAAGAGAACAAGATTGTTGTTGAGTTTGGTTGTAATTCGACAAGTTCCGCCATTGTTGACTACAGTCAAGGACAAAATATTATGGGACACCCGTAAAATCAACTAAGTTGAATCAACAGTATTGTTGCCCATATGCCCTCTCTTTTGTATCTCTGACTCCCTCAATGGGCAGGCAGGCACTGAAGATATCAATTTGCTTTCTGAAACTCCTCTTAGCACTTTGTATTGCCAATCGTTTTCCCTTTTGAACCCAGCCTTTCTTCTTGTGGTCTCCTAAATAAAACCCGGTCTCGTCAATACTTACAATTGAACCATTATCACATGCCTCAATATAGTTATTGCAAAATTGTTGAATTTTTAGATTGTCATGATCTGCATTGACCATTCGAAAAGCAGATTTTAATACCAAACCTTCCGATTTAACGTATCGATTGATCGTTCTCCTAGATCTCTTGAGGTTACATTGTGATGAGATTATTGATGAAAGATCTTCCATGGTAGAAAAAGGATTAATTTTGATTTGATTCAGTATACATTGCTTGACTTCACTCAATATAAACTTTTTAGGTCTTTGTTTCCGATAGCTTGGTGACTGCTTGACCCAACGTTGTAAACTTGATTTACTTACTCCATACAGTTTACTTACTAATCTCAAACTCCTAAGAAAATAATTGTAATGAACTACAGATTTATAGCGTGTTTCGAGATTGTGCATTTAGTTTAAAAATACGTTATTTTAATCATATTTTAACGTGTCCCATTTAAAATGACCTTAGCTGTATGTTGCAGAAGATGACGGATATGCCCACCAACCTGTCGAGAGGAGCATGACAAATATGTTCAAGGACATGGGATATGATGTATTTTCACTTCACACCACAAAAGAGATGCATGATGACACTTTTCCTTTCAGACATGGTGTATCAATCTGCAAGAAACATATCAAATTGAACTAGATTTAAAGGTGTACACTTGTACAACAATGGAATGTGGACCAATCAGCCTGTGAACAACATGACAGGATCTGCCGTGTCGACTGCTGGAGCAACCAACGTTTTTCGCATTGGCAATGAAGTCCATTTCATGGACGACATCAATGACAAAACAATGCACGATCTTGTCAAGGTACTGAAGGAAATCGAGGACGAATCGCTAACAAAGGTGGCCGCTTGTGTCAAGGCACTTTTGCTTACCGATGTTGAAAAGAAAACGGTGGATCTCAAAATCACATCCAAACCCATCTCTCTGTTCCTGACAACATACGGCGGGTCAATTTATGCCGCGATGAAGGTTGTCGACATTATAAATACGCTCAAAGTGGACGTACACACCATTGTATCAGGATATGTCGCCTCTGCCGGAACATTGTTGAGCATGGCAGGAAAGAAACGCTATATTTCAAAACACGCCTTCATGCTCATACACGAACTAAGAAGTGGCTTTTGGGGCAAGTACTCGGATGCGCGGGATCACATTGAAAACATCGACCAACTTATGGCACTCATTGTCGAGTATTATAAAAAACACAGCAAAATTACGGAAGAAGAGTTGAAGAATACCTTGAACCGGGATAAGAACTGGGGCATCAAGGAGTGTCTAGAACGAGGCATTGTAGACGAGGAATACACGGCCACATAATCATTGTTTCATGGTATAGATGACAGCCATGATGACGAAAAGGACAACCCAGAAAACGGACAGGAACGACACGACATAGGACCATAGGATGCAGTTTCCAGCCATCATACAATTGATAGTATAGACGGACAAGGCGATAGGGATGAGCATAAGGAGTAGCACAATGAGGCGTTGTGCAAAATCATACTTGACAATATATTCTTGGCCAGTCTCTTGGTCCGTCACCGGAAACTCAAATGGCAAGACAATTACAAACGCAAGGACAATGTAGGCAATCAGTGCCATGACAGCCGGAGTTGTGATGGTCATGCCGAAAATAGTAGTTGTCTTGGTCGAAGCAGAGGTAAACCTTTTCAATTTCATTTTGATTTATCTAAATGTTTTTTTTACTTGAGGAGCGGACCAGGGTTGAAACCACCGACAAGGTTCACACCAATACCTAGGCCGGCACCTGTGCGGACGGACGCGCCAATGGAAGGGGCGAATAGATCAAGAACCGAAAAGGTAGCAGCGGCCACCACACCGATAGTAATGATCTCTTCAACACCTAGCTTTTTACCGGGAATCAAGAATGCGGCGACGGCCACAATGAGTCCCTCAAAGATGTACTTGAAAATGCGAAGTAGGAGTTGCTTGCCGTCAAACGTCAGGTTTGAATCATCAGCCATTTATTGTTATTTAAGAAAATATTCCAAGGGCTGCGCATTTCTCTCGGCTACATGTAAACATGATCATAACGCACAATGGAACCGATGTCACGAAAAACATTGGGTACACCACCACTGACGTGAGAAACGTAACCATCAATGGCCAAGCGTTGAGCAAGGTGCTCCTTGCGATTTCCAAGTATCGTCCCTACATTGACATTAGGAAGAGAGAAAACACCGTTCGATTCGAAAACGACGCCTACATCTTCTATGCCTTGTCCAAGGACTCGTATTTTGAGACGGCGTATAGACGCCTGGTGAAATGGAGTGTGGGCTCGGACCTCAAAACAAAGAAACAATTCAAACCCAAGGTGCCAGCGATGAAAGCGGGCGATGACGAATACGAGTATGTCGATACATACATTCATTCTTTCATCAGTGCACAAGATGCCGAATACATTGGTGGCGAGTTCAAACTAAGGCTCAAGTACATTAAAGTCAAGGAAAACGCAACTGCCGATATCGTCATTGAAGTTGTAAATGTAAACGAGCCTAGAGCAAAGTCAGCATCACCTGTCAAACCTACAACGCTTGTCACACTCCTCGCACAAAAGTTGAATTTGCCTGGCGCGACCGAAGCTGCACTAAAGAAGGTACTCGCATCGATTCCCGCCGACAAGTATCTGAATACCGAGACCTGGCGGCTAAATACCATCACTTAAGGGGGAAATACAACACGATTTCATCAATGGCAGACCTTGTTGATTGCAAAACGAAGGATTATCTTGAGCAAGATCCCGATATTCGGGGACAAAAGTATGTGTGTGTATCTTTCATTTCCCCCGAAGATGTGATCAAACAAAAAGAGACATACTTTCTTAACAAGTTCCTCGGAGCTTTCTCTACCGATCTCACCGATTTCTTCACAAACATGTCGGAGAAGTTTGCAGAGGACTCGTCGGTCCTTGACATGCTCAAGGGACTGAAGCAAAAGTATGACTATGTATTTGCCGTTGAAGAGCTGCAGACTGCCTACAATTTCTTCAAAACGTCCAACGCCGACAAGCTTGAGGCCGAATTCCTTGAGAAGAACGAGTTCCGTACCACCATTCGCGGGCTCAAGATTCGTGGCTCTTATGAAACCCTCCCGGAGGCACAAAAGCGCGCCGAGAATGTCAAGAAGTTCGACCCGGCATTCGACGTGTATGTTGCCCAGGTTGGATGCTGGTGTCCGTGGGCTCCCAACCCTGAGGACATTGAGGATGTGCAATACTCCGAAACGCAACTCAATACTCTCATGAAGAAGTACAAGGAGAATCAGGAGAAGAAGGATGAGCTTTACAGGCTACGCAAGGACGATCTAATTCAAAATGTCAAGATGAACAATACCGAAGCCGATAACAAGCCGGGCATCTCGATCGTGTCGTTTGATGACGAGCCTGCAGCAACTGTGGACGAGGTGAAACAATCCATCGAAGACGTTGATGCGTGGTCGGCATCGAAAGAAAAAAACACATAAAAATATAATATAGAATGAAGACTGTGGTAATCCTGATCCTTTTTATCGGGCTATTTTTTATAGTGAATGGAATATATGAACAAAAACTGAAATCAGTCGAGGAGAACCCAAAGATTGTATACAAGTTTATTCCAAGAACATATTACGAAGAACAGATTTTCGACAACAACGTGACTGCGAAAATGTCCAACATGTTCAACGACAACGACCAACCGTGGTTTATGAATCAAATAGATATTCCGAAACCCCAAAAATAAAATAGTGTGGTAAGGATAAAAATATTCACGTGTCCGAGTGTAACAAGTTCATGTATTTCTTCTGAATATTGTTGAATATTGATTGATCTTGACCCATTGCAATGTTTTTATCCTCCTTGATCTTGCAAAACATGTTTTTAATCGTGTCATTGTCGGTATGTGAATGCGACTTTTGGATCCTTTGGAGATATACAGTATATGGCTCGGTACACATTGCAACAAAAACCTTGAGTCGCATAAACCTATGGTACATGTCAAAACTGATGACATGTCCACTTTGTCTCAAAATCGCACTGTAGAATCCGTGAAAGTCGTTGTTGTATGCGAATAAAACATGTTCCAAATCGGCAAGAGTTTTACGTCGTGCATCAATGTAGATCGCCGATGGTTCCCTTGAATCAATAACATCTGATTGACACTTGATTCCGTAATCACCTCTTCGAATAGTGATATTGTTTTTTGTCAAGACGGTTTTTATTTCAATATTTTCCAAGGATTTACAATCATCGAATTTCGCACGAATTTCCAGTATATGTGTGTAGAATGAACATGTCATGTTTTGTAATTGTTTTTTCAATAATCTGTCCTCGACGTCCTTGACATTTACTGTACTCATCAATCTGTCTTGGTGGTACTTGCTGAGTTCGCGCAAGTATTTCGACGTTTCAGGTACAATGTTCAGCATTGTCTCGACAACTGTATGTGTCATTGCGATGCATTGTATTCAGCTTGTATTCTTTACATCGATTTTTCATGGTAGGAATTCTCGTAAAAATCGATTTTATCAGTATAAAAAGCCAGTGCATCATATAGGTATCATGGCACCCAAGACAGAGTTCACCAAGCCCGGCCAAAAGTTCGCCACTCCGCCGGCAACTGACTCGCTCCTCAAGTTTTACAAGACACTTCACAAGCAAAAAAAGGATAGCGAGATGGCCATGAAGTGGTGTCTTGAACACGGGGTCTTTACGAACGACAAGGCAGCAAGAATCGATGTATTGCTCAAGTTGCAAAAACTCGCACTGAAGAAAAAGTAAAAAGTAAAAATCCATCATCGCCACAACATGTACATACCCATCAAATTTCCTATGAGGAAACACGACATCATCTGAATGATGTGCCCTGACAAGACAGTGGGTGACGTTTGGTCAGGTACACTACAGTCCCTGATAAAGTGCCCCAACTCGCCACATCTATAACACCTATCTTGCGCTGTGATAAACTCGTGCTTTAAAAACGCCTTTTGATAATCATCGATTTTAACCTTGACATACGACCCACCCCGCACATTATCGATGCCGTATGTTGCCATGTATTTCTTGGTAATCTTGTCCTCGTCAAATGGGTCACAATTTTGAAATATTTCAACTACATGGGTAGGTTTATGCAGGCTGGTCCAAGCGGTTGCGCCACCCCTAAAGTGATTCGTGATTCGCCGCATGCAATTATTGGTCTTGCCCACGTAATACTTGTTTCCCTCGCACTTGAGCACATACACATCGGCCATACGGATACATCACTTATATCAGTGTCCTTTATATACTCTATGAAGTTTGATCGGTATTATGTGCGCAAGTTCCCTAGTCACCCGGTGCATTCGTCTATTGATCTGTATTTTCATCCACAAAGCAAGACACTTCTTACACACAATTTCGCTACATCTTTGCCCAATAAAATAATTGCATGCAACAATGCCACGATTTCATCGCATCTTGCCGAACACTTTGAATGTACCAGCGAGTCACATTGGACTACCGTTGCAAAACACAAGAGCGAGATTCTCCGAATGGACATGGTAGTGTTGATGAATACATATTGCAGCGTGGCCTCACGGGATCAAGTGTGGGATCTTTATTACTTTTGCCCGCCTACTGTCAGTCCCACGGCAGTCCGTACAATGTTGCTTTACGAAGAACAAGAAGAGGACAAGGACAAGGATGATGGCGAGTCAGATTATTAGATTCTTTTATTTTCGTTTATGTTACAAAAAAGTGACAGAGATCGATTGTATCATCAGCAGAACATAATGGAAGATTACGATATTGTATACGTGAAAGTCCCTGATGTGATTGACTGGTACCCAGGAGAAGGACAAGATCGCGACGTGAAATCCAAGCGCTACATTAGAAAAGGACAGCGTAATAATGTGAAATACATTGCTTTGTTGACCAAGATAAGTACGGATCACTTCTACCTCCAGTTTGCGAGCTTTGTGATTGATGAAGATATCGCGTACCTAGTGGGATACAAGAAACTCAAGATCACATGCTACGGACAACGACTAAATATAGTCGATGAATCCGATTGCATGTATGATTTCGAGGTACTGGCTATGCTAAACGGGAAGAATATGACAATGCGAGTTCCTGAGGCAATGAAAGAAAATATCCAAGGTGATATTGAATTTTACGATGAGGACTTTTCGGTAATGGATGATGACGTGATGACACCGTGGAAACAGTTTGATTGCAAGTTCAAAGGCGAAATTGTAGTTGTTGTCAAGTGAATATTTCTTTCATATAAAGATTACAACTTGTGGTAGTACTACATGAACATTTGTAAGGATTGCAAATATTTCGCGCCTGATAATGCATTTCATGGCGAAAGGCGCTACAAGTACGCATGGTGTCAGCATCCAAGGTCCAAATCAGTCGATCTAGTTTCGGGAAAACTCACGTACATGACGGCCGAACACATGAGATTCACAAGGAACGATGATACATTGTGTAATATCGAGGGGCAATTCTACGATGCCGAGACAAGTGTGGTGACCAAGACCCTGAGGAACTCGGACATTTATTACTACAGTGGCATTTTCTATCCATTGGTAATCCCTATTGTCCTCATGGTCGCCATTTACATGCATCTCTATTCGAAGCTTATAAGTACGTAAAAAATGAAATGTATATAAAAGCAGAACGACATCAATATACAATAGCAACAATGTTGCTTGAACTACCAATGCCATGTCGAAAGTTGGTGGCACAATCTCTTGTCAAAAACGGACATGCGGCATTAATGCTCGTGTCCAAGAGTGTATACGAGGGTTATGCAAACGATTTTTATGATGCGGTGGATCCAGGTTGTATGGCCGAATTCGACAAGTATATTTTGAAAGACAATGAGAGCATGCAAGAGCTGATTGTTCAACACGATGTGCGTAATATTGATATTGACGCAATCGTTGGTAATTCCAAAGTATCAATTCTGAAGGACATATGCAAGCGTCATAATCTGCCGGTATCTGGTACAAAACCCGTATTGATTGCAAGAATCACAGATAGCAAACATGAGCGTGATACATTGTTAAAACTGAGCAATTATGCATTTGCAGAAGTTGCAAAATGCATGAGAATGAAGCAATATATATGTCCTGTGCGATCAGTTGCCCGCGAGAATTTTTGCGCTCGACGACTCCCAAAGTCATATTCGTTTTCCCAAGCAATAGCTCTTGGTATTCACGCAGATATTCTGAACAATATGTTTGCACTGGCTCAAAAAAACAATCCACGCTTGCGTAAAAAGAAATTCAGGTATTCAAACACAACTTGGCAAATTACACAGGGGATAGGTACAATTACTTTCCCAAAATTGGCAATAACATTGTACAATGAAAAGTTCAAGACAAAACTTGATGCGCGCTTGCAGGCTAAACGTCAGGTTGCATTGCAGCAGCTGTTGACCAAATTGGGTACAAACATGGAGGAAATCGACAGAACTCGACATTATACAGCTAAAAAAATATGTAATGCATTTATCAGTGGAATTGGTTGTAGCATCAACAGAAGAAAGACAATTGTCATAAAATTCACTGATGTTGAGCGCATACTTGAAGAAGTTTTACAACTCGTTACAAAACAAAAGGTTAGACGCGATGAGATCGAGGATCGATTCCGTGACGAGCTACCTAAGGTACGAAAGATGGTTGAGTACATAATTGATGGATATATTTATGGCAACAATGATGATTTATTGCAAGTTGCCAAAGCCATTAAAAGAGAGAGCATCAAAATATCGCGAAAAGAACTGTTGGTTGTTGAATTGACCAAGTTGGACACTAAAATTCGCAGTGACAGCCACTTATGCAACTTGTACATCAATTATGGTACAGGTGATCCAAAGGAAATAGCCATTGTCATGTGTGAAATGAATTTTTACTACAACAAGACATCGTATCCTTCAATCTTGGATTCACTTTACTGCAATAATCGCAAACAACGTTGGTATGATTCTGACAGTGATGACACATATAGCATTGACAGTAGGGATGATGATTATAATATGAATCCTGCAGATCGGAGTAGAAAGGCAAAGGATGAGGCGCTTTTACAATATGCGAAGAAACATCAACATATTGATTCCAGTGTACCAGCATCGCTTGTAAGTAAGTTGCAAGAGCTACAATTTGGTAAGCTATAATACATGCCTATACTCACGATATTTTGGTGAGGCTTGAGCAGCTGCGTTCAAATTCCATTTTGGAATGTATGATGTACTAGTAAATGGACCTCATCATATTGGATACAGGCGACAATTATATTTTGACACTCAAAGATAGAAATTTCGAGACGGCTTTGAGCCTATATGCAATGATGGATATTACTGTGAATCAAATAGAAACGGGTTACAAAATACAAGACGCTACTGCTCAATTCATATATTCGAGCATTGGGCGCATTTTCTCGTATGGGTTCAATGATACCGATGGAAACATCAGGGCAGACAAACTCGTAAAAACGATAGGAAGTATATCCAGTGATGTAATAGACATTCCTTCGAAACTCGTCGAAGATATCGGAAAAACCATCGGATTTTATAAGATTAAAATGTTTTGGGCCAACATTGTATCAAAAGACAAACCAGTGTTTGTAGAGGCACAAGTTAATAAGACAGAAGATGTACCCGGATTTGACAAGATGTATAGCCACATGAGTGATCTTACATACTACCATATCAATACTCCCTCCGAGTCCGAACTCATAACAATGGGAAAATGTGTGATTTATAATACAATCTACAACATCTCACTTGTTGGTCAATGCGACTTGACATTAGAAAAGTCATTCCCCGAATTCAAACTGTCTTTACATATGCCTGTTGGTTGTGACGTCGAGCAATTCACAAAGCATTTCCATAAAGTGTCGTTTGAATCCAAAGAGGACATATTGAAGAAATACGAGGCGTTCAAGACGCTTTACGATATTGGCAAATGCGATGACATCGAGAGTGAAAAGGAAAAGCTACACCGATTCATGGAAAGCGGATATATAATCTCTGATAATCCGGACCAACGTATGAAGGCCAACGATCTTTATAAAGATCTGATCAACTTCGTGGTCGTTCCCTTTAGTGACGTATCACTATTCAAGAAGCGTGCAGCCGGCTACCTCCTTGAACTTGGTTTGAAAAAGAAGAGGTATAGCGATGCTTATTACTATTATGGAATTATGAAAAAAGATAGTATTGTTTTGAATGTAAAAGAATTGGAAAAGCTACGCGAACTTGATAGAAAGAATTGGTTTTTCAAGACAGACAAGGTAAGGGATGCATTGGCCGGACTGAGCAAAGAATTTGAATTGACTTTGAAATCTAGTGGCGCTTCTTGACATTGACACGACATGCCTTTTTCTTCTGGTACTGTGAAGCATCAAACATTTCCTCTTCGTCCTCGTCATTGTCGTCCAACGCAGCTTGATTCGCATAGTGCGCATCCCAAAACTCTTTTGCACCTACTTTGAAGGGTTGATGGGAAATGTCAGCCTTGTACCAAAACACCTTGTCCTGAATCTTGTTGCTATTGCAACTGTTGTGAATAACAAGACATTCATAGTTGTTTGTGCATTGGTCCATGACTGTGCAAAACATTTCAAATGTGGGAAATACGGATGCATAGTTGTCATAGATTCTTCGTCTATTGTTAAAGTTGCCTTCGCGCAAAATGAATGAATAGTCTATATTTGTTCGCAAGTTGGGTGGGATACCTAGTGGATACTGCATGGTAATCAGGAACAATACGTTGTAATGGCGGCCATTCATAAACATGCACCGGATATTCGTGTCGCGCACCCATGTATTGTCATACAGACAATCATCGAGGAGGAGAATGGCCCGCGGATCAATGTTGCAATCCTTGCCCTTTCTCGCTGCCTTGGTCATTTTTGATTTGATTATTTTTTGACGATCCACCACGTTCTTTAGGAGCTCGGGGGTATAGTCGTCGTGTATGAATAAACTGGGAATGAAATCTGTGTAGAACGGTGACGCACTTTCGGTACCGGATATGATGGTTCCAATGGGAATGTCGCGATTGTAGTATAATACGTCCTTTACACAAACCGATTTGCCTGTTCTTCTCGCACCTACGAATACACATACTGAGTCTTGTGCGATGGCTGCCACGTTGAATTTTTGAAGATTCAATGTCATTTTATTATCGTCATGTATGTATTTACTGATCTGAACCGACGTGACCAACATAAAAAAGTTGACACCAATATAAAAATACAAAAAGCACAGACTTGATACAATATGAAGTTTTTCCTAGGATCTGACAAAGCTCCGATCACAATTGAGGATGCTGACCATGTGCACCTATTCCCAACATCAAACGTTAGAGGATGTGTTTCTGTTCGCAATGATAGGAAGCAACTGAGGGTCGAATGCTGGGATGGCATCAAGAAGCATGAAAAGACGTTTGATGTAGATCAAAAGGACGAGGCAAACGAGTATTTGGCCCAACATAACAAAAATAACAATCATAGCGTAATTGCAGTTTTAGCAAGCGATATTACCGACAAAATTACTACAGATTATAGATACATTCAACAATCGATCGAGTACCCGCCCCAAGACATTGATATTGAGCCACGTTGGCTTGGGCTGTATTTGGTCAAGGGTTCAATCAAGGGAATCAATGTCAAGGACCAGGAACTTGTTGACTACATTGGAACCATCAAGCCGATTTCGACACCTTTGATCAAGTCCATCCCAGATGTATACAAGTACAACTCTCGAGATATTCGTATAGAACTTCTTGCCGGCATCGTCGACGGAATAGCACAACTCGACAAAACCGTGTATGATTTGGTTCTAAATAATGAGGTCTTGGCAAATGATATTTTGGAGTTGGCCCTTGGATTGGGCTTTTACGCTCAAATCACCGACAAGGTTGTAAATTCTTCATACGTATACAAACGAGTGAAGATTTACAACACGTATCACACGGCGAGGATCCCGGTGCTTGTTCCCAAGAAGGATTTCGACATTACCAAGGCAGGAGTCATCCAATACCCGCAAATCTTCATGGACAACAACGGAAAACTCAAGGCCAATGCTTGGACTGACGAGATGAAGAACGCGTACAATGCTGTCAAGGACAAGTACACTGTGCAAGGACGTGTCAAGTGGATTGAAATTGTCAAAAATGAGAGCATTTATAGTCACCTAACTCATCAAGCTTTGCGTGCTTATAATACCACCAAGCAACGAAACGTTTGATGTATATATATTTTTTTTAACATTACGTTTGCACCAATCATACTTTTGGGTGTTTCCACTTTTTATTGATAGGCAATCTTCCAGATATTGGGTCAAGATAATTTATTTAAAGGAAATATGAAATCGTTACTGTAAGATGGGTTATATATATCGTATTACAAATATAACAAATAAAAAATGTTATATTGGACAAACAAAACAAAATGTAAATCGTCGATGGTCACAACATAAATATGGGAGTGCTACTGTCATTGCAAGAGCTATTAAGAAGTATGGAAAACAACACTTTAAATATGAAATTATATGCATCTGTTTTGATAATGATATGAACAAATTTGAGATAGAGTACATCAAAATGAACAATTGTATGTATCCGAATGGATATAATATTATTCCTGGAGGGACTAATAATACTTCAGATGAAATGCGAAAAATCCAATCCGAATATATGAAAAATCGTGTTGTAAGTGATGTTACAAGAAAAAAGATTTCTGCAGCAGCAGAATTACGTATAGGGCCATTAAATTCATTCTATGGTAAAACACACAGTGAAGAAAGAAAACAAATCATGAGGGAGGATTTTTATAAGAGACCTCATCCGTGGAAAGATAAACATCTGTCTGATGAA
>Ga0214249_1000677_pt1 | contig 12505 bp, 12 predicted proteins | sample TroBogypolimnion_17_FD_153087 | JGI IMG/M metagenome (GOLD analysis project Ga0214249, IMG submission 153087) | Freshwater microbial communities from Trout Bog Lake, WI - 23JUN2009 hypolimnion | ecosystem: Environmental > Aquatic > Freshwater > Lake > Hypolimnion/Profundal zone | place: Trout... | reverse complement strand
CTTTAAGTAGCTTTTCCAATATATATTCTAAAAGTGAGAAAAAGTGTCTGGGAAAGTCAATGGTCGAATTGATTTTGGACATTTATAAATGTCCATTTTGCAAAAGAGGACCAAGACTTTTGGAAAAAGTGTGTTTTTGCTGCATAATTGATTTTTATGGTCTCACGACAAATTATTTATTTTTCAAAACGTTAGCATATTTTTTTTAAATTTGTTTTAAAAAGGATTTAGGAATATATTATATTTGAATAATATACAACAAAATGACAACAGAAAAGTCTGAAAAGTCTGAATATTTATATTATTGTGAAATTTGTGACTATAAATGCTTTAGAAAATATGATTTTACCAAACACAATATGACATCTAAACATATAAAATCAACAAAATCAACAGAAAAGTCTGAAAAGTCTGAAAATATTTTTACGTGCCTAATTTGCAGCAAAATATTTAAAGATAGGTCAGGACATTGGAGACATAAACAAAAATGTTTACAACCTGAAAATAAAATATTAGACGCTTCTTCAAATGAAGTTATTGTTTTAACTAACCTTGTATTAGAGCTTGTTAAAAGCAATGGAGACCTTCAAAAACAAGTGCTAGAAGTTTCATTACTTTGTGAAAAAAATGTTACAAATAATAATAATTCAATAAATAATAATACAAATATAAGCAATTCACATAACAAAACTTTTAATCTTCAGTTTTTTTTAAATGAAACTTGTAAAGACGCGATGAATATAATGGATTTCGTAGATTCCATCAAAATTCAAATGTCAGACATAGAAAGCATTGGTGAATTAGGGTTTGTCAATGGAATGTCTAAGCTTATAATTAAGAATCTGAATGCGTTAGCAGAAAATATGAGACCAGTACATTGTAATGACCCCAAAAGGGATTCCTTGTACGTTAAACACGCTAACGTTTGGGAAAAAGAAGACTCTGATAATAAGAAAATAAAAAAGGCAATCAAGTACATTTCTCATAAGAATATTTGTTCGATTCCAGAATGGAGAAAAAAGTATCCAGATTGTATTTATAGTGATTCCAAAAAAAGCGACCAGTATAATCATATTGTAGTAGAGGCAATGGGAGGTCCAGGAGATAATGATGATGAAAAGGCTGATAAAATAATAAAAAAAATAGCTAAGGAAGTAACAATTGATAAAAATAGTTAGTTTTATTTTATTAGTATTAATATATGAATAGTAATAAAAGTAATAAAAGTAATAAAAATATTATTCCAACAAAAAAAATAATAAAATCAAAAACAGTTAAATCAAGAATTCCAAGTAGAAACAATGCTATAAAACAAGTTTATAATAGAGACTATTATGGAAAAAAAATATTACCAATAACAGATATAATTCAATATATTAATGCGAATTTTAAAGATTATATGTCTATGAAAGAACAAAAAACAGTATTAAATTTACCATCATCATCACTTGAAGATTTTTTTATTATTGATAATAATTTAAAAGGAAAAGAAAATACTGCTAATGTAGATATTCAACTAAATAAACAACCAAATGTGAGTTTAAATAAATTATTTGCTTATAGTTTATATTATTCAGAATATAAAAATTGGTTTAATTCACAAAATAAAAACATGGATATTTCTTTATTTAAATATCAAATTGGAAAAGACCTTTCTCGAATAGATATTACGATAAATAATACAAAATATAATTCTAATAGAAATGATGATAATAATAAAATAACAGATAATTTTAATATAAAAATAATGACAATTTTATCAACATTTAGTATAATTGATTTTGATTTACTTAATAAAATTGGCATTGCTATGTGTCAAAATATATTAAATTTTCTTATGGATTTAGTTTCAATGTTAATTAGTATAAAAATTGAGCCTGAAAAATTACTAATAACTCAAGCAGAAAAAAAAGTTTCAATTACATTAACAAAATCTCAACAAAATATTATCTATAATTTTAAAACAAAATTTTATATAACAAAAGATGGAGTTGTTTATGACCCAGAATTTACATGTGGAGATATGGAAATAATTTTTGAAATAGATTTTAAAAAAAACACATATAAAATTTTAAAATTAAAATATAAATATAATACTGAGACTTGTTATCAAGGAGAAAATTTACAATCAAGTGAATCAAATGTAGTTGAAAAGGTAGATGAAAAAGATAATTCAAAATATTTTACATATGGAATTCCAATAGCATTAGGAGTTGGAGGTATAATAGCAGCCCCATTTTTATTAGGAGCTTTGGGTGGAAAAAATAAAAAGAGTAAAAAGAGTAAAAAGAGTAAAAAGAGTAAAAAGAATAAAAAGAATAAAAAGAATAAAAAGAGTAAAAAGAGTAAAAGAAGAAACAATTTATAAAATTAAATATATTTATGAAGAATATAAAATTTGAAATTCTAAAGCTAATGAAAAATTATTATTTAATAAATCGATTATTTTGTTATATTTATTAATTAATTTTATTTCTAGTTGTCTTATTCTTACTGGTCCAAAATAATCTCTTGTTTTAAATATTTTATCAGATGGATTATTAATAAGTAAATTATCTGGAGAAATATCTAATGTAATTCTTCCAAGTACGTCATCTCCTATAAATCCATTATGTGTTTGAGACGAAATAGTATTTGTTTCGTGATTATAATTATAGTCATTTACAATTACAAAAATATAATTATCAACTAACCCACAACTTGATTCCCCAGTTAAATAACCATAATATATTGTAGGAACATTGCTGAAAAATAAATCATTATATATTTCTGCCGAAGTTGCTTTATAATATGGTTTATTAAATCCAATATAATTTCCAAATCCACTGTATTGTTCTGAAAAATCTAACTCATAATAAAAATTAGGAGAATATGATGTATTTACTGGAATATTTGTATATATTTCGCTATTTACATAAAAAATAGCTTTACCAGTAACAGAATTAATTGTAAAATTCAAAGCAGTTAATCCATTTGTAGAATTATTAAAATAATTAGTAATAGCTGATATTAATTCCAAATTTGTATAATTGCCATCTGGCAAAGTAATAATTATAAATGTATCTGGAAATAGTGCCATGTTTTTTAGAGTAATTTTAAAGCTATTATTCAATAATTGAGAAGAAATAGAATACCATAATCTGGGTAATTCAAGCGCAACAAGTTTCATAGATATTACATTATGTAATGGAGTTTGTAATTGAAATACAAAATTATTTGAAGGTGTTGTAGTAGGATTTGACCGAAATATAGAGTCAATAGACAATAATTTAGTAATAATTCTTCGTTCTAAAGGATTCACCACACCTTGAAAAGCTTGACTTGATTGGACGTACACAAAAGGTTCTTTTGGTATATGAACTATAGGATGAGTTGGATTAACTTCAACATTGTCTAATTTATTATGTATTATAGTATCTTCAGCATGAAGACTTTTAATTAATATGTTAGTCGCATCATTTAAAAAATTACTAAAATTCATTTTAAATTCATTATTTACATTTTCACTAATACTAATTTTATCATATAATTCCATTTTTGTTTTATTCAGTATATTTTCATCAAAAGTATTATTTAAATTTAAAAATTTTTTTAAATCATCAATGCTATAATTAAAAATATTTAAATCAATATCCATTTATATTATTATTATAAAAAATAATATAAATTAAACTAGTATGAATCAATATGAACTAGAATAATGCTATTAATAATTATTAACTAAAATTGTTTTAAAATAGGATTTATATCTGAATTTGGCAATTCACTTATTTGAATAATTATATTATTATTTTCATTAAATAAATCTGATATTAATTTAATATATTTATTTTGTAAATCTATAGTTGTAGTCAAAAATGGTTTAATAGCCTCTCTATTTTTAATAATATATTTATCTAAATTAGAATTATGATTTAACGCCTCAATTAATTTATTTCCGCCTTGTTCATAATTAAAATTTTCATAATAATACCCAACATCTTTACATAATGATGCGTTATGAACTATAGGCCAACCCATCCAAGCTAAATCAAAATATAAATAATTTAAATTATTTTCCCATTGATGAGATACAGCAATATTTGCGTTTGTTGATATAAATCCTAATGTATTATATCTTGTTTCAATCGATATTTTTTTATCAGCACATAAATCTAAATTATTTACTATTTTATTAAATGACACTAAATTAAAGTCATTAATTCCTTTTTTTTCAGATATATTACTAACAAATATGTGTTTAATATTTTCATTATTTAATCTATACGCATTTTCACAAACAAGTAATGCTGGAAAAGCCCATTTCATAATACTTATGTTTGGTTCAAATATAGCAATTTTTTTATTTGTATTTTCATTATATTTATATAATAAATCATCATATGTTTTGTTTTCTGACATAATTGACAAGTTTATCGCATTTTCAGACCAAATAAATGGAACCTCAATACATTTAGACCTATATAATGTTTGCCAATAATATTTATTTGAATTTGTATGTTGTGGAATAGACCAAATTTGACTATATAAAGATTCGTCATTTTTACATATATATTTACCTAGGTCTAAAGACTTATGTTGGCTATATAATATTTTTTCAGCATCTATAATATATGAATTACCACATAAATAATAAATTACTTTGGTTTTCATATATTTTAATTGTTTTATAACATATGAATCTATTTCATATCCAACACTAATTACAACATCAAAATTAAGAGTATATATTTTAGAGTATTTAATATGTTTGAATTTGTCAGAATAAAATATTTTATTATTTATTTCTGAAATACAAGTGTTATTATCTAAAATAAAATAACAATCATAACCAATATTACATAATAATTCTCCTAAATATAACACATTTTGAATAATTCCATTTGAAAATAATGATTGAACATCATTTGGTAAATGTAATGTTATTCCAATTTTAGTATCTTTTATTTGTTTTATATATTTGTCAGAAATTTTATTATTTGAAGGAATGATAGATTTTCCATGATAATGTGTTAATAATAATTCATTTTTATTATTTATAGTTTGGCATATATCTTTTTGTAGTGCTTTTTCATTAAATATTACATATTTTTTGTTAATTATATCTTTTGAATTAACTAATATATCATCTAATGCTCTATTATAAGTATCAATGATATTGTATAAATCTTTGCAAATATAAAATTTATCATTTTTTAATACACATTTATCCAGATTATACAAATTTTTAAGTGCTGTATATATAATTGTATTGTTTTTTTCACACCCGATAAAGCCATTAAACATTGTATTCGGTTGTAAAATAGAATTTACAGTAAAAAAAGAATAATTTTCAACAATAGTTTCAATTTCTTTCTCTAACATCGCATCACTATTTATATATACACCACCATTCAAATATAAAAAATAATATTTAAAAAAATCACTTTTATTCTGCGCTAAATCAAAAGAATTAAATACATCAATCGCATTTGGTAATTCTAAAATTGGATTTTCTTTTAAATAACTTATTATTTCTTCGTCATTAAAATGGTGATAAACCCAATTCGAACATTTTGATTTTAGAATTTCTATAATATAATCTGGTGGTTTAAAAATAGATATTTGAAAAATTATTTTTGAGATTTTCATTCACGTAGTAATATATATAAATAATAAAAAAAAAATATAATAACGTATTTAACTCATTAATAAAATCCAAGCATATACATTATTTTTATGTACATTAATTAATCTCGCAAATTTAAATGGGTCTAAATAAAAATTGGTAGAACCACCTTGCTTAATATACATTGAAGAATAAATTAATTGACTGATTTGACTATTTATTGACAAAGAAATTCCACTATTATTTACGATATTAATTGTAACACCATCACTTATTAATTCAGGTAAATATATGATGGTATTCACATCAATAATTATATTTGGTGAATCTAATAATATATAATATATAGGAGTACTTGTTATATGTATAAAAGGTATATTTGAATTATTATTCGTTGTTGTATTATTCGTTATATTATTAGTTGTATTATTAATTGTATTTGGTATATTTTGATTTCCAGAAAGAAACGCAAAATTGAATGGCTTATTATTATAACCAATATATAATTTATTTAATGCCATATAATATATAATTTATTTTATTGTAATATATAATTTATTACTATATATTATATGGCGACCGCAACAGGAAATACACTTTATCTTGGTTCAGCAATAACAGTCCAGGGGTATTCAGATTCCACAAATATTGTTACGATAACTCCATCAACAACACTTACAGGTTTACAAAATCCAATAAATTCTTCAGACGCCGTAAATAAAGGTTGGCTGGATACACAAATATCTAGTATTATTGGATTAGATAATAATCTTTTAGCTTCACAATTTTTAATTTTAAATACCGCAATAAATACGTATGAATCGAGTGATTTAGCTTATATGAATACTTTATCTAGTACCTTATCCACCACAAATTCAACCGCAGTTGTTTTATCTAGTGCGTTAACAAGTGAAATAAATTCACGAATCTTAGCTATTACAGCTACAAATTCATCCGTTACTAGTTTGGCTACTGGATTAACAAGCGAAACAACGAGAGCAACCGCGGTTGAAGGCACAATAAATGCTAATTTGACAAATGAAATAAATTCACGAATCTCAGCGATTACAGCTACAAATTCAACCGCAGTTGTTTTATCTACTGCGGTTTCAACCGGATTATCAACTGAAATAAGTGTACGAGCTTCAGCAGTTACTAGTTTAGCTACTGGATTAACAAGTGAAACAACAAGAGCAACCGTGGCCGAAGGCACATTAAGCACTAATTTATTAACTGAATTAAGTGTACGAGCTTCAGCAGTTACTAGTTTGGCTACTGGATTAACCGCTACAAATTCAACCGCAGTTGTTTTATCTAGTGGTATTTCAACAAATCTCTCAACAAATTTTTTACAAGGTACAACAATTACTACTAGTTTGGCTACTGGATTAACAAGTGAAACAACAAGAGCAACCGCGGCCGAAGGCACATTAACTACATCAATTACTAGTTTAACTACTGGATTAACCACTACAAATTCAACCGCCGTTGTTTTATCTACTGCGATTTCAACAAATCTTGTAACATTAAACACAGTTCAAAGAATGGCTATTAAAACACAAATTGTGCCAATTAATACATTTACGATTCCTACAGCAGTTACTAATGGTATTACTAATAGAGAACCTCAATATATACCAACTTATCCAATTAACGCAACTAATTTATTGGATGGATGGACATTTGTAAAACCCGTATCTAACACGACTGATTATATTAATTGGGGTAATACTTTAACAAATACAAATAATGCTTTAAATAGTGTTATATTAGGTTCAAACATTGCACAAATTTATTTTACTTGTTATATACCAGTTATTCCAGCAAGTGATGCGTCCTGGGGTTATCATGAACTACCAATGTTGCAAATATCTATTTTGACAGGTTCAACAGTATCAACATTAACATTTAAAATGTTATCATCCGCCATGATAACCGCCCCTGGAAATTATACTTTTATAGCAAATTTAAACGACCCTGTTGGTGTAAATAGCAATTATTTTAATTCTGAGGTTGTACTATTGAGTTACGTTGGAACTGTTACGTATACTGGTGTTAGTCAGAGTTTATATGCGTCAAATCTGACTGCTGTTGAAGGCGCGACAACCGCCGCAGTATTTAATTATATTTCATTTATCATGGCTGGTATTCAATTTATTTCTGTAAAATCAAGTCCCTTGCGTAAATCCAATTTTATAATAAGTAATATTCAAACGGAAGTTGTAAGTAATGGAAATTTCACAATCATACCTGGAACATATGAGTTTTTATTTACAAACGCAACTGTAAATGATAAATATATGCATAACGCAATAAATTATTTATACTCAGCATTGTATAAAAATAATGTAACAGTTATAGTACCAATCAGTTAAATTTTATATTATATTGGATATATTATAATTGATAAAAATAATTAATATTTTGGATTTTTATAATTAGTTAATATAAATGCGAATTTTACATACATTAGTAGTTATGTTTGTTGGAAGTTTTATAATTCAATATTTTTTTATGAGTACAATAATGGCAAATAGTATGGCAAATATAACAAATAGTTTAGGTAAGGTTTATTTATCAATTATAATGGGTTTGTATATGATGGTTATAGAAATAATGATGCACAACCATCAATATAACGTGTTTAGTATGAAATATTATATAATTATTGGTTGCTTATTAGGTCTATTTATTTATTTATATAGAGCACAAAAATACATAACAGATAAAGAATATTTAAAAGAAATGATAGAGCATCATTCAATGGCATTATTAACAAGTAATAAAATTTTAGAAAAAACAGATAATTATAATGTGTCGAAATTAGCAAAGAATATTATACAAAAACAGGAAGATGAAATACGAGATATGAAAGGAGTTTTAATAAATTTACAAAAATAAATATAATACTTTTAAAATGTATAGATGTTTAAAAGTATTTCAGAATTTAATAATACAAGTGATTATTTGTCAATATTAAATGGTGTTTTAATAACTGATTTATGTGTTATATTTTTACTTATTTTTGGATTTATAAAATCAAAAGTATTAGTTGGATGGTATAAAAAATATAATTTAAGTGCTGTAATAGCTGATGTATTGATTATTATTATAGTAATAATCATAGCTAGATTTGTTTATCCTTATGTATTTGGAGAGAGTTTCTCTCTAATTAAATTTATTGGACTAGCAGTAGCAATCCAAATAACTCACGATATATTATTTTATTATATGTTTAAGATGGTCCCACGAGGAAAAAATATGATGTTAGATACATTCAAAGATTATGCGAATGAAGTAGGGTTTAAAGCTGTTTTATCTGATAGTCTAATGATGATTTTAGCTTGCTTGTTAAGCTCTTATTTTGTATCGCTAAATTTGAATACTAATATAATCATATTAATTCTCGCTATTTATATTTTGCCTTATGCTATTTACAACTAAGGATTTCTTAAATAATTGAATAATATTTTTGTGCTTCATCTGTTTCAATATTAACTTGTGGTGGAGTAGGCCATTCAGAGTACGAAATTGCCTTTGATGTCGGTCGTTCAAGAGCCAATAATTGTTTAAGAGCTGTCATTCTTCTCTCTAATGGAAACATTTTAATAGGTAATTTACGAGAGATTTGCTTCCATCTCCATTCAAATTGAAGAGCAGCAGGCCAATCAGGAAATCCAGAAACGTGACAAGCTCTAACCCAAGTTTCTCCTTTTAGTACCTTAGCACTTGTAGCGTGTGCGCCTCCTTTGATTTCTTTATTATGTTGTCTAAGACGACGTTCAAGGTCAACAGTGGCTCCTACATATGTACCATTATCGCTAGAAACGAGTAAGTAAACATAAGACATATAAATATATAAAATAATTGTTTATATATTTAACTACTAATTTACACAATTGAAGTAAAATTTTATCGAATGATATATTTAAGAAATACAAATAGGTTCACCTGATATATCACTGTATTCAAATATCTCTTTGACTTCCATTATGTGGTCGTATATATCTTGTTTTTTATCTATGTATGAATCAATTGTTTCAAGTAAATCATAAATATCTCTTGCATTTCCACATGAATAACATGCAGGACCATTTGTTTTATTAATCAATATATAAATACCTATAAATCCAAAACAAGAAAGATGTTCAATATGTGTTTTAAGAAAATCAATAATCTCATTTAAACATATATCATTTAAATCAATTTCATAAATATTATCAATCTGATACATATCTATAAAATCATTAGTTAATTTTTTTAAATCTTCACAAAAGGACCATTCAAAAGTTTCCCCTTCAATGAATGATTGAAGTAGTATCCATTTTTCAAGAAACATAAAAAATGATTTAATAAGAGACTTTTTCAGTTCACTCCAACACATATTACCATATCTCCAATATTTTTCAGTATTTTTAATTTCTAAACAAACAGTCATAATAAATTAACTATTAATTAATATTTAAGTTAAAATAAATATTAATTAAACTTTTTCTCATTTTAAACGCTCAATTTTACACATCTTCAAAATCATAAACTGCTTTCATCATTTCAGCTAATTCTTTTATAGTATTTTTTAATTCTTTAATTTCATTTTTCATTTCTTTTACATCATTTTGTAATTCTATATAATCTATTTGTATTGGTTTAATTTTTTTTCTGGTTTATCTGCTATTTTATTTTGCTTTTTATCTTTATTATTAGACACTATTTCTTTGTATAAATCACTATTTTTATATGCGATATATCCTCTTGCTGATTGTCTATTAACAATATAATTGTGCTTAAATAATCTACTAATTATTCCACCAGGTGCTCTATTATGTATTTTTGATATTTCTATTATATCAATCATATCTTCATTATATAATTTATTTAATTGTGTGTCTTCTTCTTGCGACCAAGCTTCTCCAGCATTTTTAAATATAATTTCCATTTATATTATGTTATTGAAAATAATTTTAAACTATTTTCAATTTTATTATAAAATAATGGGCGTTTTAAATGAGAAAATGTGTAAAATAAGTTACATATTGGTTCCAAATGTTCTCACTGCTTTTTATTTTGTTTTTGGTTTGCTTTTGGATACTTTATCTTTTTTGTTACTAGTAGTTGAATCCAGAACTTGGTCATGAATAATTGGTTCTACAAAATTAATAACAATATTTTCTATTAAACCTTCATTAAAATCATTAGTTTGTTCAGAAGCGGTTAAAATATTAATTTCTTTATTTTTTGGATTAAATTTACAATTTCTGATATGTGCACCTAAGCTTGCCTTATTTCTTCCAGACCAAGAATTACAAAATGTACATTTAAAATCATTATCATTTTCAATATTACCTAATTTCATAAATAATTTTTTAATTTTGGGTAGTTGAATATCTTCCATTTTATCTATAAGTTGTTTAGTTACTAATTTAATTGTATCAATCATTTGTAATTTTTGTGATACAAAATTTCTATACTCTTCAATAATATCTTCCATATCTTCTTTATTAATAGAATAATCATCATCATTAGTATTTTCTATAAGTTTTAATTTTAAAGCTAGATTATCAATAATATCAATAGCAATTTTAATTTTGTTAGCATCATATTCAGCGTTAGGAATGTAAATATGAATTAATCCATTAATAATATCAATTTGAAAATTATTTTTATATGTAATAGGACTTTTTTGAGAGATAAAAATGCCGTGTAATTTTTGTATTTGGAGGTCTCTTTCAAATTTTTTAACTTCATCTGTTGTAACAGAACGTCCATAATCTTTATTTTCAAATAAAATAGATGGCTTACTTTTATCCATTCTATTAATTTTTATATCACACGTAGCAGTATCAGAATTTACTTTAATAATTTCATCAGAAGGCATAAGTGATTGTAATATATAATATAATTCTGCTTCGGAAACATTTCCTTTTGTACTGGAATTATTTTTATACTTATTTAAAAAATCATTAAGTTCGCTTGTTAATTTTTGATTAACTGACTGTTGTGTAATCAAATTATCTTTAACTGTTTGGATTCCTGTATTTGTTCTCTCTTCACTTGATTGAATAAAGCTAAAAATAGGTTGTTGAATTGTAGAAATCATTTTAGTAAACTGAGCTTCTATGTCCTTAATAATAACATCAATATTAGTATCATCTTTATTATTTAATTCTAAAAGCTTAGTAGTATCTTGTGTAATAGAAGAACAAAAAGTCTTGATACAATTTTCAATTTGAAGATAATTTTTATCTTGGCTTTTTGGAATAACATCATTAACAATTAAAGTAGTTTTTGCTAGAAGATTATCATTATTTCTCTCTATTAGTGAACTAATTTTTTCATTAGTAGTTAAACTATTGTTTTGAAGAATTGTTTTTATATCTTCTATGTACTCTTTTTTGGATTCGCCTAACTTAATAATAATATCTGATTTAAAATTTGTATGTATATCTGTTACCATAGAAAGAACTTTTGAATTGATAGTATTATTTATGGTATTAGAGAGATTAGATGATAAACTTTTTAGAATATCAATAAATATATGATTCATTGCGACAAATTCAAGATTTTTATTCTCTCTATAGAATGATAATATAGTCTCATCTGTTATTTTAATATAAGTATCTTGGACTTCCATTTATATTATTATATAAAATTTGTATTTAATATGTTTTAAGATAAATATATATTAAATTTAGAAAAAATTTAGAACAGATTTAAAAACTAAAGTAAAAAAATTCCAAATTTAGAAAAAAATTAGAACAGATTTAAAAACTAAAGTAAAAAAATTCCAAATTTAGAAAAAATTTAGAACAGATTTAAAAACTAAAGTAAAAAAAATCCAAATTTAGAAAAAATTTAGAACAGTTTTAAAAAACTAAAGTAAAAAAAATGTAAAATTAA
>Ga0214249_1000671_pt1 | contig 12569 bp, 23 predicted proteins | sample TroBogypolimnion_17_FD_153087 | JGI IMG/M metagenome (GOLD analysis project Ga0214249, IMG submission 153087) | Freshwater microbial communities from Trout Bog Lake, WI - 23JUN2009 hypolimnion | ecosystem: Environmental > Aquatic > Freshwater > Lake > Hypolimnion/Profundal zone | place: Trout... | reverse complement strand
TACTGGCTTATTGGTATGCTTCGTTACTTCTTGCGCCCAAGATAATTGCATCAAAGTTTTACCAAGTCCACAATCTGCGAAAATTGCATACTTCCCGGCTTTTAATGCCCTTAATACAATAAACCTCTGAAAATCGAATAAATTAGGGTTTAATGTTTGAGGGACAAATCCACTTTCAACGTGTGTTTTTTGTTTTGTTTGTAAAAATTCATCGTAAGTCATTGTTTCCATTTTTTTAGTTAGTTAAATTTTATTTTCTGTTAATGCTGTTATCAGGTGGATATGTTCCTTTTTAATTGTAAATCCATCTTTATCTTGATTGACGTAAGCTATATAATCTCCATAGTAGGCTTGATAATAGCTTATTTGTCCTATGTTTAAGTAGACACTAACTCCATGTCTTTGTGCAGGTATAAATTTCATTTTCTTAAGTTTTAAATTCTGTTTTTACTAAATCCGTTCTCTTTACTCCATAGTGGGTTTAACTCTACGTAATCGTGGCAAGGTCTGCATATCGCTACAAAGTTATCGACATCTACTAATAAGTTGCCTATCCTACCTTGAACATGGTGTACATCACTAGCGTAAATCTTACATCCAGGGAGTTTAACTTGGCATAGTTGATGTTCATTTAAGAACTCAAGGCGTAACTTCAAATATTCAGCGTTCTGCTTCTTGCGCTTATCCGACAATGGGGCAATCTTAGTAACCTTATTGCCATCCTTAGGATATTTAACAGAGCATAGCTTACAGTATCCTCTAGCCCATATATACTGCTCTGTCTTACATCCTTTACATATCTTCTTCTTAGCAACCATACTCAGGGGTCCTGTCTTTTACTGATTTATACTCATAATTCCCTTTGATACTCTCTGCCACGTACTTTCCTAAGCTATCAGCGTTAACAAAGTCAAAAAATACATCATCAGGGACATCAAGATACTCATAGATTCCTGATTTAAACTGAATAAATAAACTTTGTCCTTCTCTGCCGTAGGCTAGGATGGTGCTACTTTCTTGTTCTGGTTTGATTAATCTTAAGTTTTCCATTTTTTTGTTTTTATTTGGTTAATTAAAAAGCCCTTTTAATTAGGGCTGTTATTACTTTTCAATCCTAATTCACTCTGTTTTTTTTAGACAAGTTCAATATCTATTGCTGCTGCGCCTTTACCATTTTTTCCTGCTCCGATGCTGTATTCTACTAAATCATCAGTCTTTAATTCTTTGCAATTGATAAATTTAGATGCGTGAAAAAAAACATCTGTGCCATCAGGTTGGATAATAAATCCATACCCTTTGCCTTGATCGTAAAACTTAACTTTACCCGGTATTCTTTTCTCTTTAAACATTTTTTTAAATATTAATTTATGCAAATTTATACAAATCTTTCGAAGTAACAAAATCTTCGTTAAGATTAAATTCTTTGGTATCGGAAACATAATATCCTTGTTTTATTTTTCTATCTTTTATGAGTCCACGGACAAGGCTCTTATTACATTTTAATATTTTAGATGCATCTTGTATGGTCCTACACGTCTTCTCTAGTTGTAGCGTTGTGCTATTAAAAAGAAATATTTGTACTGGTTTACTCATACGGAAATTCCTCCTCTTGGTTAATTATTCCTACTTGTTTATTAAATTTTATTGACACTTTTGGTAAGGCTTTTTTGTCTATCATTTTCTGCCATTTTATTTCTGTGTAGTCCTTTTTTATATGCCACCAGAAGTTAGATTTTGACAGGATGATATGGATAGGTATTTTCAGCAGAGGAATATCTTTTAATACTCTTGTTGTTCCTTCTTGCGAGAAGGTAACATCTGCTGAAAATATCTTCGTAGCCATCAGGACCAATTAAATACTCTGTCCCACAATCCCATTTCTTCGTACTTCTCAAGCCTATGTTCCAGGATAGAAACTACATCTTCGTGTTGTTTGTGATTAAGTTCTATCTCCTTTTTAAGTTCAAGGATTTCTACGTTTAATTCATCAATTTGATTATTGAGGACTTCGATATTGTGATGGGCTTGTCTTAATGCAGATTGTATCATCTCTGTCATTTCTTTATGTGCTTTAAGTTTTTCTTCACACATAGTAAAATCTGCTTTTAACACTGTATTTTCTTCTTTGTATACATCAATCATTGCATCTTTAGCCTTATTGCTTTGAGTTAATTGATCTATTTTCTCGTTCAACTTGATTATTCCTTCAAGTTCTGGTGAGAATTGGTTGATTTCCTTGCTAGGTTTTGGTGTTGTGTCCTTTTTAGGTTTTGGTGCTTGTTTTTTAACGGCAGCCTTTGGCGATGGTTCGCTTTTCTTCGACATTTTTACTTGTTTTTTCATTTTTTATAATTGTTTGATGGTGAAATTACAATACTCTTCTCTCTTAGGTACTATCTCTTTAAAGGAATGTAGTTCATAAACTTGTGAATCATTAAAAAAATACCTCTTTTGCAGGATGTCTAGGAATAACTTTTGAGGATTATCTAGGTCTGCTAGAGGACTGCTGAATCCAAAGATAAAGGTAACTTTCAATGGTCCTTTAGGAATCTTTAGGTCAGGAAGCATCCCCATAACAGTCTTTTCGTATTCTTTATACTCCTTGGTTTTAAACCTTTTACCTTGCCATGCTTTGTTTACGGACAAAGGTTTTACATGGACCATAATACCTTCGTGCATATTAAAGTTAGGAAGTGGAGCAGGTTTTGCCTGAGGCATATTGCTTATTTTCTTTATTCCTGCCTTCTCAAATACGCCAGGCGATGTTTCTATCATCCCTAAGGTAGAAAGGTCGTTAAATGTAAATGGCTTACTCTTCATTGTTGAAATTTTATTTTAAGTTTCTCTAATGCTTTTTTATCATCAAAAGGATCATCTACTTCAACAATGACATCAATATTTATCCCATATCGGCAGGCGAGCCAAGCGATGGCATCAGAACTAAGGTTATGAGTCTTATGGTTATTTAGATACAAGGATAATGTAGATATGTTGATGTTCTTCATTCCTCTAATCTTGGCATCTGTCACCATTTCTGCTAGGGTTAACTCTAGTTGTTTTCTGCGATAAATAAGAGCATTTCTTACCTCTTCATTGTCTTTAATAATGTTTATTTTCATTCTGGTTCAGGTGTTGTTATTCCATTTTCTTCTAAAAATTGTCGTACATCGCTAATAAATTCATTCATTCGCTTTTGGCTAGTGTCTGCGGTAGATAGTGTAGTTACAATAAGCACGGTAGTAAATCCTATCTTTTTCTCTATCACATCTTTAAGGAACTCGGAAGCAAAGTATTTATGTATTTCGTCCTTTTTCCATCCTCTAAACATCTCTGTACTGGCAGCGAGAGGTATTAGAACGCCTCTATAATATCCGTGAGTTTCAGTAGAAGGTTTTTTGTTTACTTCTTTAAAACAGGCTTTTATCTGTTTGCCTTTCATTGAGGATATGATGCTTCTGTACAGGCTTTTATTGTAGAATGTGATAGTTCCATCTTCCTTGACAAATGCATCGTGCCATATCTTCATGTCGTTGTTCATGAGGCAATATTTTTGTATGTGATGAACTCTTCCTGAGGTATGCCATTGTTAAATTGCGGATCTCCTTTTATCTTAGGGGCGTTGAGAGAGTCAGGAAATGCCATAAAGAGAGAGTATTCTATCTTAGGCTTACCTTCATGCATAACTACCTTATCATCTTCTACGTGATGTACTTCTCTCACTGCTATAAATAACTCTTTTCCTAATAATTCTTCTTTTTTAGGTAGTGGAGTATGGTTTACACGGATGCACCTGAGGATGTTGTTAAAATACTTTTGCCTTGCTCCATTGTCGATGATAAATCCTTGCTCGTGAAATCCTTTGTTGTTCTTGAATCTAACGATGATAATTAACTTACCATTTAACCTTACTACGTTGTTATTTTCATCCCTGAGGGAGAAGATATCTTCAATTATTACCTTATGTAATCCAGCTTTTAATTCGCTCTCTTTAATCTTAATCTGTGATGTTCTCATAATCTTTAATTTAATAGGTGGCAGTAGGGCTGTTTAAGACGCAGTTTCAGTTTCTTTAAATTTACCTAAGATAACCTTAGTTATCACCTACAGGGCTTATGGATTCCTCCTCCCGTTCCCCTTGTTGCCACCTATTTTTTTATTTAAAACAAGGGTGTTTGTTGCCCTCGTTACACATACAGGTGTAAAAATAATTCTAAAATGGCAAATCATCATCGTAATCTTGCTCCTGCGCCTTAGGCTGAGGACGAATAACCTGCTCTTTAACATTAGGTTCTTTTTCCTCTACTTCTCCTACATTAGAAGAGTGATTTTTAAGGAAGTAGGAGGTAAGGTATTCTTGGAGTACCTTATCTAATTCTATGGCTTGTTGTTCTGTTTCAGCAGATACTTTACCTTGAACAAACGTAGGGCTTTTAAACCTAGTAGCACCTTTCTTTTCATCGGTGAATCCTGTGATGGTTAACGACCCATTATAGATGTCTTTCCCTTTGCAGAACTCAATAAAGCTAGATAGGGAAGAACCTACAAATTTGATATGTCCTAGTTCTAGCTTGTTATTCTCTTTGTAGGCGATGTATACTGATGCTACATACTTGGCACTTTTGCAACTTGGATTTACTTTGATTTCATCCCAAAGTCCCTTGGCGTAGATACCTTTCTTACATCTTACGATAAGTTCATCTTTCCTGATGTCCCTAACTTCATTGGACCATAGTCCAGATTCAGCTTCATCATCGTAGCCTCCTACGGTATTTAACCTGTCTAATACTAGGAATGAGAAGGGCAATTTGTGGAATACATTACTCTTAGTTTCCTTGTCATAATGCTTAATAACTCCATCTTGGGCGTTCCATTCGAAAAACTTCTTTGCTGGGTTAGTTAGTTGTGTGTTTGTGTTACTTCTGCTCATGTTAATTGTTTTTTAATTGTTTACAAATATAATATAAATTATCGCATTACAGGTGTTTCCTCTATGTAAAATTTAAAGCCATTGATAACTACTTGTTCTTGAAATTGTTCGGTAGTTAGTGTCTTCATAAATTCCTTTACTTTAGCTTCATCTATCATAAGGAATTGGCGAGGGATTAGGTCTTCGTTGAATACTTTAAACTTCTTATCCCTACGGAATTTACCCTTATTTACTTCTACGTTGCTTAGAGCCTCGTTCTTTTTATCTACTGCCGAAGACATTATTTGGTCCTGCTGTTCTAGGATGGATACGGTGTTATTAGAACTTTCTTGGATGATGTCTATTGATTCGGTAGTTACGTTGGTAGATGCTTGAATCATATCTTTACGTAGAGCTATCAATTGCAATGCACTAAACTTAGCGGCAGAACTTTCGTTGGCGTAGATGCCATAGATGTTATGATCCACCCATTTGGCGTTAACTTCTTGGGTTAATTCATCGCATTGGCTAGCGGTAGCACATTGGGATATTCTCCGGGTAACGCTATTACGTACAGAAACTAGCAGGTTAAGGTGTTTATTGTTTAATTCTTCAATTTGCTTCCTTTTAAGTTCTTCGGAGTCATTCCACTTCTTTAGCTCTTTCTTACCATACTCTATGGCTTCTTCCAGGTGCGAGGTGATGTTATCTTTAACGAACTTATTTACATAATCTACTACTTCTTTGTAGGGCCTTCCTATGTCCTTGCGCTTCTCTTCTGATGCTTTAAGCATCTTATTAGCGAGGGATAGGGATTGCTCTGCTATTGATAGCGTAGTAGCGTCTGTAATTTTGATAGCCTTACATTGGTTGACTACCCTTTGTACTTCTTTGGCAGTATCCTCAAATTTAAGTTGAACTGCTGTTTTGCTCTTTTGTAAGAATACATCTGATGTACCCATTACCATTTTGTTTGTTTCCATTTTTTTAAGTTTTTGTTGTTGATGCAAATATATGTAATTTATTTTTATAATGAAAATTTTTTCTTTTCTATTTGTTCAAATGCTAATCTAGCTTCTGCTATAGTTACTCCTTTTGATACATCGTACTTATTTTTTTTAAGCACATATATTTGAGCCACAGATGCGGGGGCGTTGCTAATGAGCCTATTGGCATCTCCTTTAGAATATTGATAATTCTTTACATCATATCCTAGTTTATCTAGGAACATAAGTTGATTCATAGTTGCAGGGTCCTTCATCCTGATGCTATCCGACAGAACAACTTTAGGAAGAGGGAACAGGCTTACTCTTTGGTCTTTTGCTCTATTTGCTTGAAATAGTTTCTCTCTTGATTCGATAATCTTTTCTTTCTTCTTTGTTGTAGTAAATAGGCGTTGTTCTACGGGTTTATCCTGATCTAGCGACCAAGTATTTACAAGTTTGTGTCTATAAGAGCTATCACAGATGTCTAATACGAGGCAATTAGGTTTATTAGATTTCGCTATTGCTTCTCTTCTACCTTCGGGATTATCTATTCCATCGATAGTACCTGGCAGTGTCCTTGTCCCTCTGCCAATCATTTGCATAAAGAGGGTTAAGGATTTTGTTGGTCTAGCCATTGTGATGCAACCTATTGAAGGAACGTCCATGCCAGTAGTAAAGAGTCCTACGTTAACAAGGTGAGTAATCTCTCCTGACTTGAATCGGTTAAGAGTACCTCGCCTGTCTGATGTAACTTCTTGATCAGAAACAAAAATCTCTGCCTTTTCTCCTTTTTCTGTTAGTTTTTGTGTTACGTTCTTGGCGTGTTCTATGTCAACGCAAAAGATTACGTTTAACTTGCCATCAGCGTACTTCTTATAACTCTCGTAGATTAAGTTATTACGGGCATCGGTGTCAACCTCTTGGCGCAAATCTCTCTGGTTGAACTCACCTGCTGTGGTCTTAACATTGTCGAGGTTAAGGTCTGTCCTTATCTGAATGGCATCTAGCTCACATAAGTACCCCTCTTCAAAGGCTTTGAGCATTGGGTATTGATAAACAATATCATCATAGATATCTCCTAGGTTGCCACCATCGGCCCTGTGAGGTGTTGCTGTGAGGCCTAGAAGTAATCGAGGTGTGAAGTAGTTAATTATCTTTCTTGCAGTCGTAGAGCATGATCCATGGCATTCATCTTGGACTATCGCATCGAAATGGTCTTTAGGTATTCTGTCCAATCTCCTATGCAAAGTTTGGATGGAAGATAGTATTATTTCGGAGTCAATGTCAAAATGTTCTGCCTTGACAATACCAATTTTTTTAAATACGTCGTACTCTGGTGGGGCAAATACACCTTGGCTTTTAACATTATTGATGAACTCTATCAGGCCTCCATTTTGGTCAACTAACTTGGCTACTGGAACATCAGGTGCTAGGTCAGATAGGAAGGCAACACCTGCCTGTTCTAGTAACTCCTCTCGGTCAACACACCACATCTTACGTTTGAAATCGGCTAGTGTCTTGACAGCAGTGTAGGTCTTACCGCATCCGGTCGGTAAGACTATTATCTGCTTCTTAACTCCTCTTTGCAGGGCGTTTTGTACGGCTATTATTGCTTCCTTCTGATACGGTCTTAGTTCTTTTGCCATCTGCTTTTGATTTTTTGGTGTGTGGTTTTTTTTAGTTGTTTGTAATTTCAAAATACTATTTCAATTCTTTTTCAGCAATCTTGATTAGGTGACGTGCTAATCCTTCTTATCTAAGGTGTTAGTTTTGTTATTTCCTTCCTTACTTTCTTTTCGGCTTTTTTTCGGGGCTTGTAACTTGCGCCTCTAGTGTCGGGGCATTTTTGGTTAAGTAGTCGCCTTATTCGTCCGATAGTTTCAAAGTTCGATACCTTTCCCTGCTCCATTAACTTAAAGAAGTCGGGGTTTTTCAGTCCGAGTGCTTTTATTTCATATTTGTAAACTTCCTTGTATAGTAGGATGTCTTTGTCCCTTGTTTTCGGCTTGGAGAGTAATATATCCATTACTAACGGCCATCTTTTTTTTAGCTTTTGTATCATAGTTCCATGTATTTAAGTATGTGAGCGATTACTTCTATTGTCCACCCATTGCCGAGTGATTTGTATTTTTGTGTGTCGGATATTCCTGCTCTCTGGAGTGCTTGTTGTCCTCCTGAAATACCGTCAAAAAGGCTTAGTATATTCATTTTCATTATTTGTTTATTAAATCAATTTGTTGTTGTGTTATTTCTTTTTCTTTTGAAGTTTTAAAAATAAGGGGGACTTTCACCCCCTTTAGTTTTATTTAATTTGCTTACCTTCCACTCCTCTTTTAAGTCTATCTGCTGTTCTTTTGTTCAACCACATTAAAGATTCCTCTAATTTGGTTATAACAATAGCATTTTCTCTACAAGGGAATTTACTTTGCAAGTAGTTCATTCGGTCAATTAGCATAGCCAATACTTCCTCGTTAGTAGTTCCATCGGCTATTGTTTTCAGTACAGTTGAACCTTCAGTTATTGGTTCTTTTTGAATAAACTGAATAGTTTGTCCTTGTTGTTCTTTGTTTTCAAAATTGCCCAATTCGTAATTGTGGCCTTCTACGTTTACTTTCATTATTTTGGTTTTTATTTGCATCCATTCTCTGCAAGGATACTTGGCAGTTTATTTTTTCTTTTGAAGTTCATTGTACAAATCATCCTCGGGGAAGTCATTCAGCGGCATTTCCCTTAACGCTTTGGATATTTCAAACCACGTATATGTTGGTTCGGCGTATCCTTCCATAGGCTGCCATTTAGGACTTCCTTCCCAAGGGTCGCAATAATGACAAGGGTAATTATCTAGGCTAGTTTTGTTGAATTTGCAGTTAATACAGTCTCTATCCATTTTTTACCTCCTTTTCTATTTTAATTTCATCTATCATTTTTTGAACATTCCATAACTCAATTGGAATATACTTTCGTACAATATCTGCAGTGTCTTTTTGGTTCTTAATTTTTGCAGCACAAGCACCAAAAGCACCAGCACCAGCAGCAATATAAGCACTATCTGTAGCACCAGAAGAAGCAGCAGAAAAAGCAGCATAAATACTAGGATAATTATCATAATTAGCATTATCAGCAGCATTATCAGCAGCATTAGCAGCAGCAATAGCGCCAGTGACAGAAGCATCTAGTTCTTGCCTTGTAGCCCTACCTTCGCCAAAAGCAATTGCGGTATCAACCGCTTTTAGACTTCTCTCATCTTGCATAAGATGTCTTACAGTGTTTACACAATGCCCTTTAGCCAGAGTTCTTACGCGTAAATCTTCGTTGTTGGTTCGTTGGTGCAGCCATAAAAACCAATCGCCTCGATGACAAGTGTTGTAAATCTCCTCCCACGATTTATCACCCGCCCATTTTATGGCTTCGTTACACGCTTTTAAATTAATTAGTAGTTGTTTCATGGTTTTTAGATTATTTGGTTTTTAAGTTTGTCAATCATTTTTTGTGTATTCCATAACTCAATTGGAATATACTTTCGTACAATATCGGCAGTGTCTTTTTGGTTCTTAATTTTTGCAGCAAGAGCATCATCATTAGCAGCAGCAGCAGCATCAGCAGCAGCATAAGCAGCAGCATCAGCAGCAGCAGCATCAGCAGCAGCAGAATAATCAGCATCAGCAGCATAAGCAGCATCAGCAGCATAAGCATCATCAGCAGCAGAATAATCAGCATCAGCAGCATAAGCAGCATCAGCAGCATAAGCATCATCAGCAGCATCAGCAGCATTAGCAGCAACATAAGCAGCATTAGCAGCAGCAGTATAATCTAATTGCTCTCTTGTGACTCTACCCTCCCCAAACGCTATGGCAATATCAACTGCATTTAGGCTTCTTTCGTCCTTCATAAGATGCCTAACTGTGTTAGCGCAATGGCCTTTAGCAAGGGTTCTAACTTGTAAATCTTTTTTATTGGTTTTATTGTGAAGCCAAAGTAGCCAATCACCCCTGTGACAGGTGTTATATACTTCTTCCCAACTCTTATCACCCGCCCATTCTATTGCAGGGTAACAAGCATTTAGTTTAGTTAGTATTTCTCTCATAATTTATTTGGTTTTTAATTCATCAATCATTTTTTGTGTATTCCATAGTTCGATAGGAATATACTTGCGTACAATATCTGCTGTTTCTTGTTGATTTTTGATTTTTGCATCCGAAGCATAAGCAGCATAAACAGAAGCATTAACAGCATCATAAGCAGCAGCAGAATAAGCAGCATAAGCAGCATAAACAGCAACATAAGCATCATCAGCATCACCAGCAGCAGCAGCAGCAGCACAAACAGAATCTAGTTCTGCGCGTGTCGCCCTCCCCTCACCATATGCAATTGCAGTATCAACCGCTTTTAGGCTTCTTTTATCCTTCATTAGGTATCTTACGGTATTGGCGCAATGCCCTTTAGCCAATGTTCTTAGTTTTAAATCTTTTTTGTTTGTTCTGTAATGCAACCAAAGTAACCAATCGCCTCTGTGGCAAGTTTTATAAATCTCTTCCCATGTCTTATCACCTACCCATTCTAAGGCTTTTTGACACGTTTTTAGTTTAATTAATAGTTCTTTCATTTTTCTTAGATTTATTTGGTTTTTAATTCATCTATCATTTTTTGTGTATTCCATAGTTCGATAGGTATATACTTTCGTACTATATCAGCTGTTTCTTTTTGGTTCTTAATTCTTGCATTAGCATAATCAGCACTAGCAGTAGCAGAAGCATAAGCAGCATCAGCAGCAGCCTCACCAGCAGCAGCAGCGACATCAGCAGCAGTAGCAGCAGTAGCAATAGAAGCACGAGCAGCAGCCGCAGCAGCATAATAAGCCGCAGAATAAGCAGCAGCAGCAGCAGTAACATCTAATTCCTCAAATGTAGCCCTGCCTTCACCAAATGCAATTGCGGTATCAACAGCCTTTAGGCTTCTCTCATCTTGCATAAGGTATCTAACCGTATTGGCACAATGCCCATTAACAAGTATTATGACTTTTAAATCATCTTTGTTGGTTTTATGGTGCAACCAAAGCAGCCAATCACCCCTGTGACAGGTGCTGTATATTTCCTCCCATGATTTATTACCAGCCCATTCTATCGCTTCTTTACAGGCGTTTAATTTAATTAGTAGTTCTTTCATTTTTAAATTTCTTTGTTAATTGTTACTTCATACTTCTTACCATCAATTTCTACCGTTTGTGTTGTACCTACGATGGATGGGGTGCGGAATCTACTAATCATATTGTGAATATTAGAAACTATTTCATTCATCAATTTAATACTTAAAGTTTCGTTATAAATTAAATCAACTAGGTCGTTAAGCTCATCACGCTCCAATGTTATACTACTATTTTCTTTAACAAAGCCATTGTTGGCAGCCTTTAATTTCGCAACCTGAATACGTAGAATATCATTATCACTTTCCAATGTTGTGTTGGTGCATAATAGACCATTGTACATTATTTTAAACTCTTCGTAATGTTTCTTTAACTCATCCCGTTGTTGAACTAAGCCTATTCCTTTATCAATCATTTTATCTTTCTCAATTTTAAGTGCTTCAAGTTCATCTTTTAACTCTTCACTTTTTTTCTTTTCAATTGTCATTTGAAGTGCTTCTAGTTCTTCGCCTTTCATTGGTTCGTGTTCCATCGGTTTTGGTTTTAAGTAGTTAAATACTTCTTCGGGAGTTGCGAGGATGAAGTTTTTGTCGTTGTTAATGAATCCACTTTTATCACCTAAATCATCAATGAATGCTTCAAAATTCTCATATGAATCATGTTTACATTGATATAATTTATCTATTGTAAATCTAGTACCATATTCGGTATGCCTATACCACAATCCTTTATCTGTGCAGGTTACAGGCTTTCCCCTATCCACATTCAACCAAAATTTATACCCTTGCTGTGTAAGTTTCCAGATAAATAACTGCGATAATTCATATTCCATAATAAATCCTAATTCATATTCAGGATGTTGCGCTATTGTATTCACCACAACCATCTGCTGTATCTTTGGGTCTTTAATGTCTTTGATTTCCATGTTTAGATTGCTTTAAATTTGTTATTTTCTAGTTTATACCAAGTATTTTCTTTTAGTCTTTTGCCATCAATTTTAGCTGATTTAACGAGTATGATTTTATTGTCGGAATCATACTCCGCCAAAGTAATCCAAGTACCTATTACCCCTTTAATTTGTCCTTTTATTCCAATGTTGGCAACAACGGAATCTTTGCCCTCAATGGCTACCTTCGAGGAGTGGCCTGATGTTGCAACCTTCGAGTAGTGGCCTGATGTTGCAACCTGCGAGTAGTGGCCTAATGTTGCTACCTGAGAGTAGTGGCCTGATGTTGCAACCTTCGAGGAGTGGCCTGATGTTGCAACCTTCGAGGAGTGGCCTGATGTTGCAACCTGCGAGTAGTGGCCTAATGTTGCTACCTTCGAGGAGTCGCCTGATGTTGCAACCTGCGAGTAGTGGCCTAATGTTGCGACCTGCGAGGAGTGGCCTGATGTTGCTACTTTCGAGTAGTTGCCTGATTCTATATTACCAGTTACTTTAACCTTGTCAAAAAGAAAATCAAAGGCTAACTTAATAAATCCTTTAAGGTCTAATTTTGCACCTATTTTGATTTTATTTGCTGCTGACTTATTGCCC
>Ga0214249_1000658_pt1 | contig 12745 bp, 10 predicted proteins | sample TroBogypolimnion_17_FD_153087 | JGI IMG/M metagenome (GOLD analysis project Ga0214249, IMG submission 153087) | Freshwater microbial communities from Trout Bog Lake, WI - 23JUN2009 hypolimnion | ecosystem: Environmental > Aquatic > Freshwater > Lake > Hypolimnion/Profundal zone | place: Trout... | reverse complement strand
AGAACTCGCCTCTTTTTTCGTTTTTCTTGGTCCGCGATCTCTTCATCTGTGCCTCCAAAAATTAATGTTTGGCACAATGAAGCAGATTTTTACTTTTACAGAAAGATGGGCTTCCTTAATCGGTTACTTTCTATTTTTTATCCCAACCGAAGGGTTAGTCCTTTGAGAATCGCACCTAATTATCGTCATGATTTTTTATCCTTGGCTTGTTGGGTGACAGATTAAAACGTTTTCGGATATTCCGGAAAATATTGATTTACTTGATTGGAAAAGCCGTATTTATTTTTTACTTTTTTGAATCCACTTATCTGTTTGCAAACCGGGGGCAACTCATACTCTTCATAGCAAGCTGCCGCGCCATCATTAGTGATTTGCCGAACAATCAAATTTCGTTCCGCTGCTTTTCGTGCCTTCCGCGCTAAATCGGTCATCGGCAAGAGGCTTTCTTTCCTGTTATTTTTGAAGATGCGATTGGTCAGTTTCTGGATTGTTTCGGTTGTCAATCCTTTACGGAAAACGAAGCATTCACTAAAATCAAGATGAGTGTGATTAATTGGCAGATTTCCGATATTCAGCTTGAGTTTATCCTTAATCCACTTGCTATTTGCCTGCAATTCCACCCGGACAAAAGAACCTGTACCGTCTGATTTTATATATAGTCTTAAGCCCTTTGCTCCGTTTCTTACGTTACCTTTATTTCCCTGGTAACAAGTTCTCTCCTTTGAAAAAAAGTTTTGGATCTGCGAATCACATTGAGAACGTGAATAACAGTCAACCTGCGAGTATTTGAGAACAATATTGTGATCAATTGACCATTTAAGTGATTTTGCTTGGATTTTGTTTTCAACATAAAAATCCCATGCAAATTCGATCTGGTGTAGATAAATTTCTGAATGTGGTAGAGTCATTAATATATCGCGTAATAACGATTGTGACTCTGGATTCGGATCTTGCAGAATTACAGAAAGATAGTAATTTTTATCACTGCCATAAGAAATTAGCTGAAGGTGGCTCCCAGGGAATTGATAACACCTTATTTTCCTAGTATTAGTGATTTTATCTGCTTTGACACTGATACGGATAAAATCACGTTCAAGAATAGTACGCAAATATCCATAAGAACCCATTTTACTACTGATACTTAATTGAATCCTATCAATATGATTTTTGCATCCAGTTATAATGACATCCGGTAAGAAAGTATACGAAGGAGTAAGAAGTTTTAAACTTGGGTATTTATTAAAGGGGAGCCTTGTTCGTACCATATTACACCTCCTGTTGCGCATTCCTGGAATAAGAAAAACGGGGCAAGCCTGCCAGGAAACAGGCTTTTCAGGTCGCGAATCCCTAGCCCCTAAATTATAAAATCGCTTTATTTTTCAATCAAAAAAAGTACTTTGCAACACGCCACCAGGACATGCAGGTCTTTTTCAGCATGGCAGGAGCATAGGAAATCTCTCTGTCTTAAAACTCTTCCCACATCCAGCCGGATCGAGGAAGTCGATGCCACTTTATATTTTTATTCTTTCAAGACATCGAAATTTCCCCTCGAATTTAAAAGCATACCAGGCAACCCAGGGGTAACTATCTCTTCAGGGGCGACCGTCGATTCCTCACGGCTTTTTCGGCATTGTAAGCAAAAGTTGATGTCCGTTCTTAAGCTCACTTCCGTAAATTTCCCATTTAAAAGGTTCCAGCAACCTACTCGACTGTTCCAGAATCGACATGAATGCTTCTAATTTCATGTAGCAGTGCTATGAAAAATTATCTTTTTTTATATTATACGTGATTTTCCGCATTTCATTACGGCTATCACCGATAATAAACGTTAAATTTTTATCAGGGATTATTGCCCCTCATTTGATATCTTTAAATTACGGTACATATTCCCATTTATGATCACTTTTAAGCAAGTAAATGACCCCATTAAATTCGTCTCCATTCTCCTTGGTCAGGTAAAGAAGGAATGCGCTTTTTAAAAGCGGATTTTCCAATAAATTCTCCAACTCAAAACTACAAGCTATCAAACGCAAACAACCCCACGGATTGCCTGGAAAGGCTTATTCGAGGGGTTGTTTCTGATAGCAAAAAATTAAGCTTTATTAGATTAGTATAGTCGGAAGACGGCGAGCGAGCATAGTCTTTCCTGAACCCGGAGGTCCCTTCATCAGGATGTTATGTCCGCCCGACGCGGCAATTTCAAGGGCTCTTTTTACGTGCTCCTGCCCCTTGACGTCGTCAAAGTCCACATCAAAAATCCGTGCATCGGAAAACAGCGCCTGACCGTCAACGGAAAAAGGCGATATGGATGTTATCCCTGCCACAAATTCAACAGCCTGATGAAGAAACTCCACGGGAATAATATGAATTCCATCGACAATAGCGGCTTCTCTTTTATTTGCTTCGGGCACAATGACGCCCTGCAGACCCAGATCCCTTGCTGCAAGCGTCATGGGCAGTATTCCGCTGACCGGGCGAACGGCCCCGTCAAGAGAAAGTTCCCCGACAATACAGTACCGGGAATGAAGCGACTCCTTAATGGTTCCTGAAGCCGCCAGAATACCAATCGCCATGGGAAGGTCGTAAGCCGACCCGCTCTTTTTAACATCGGCGGGAGCGAGATTAACCGTCATCAACCTATTATAAAAGGAATTTACCTCCTCCAATTTCCGCTAAAATATTTGCAATTATATAATATTATTTATAAATATACCACCAAACCAAAATGCCACTCAACATAAATTTTAAGTACCTTTTACAACATTTAAAAAAAAATATCAGCATTTACCTGTAATCACAAGATAATTTTTTCCTTTTAATATAGGTAAACAACTTTAATTTCAGACAGTTGATCAAGTGCCTGCCACCATAAGCAAAAACATTGTAAGAGTACATTTATTCAATGCTGTTAGGGACCTGGAGTACGTATTCTGGTAATAATGACTATAATGGCTTTTGTCTGTTACAAGACAAATTTGACAGAATATGCTGCAAACAATGCTGTTCTGGAAGCAGTATTCCAAGGGGACAGGAAAGTGTATTCAAGCATCATTGGTGCGAAGAATGGGCACGAGAACGTGAATATGATTGTCTCGAAGAATGATATCGAGAGCATCGCAAGTGGTAAGGAGCTTATTTCATACCCTTATTGTTCATGATCATGATGGGTGGGTACTACAGACACGCTGTACAATAAAGGCAGAACCATTAAGGCAGAACCATTCTCGGCTTTGCATTTATTTTGTTCTCCCCTCCAGTATCAGTCAATAGGGAGTGCTAAATAAGTCTTGTTGTACTATCGTAGCATCAACCCGAGAGACGTTGGCCGTGCAAATCTTTCATGACGAAAGACTTGTTAAACGGAAAATGATTAAGCAATATATCCTGCAGCATCCTTATTATTTGTACTGGATTGTTACGGCTGTACTATGGAAACGCCCTGTTTTGTTAAGTAAATATATATTTTCCTAAGGATTTATACATATAATTATCAGGACCTAATGATACAAGGAGGAGAAGTAGTCTTCTCCTCCTCCAATCGGATTTGATTTATATAAATCTTACTTGATCCGTTTCCAGATAATTGTGTTAGTACCGCTTATAGCAGCCTGAGGAGTGATCTGCTTGAGACCATCTTCCGTCACAGTAAAAACACGCTCTTGATCCGTTCCTGTCCAATTCGGGAAAGCATTTCCATCGAAATGCATTTTCACTCGCCCCTCCTTCCCATTGATTACTTCATAACTACCGAAGCCAGCATATATGCCTTCAGCTACTGCTCGATATTCTTCCGCTGTGCCTTTCAGCCGATTATTGACGGCAAACTTCGGAATATCATTTTTCATAAAAAACGTCACAAAACGGCCATTGGCAGTTAAAATCATTGACCCCATTGGATCCGTACCATAAGGTTCACTCGTTTTTCCATCTTGAACATTGGTTAAAGAAACAAGTGAATAGGTACCTTGAATTTGCTTTCCAAAAGCGCTTTCTTTCTCTTTGGCCCAAGCATTTCGCAATCCAGTGATTGTTATAACGGCCGACATGAGAACAACAAAAAATATCATTCTAATACATTTCCAAGAATTCATTTCCATGGTTACTCCCTCCTTGTGTTGATTGTATTTTCAAACCAGTGGATTAGCAACGGAAGTTGATATGAATATTGGATCGTGCTCCAGACAGCCATACGATGTTGAATTTTATTTGAATATGGATGAAGAAACCGGAAATGACAATACTGCATAAATAGAGATAATACGGTATATATACATCGTATTAGATTGTGGATGTCATTAATTCCTAATGATTTTTTTCTGATTTTTTATCCCGAGTTTTTTCCTGATAGTATCCCTGTCCGATTTTGTCGTCCGTAAAAAAAGATGTAAAAGCTAGGTTATTGATTCTCTCAGTCCCCATCTATGCGGGTATGACGGTCCTTTTGGGTAAGATTATTTCCACATTTAATGGAATCAAGTACCTAACTGCTGTAGATAATCACCCCACACTGCCGAATGGAGAGCTTTCTGTTTCAGAGATTATCCGCAAACGCCAAAAATAAAAAAAATACTGAGCTCCAGGCAAGCTCCCGCTTAAATATACACGAAGCCTATCAGGAAGTTTTCTCGAGCTATAACAACAAAGCATTCACAACTCGCCAATGTCACCGCCAGACTTCAGAGTTCTCGGGAATCAATAATACGACAGTTTGTAATCCAAATACGACATTTCATCGGAAATATATTCCGATTTTCCGTAAATTTTCACTAAGAGGTAAATAGTTTTGCCCCCGAAAAAGGTTATTATATACTATAATATTATTTAACATAAAAAAACAGGACCTCTTGCAAAATGCACCCCAAATCCACTTAGCTGGATAGACCAAGGAACCGTTATTCTGTATTTTGTTATTATCCGGGATGTTACAGATTGCTGATGATTTGGCGAATGACGAGAGTTGCTAAAAATTTTCATTTTGCAAAAAGCTCAATATTCAAATAGTGCGAATACGACATATATATGGAATAATTTTTGCTTGTATAATTTTGAAACTTATGTGACAGATATATCCAGATAGGGTGAATTAAAAATTCATTAAGGAGGATTTAAGATGGGAAATAGAATTATATTAAAAATATGCATATTAACTTACTCTTTGTTTTTTTCTCAGTTAGCAAATGCGGGAAATCTTATTCAAAACGGGAGTTTTGAAACCTATTCTGGTGGAGTTAGTTATGGAAATGTTATTGAGTACTATCCGGGGGATACTGGCATTTCGCACTGGAATGTTGTTTCCGGTTCCGTAGAGATTATTACTTCGCAATATTGGCAACCAGAAAATGGCAATATATCTGTCGACATGGATGGCATAAGTCAAGGAGCAATTTCACAGGCTTTTACGACTAATATAGGTGATCAATACAATGTTGATTTCTATATGGCTTCTAACCCAGCAGCTCCCTCTCAGGTAAATCTTCAGGTTACGGCAGCAAGTGGACTCGAAAATTTTTCTTTTACAAATAATCAAACATACAGTAGCATGGGATGGTTAGAGAAGGATTTTTCTTTTACAGCAACATCAACTACTACAACCTTGGAATTTGCAAGTGAGACTTCTGGAGCAAGCGGGCCAGCATTGGATAATGTTAGCGTTACAGATATTTCTGCTTCAAACCCAGTCCCTGAACCTGCCACCATGATTCTCTTTGGTGCTGGCTTAGTTGGTTTAGCTGGATTGGCACGGAGAAAGAAAGCCTGATTCCTGTTTTCACAAATCTGATACATCCAGGCAGGGCCATTCATTTGGCTCTGCCTTTTTAAATTTTGAAATTGCGGCCTTTCATGAAATAGATAAGGCTATGACGGTTCAGCAAACACAGCTTGAACCGACGGCATGTGATGCGGACCAATTTCGTGTGATGGTGGTGGATGAAGTGACGCGCTGCCGTTGAACCAGCTAACGGCCATTTGAAACAGGAACACCGGCTAGATCGAAATCGCTTGCAGGACGTGCTCGGAGACAAACTGAATGCTGTCTTGAGCGCCGCAGGAATGAACTTCAGGAAGCTGCTGAGGTACCTGGAGGAACTTTTTCGCCTATTGTTCTGTCGGATTTCCTTATGTCTGCCAACCAGATTTATTGCGGTATTTGAAAAATCGGGTTTTTAAGAATCGACTACGTAGAGTTGTAAAGTGGACCCCTGAGTCAAGAAAAAAAATCCACTGAGTTTAAGTTACACATTCAACGTTAAGTGCAGCTGTTCGGCGCTGCCCCGGTTTAGCCTCTGCTGGTACTTCTCAGGGCGGACAGGGAAAGGACGGTGTTTGTCGGCGATGCCCAAGGAACATCTTTCCACTGAGAGTCCCAATCTGCTGATATCTGGACTTTTTGAGTAGAGAGAATCACCTTGACGGCAAGAGAAAACTCATGAAAATCTAGACTGATAGTGCTATAATTATGAAAATGAGCCTCCTCAGCCAAACAAATCCTTACTTGCGCGATAAAGCAAAGCGACTTTCCGGACTCGTTGTTTCTGTATGCTATTCCTCAGCTATTGAAGGAATTGTCGCAAACCCCTATTATTAAATACTATTTGTTAAAAAAAGGTAACCAACCTACTCTTCGTAGGCTTGGAGCGAATGATCAATAACGTCAGCGAAGATTTTCTTCATAGGCCAAGTTAATTGTCGCCTAATAGGCCAGCCTTGTACCTTTAATAATTGCTTGATTAAACCGACTGAGTAGTATCAATTATCCGATAAATATTGCTATTATTTAAAATGGTTTTCAAAAGGATTTTTCACGAATGCCCAAAGGAGGGAGAAATAATGACCATAAGATCTTTCACAACAAGTCTGCTTAAACTAACTTTCCTTTCACTAATTTTTATCTGCCCATCTCTATCTCACGCTGGACCAACTGCCCAGATTTGCAAGAATAATTGTACTGGTCGATACAATGAACAAAAACGAACATGCATGGCTGCTGGCAGCTCTACCCAAAAACAACAATGTGAAGCAAATGCAAGCAAAAGTCTGCAGGCATGTCTGGCAGAATGTAACTAGAAGGAAGGAAAAGGCTTTTTCTGTATTACGCCTATTTGATGCTTTGTTGAGGTGATATAGGAACACTTAATTTCAATTAAAAAACCAAATAAGGTGCCAAATGAGACAAATTTTATATGCTGTATTATTTGTTCTAATGTGTGTCTTAAAGGCCCCATTGGCGTTCGGCGAAGCTGATCGCCCTGGGTCGAAAGACTATCCAGGCATTTCCCGCATGCCTGGGTACCATATTACCGATTACAGGGATTCGCAGTTTGATTCGTTTGTTTTCGCAGTGACAGATGGTGGTAAAGACAAAACAATGCCTGTAGAGGGGCATATGTACACATTCCGGTATGATCTTGATAAGAACTCACAGCTGCTAAGTGATTTGCAGATTGTTCGTAATTTTCAAAATGCAGTGGGCGCTATTGGTGGAGAAGTGCTGCGTGATGCTGGTACAATAGACAGAGAGACAACACTTCGTTTTGTAAAGGGGGGAAACGAGGTATGGGTGGCCATTTTGACACGAGGCCATGGCAATACCTACCATATGACCGTAGTCGAGAAGCAGGCGATGAAACAGGATGTTACCATCGATGCAAAAGCCATGACAAAAGACCTCAGCAATTCTGGGAGGGTAGCGATATACGGCATCCTTTTCGATACAGGAAAGTCGGAATTGAAACCTGAATCCGAACCTTCACTCATCGAGATTGCAAAACTTCTCAATCAAAACCCTTCACTGAAAGTTTATATTGTTGGACATACGGACATGATAGCCGACCTCGCCCTTAACATGAGACTCTCACAGGCGAGAGCCCAGGCAGTGGTTGATGCATTGGTTTCTAAGCATGGAATTGCGAGTACTCGATTAATCGCTTTTGGCAATGGCCCCTACGCTCCGGTTGCGTCCAACAAAACCGAAGATGGGCGTGCGAAGAACCGACGTGTTGAACTGGTTGAGATTGCAACCCAATAAGGACAACGTATTCTTTTGGAAAATAGTGACAAATTAATTGGGCTCTACACGGGGTTCGACCTGGCAAGCGGCGAACCCTCCAACTTTACGACCAATTCCGGGAATCTTTTGGAAAGTTTCAATACATTGAACTACGGCAGCTACAATGAAAGCGGTTTGAATATTTTACCGATCAACAACAATTTTAAACTGAAGCTCCTGTATAATACAAACAATGTCGAGTTGGAAATACTGAATCAGTCCACATCATCAACGGTTCCCGAGCCGGGTACAATAGCTCATTTTGCTGTTGGTCTTTGCAGGGTTTCGGCTAAAAAAAGCATACAACTTTTTGAATAGCAAAATTTGAGAGGCAGGGCCAGAAATGGTTTCTGCCTTTTTTATTGGCTCTTGTTGTCAAATAACAAAAAAACAGTGCATCCCTTCTTTCGATGGGGCACTAAATGATCCAGGGTTGATTCAGGTTGGATGGCTAAGACTGCCATATTGAACATTCTATTTTCTTGCCATACGCAGAACTGAAGACTACTATTGCTCGTGACACTAGCTATGTTTCTTTATGCACTTCTGACCCGAGAAACAAAGATGTTAGGAATTGCGACAGATAACACGACAATATCGGTCAACTTCAGACTGAGGTTTCCAATGCCAATGTGAACCGGAAGGAACATCCTGCGTGTTGAGACTTCCTGAGAGTTGAATTGTGCCTGATTAAAATAAATGCGAGAAAGAGAGGGAAAATAGAGCGGAATAGCTGTGGGAAAAGATTAAAGTTCCCTCGCCTACTTAGCCTACATCGCCAGTACCGAGAAACCGCGAGGCACCCCAGCGGATCTTCCAGATGACATACCGGTACGATTCAGTTTTTTTGTTACGGAAATCCATGTTGTCGTCGGCTGACTTTACCTCCATCAGTTCGTTTCATGGACCGTCGTGTATTCTGGCGGGGAATCAATTTGGTTGTCATCAACCTATTATAAAAGGAATTTACCTCCTCCAATTTCCGCTAAAATATTTGCAATTATATAATATTATTTATAAATATACCACCAAACCAAAATGCCACTCAAAATAAATTTTAAGTACCTTTTACAACATTTATAAAAAAATATCAGCATTTACCTGTAATCACAAGATAATTTTTTCCTTTTAATATAGGTAAACAACTTTAATTTCAGACAGTTGATCCAATGCCTGCCACCATAAGCAAAAATATTGTAAAAGTACATTTATTCTATGCTGCTAGGGACCTGCAGTACGTATTCCTGTAATAATGACTATCAAACATACGCTAATACCCACCTCAAAGGTTTTCTCCACGCTGGCGTGATATCTTGAGTTCGAAAGATTGGTATAAATATCAGGTTGCACCCCGAAAACCTCCGTGGTAATGTGTGTAAATGTTTATTTTTCCGAAAAAGGCCTACACACCACCTTGTGTAGGCCTTTTTTTATTGGAATGATGTTTCTGAGGTTGCTGTTGTACTCTATCTCGGCTGATTCCATCAAAAGCGACTAGATGTGGCATCACTATGCTTCCCGAACCAGGAACTATGATTATATTCGAAGTGTAAGGATTGTGGTCTTAAGGCTTGAGACCAAGAAAAAACAATAACAGTGAGGGTAACTCTTGGGTATTCTGAAGGCGAATAAAGAGGAGTGATTTTTATTAAATAAAATTTTGGATTGGGATAATATCATGATATATGACAAAATCGAGAATCTTAAACAACATATGTCTGAGTATGAACCTGAATCTGATCGTCGAGAATTTGGTGAGCGAAGATCACAGAGTGAGAGGCGTTTTGACAGTCGCCAAAGATTGGTCACACAGCCAATGAGAATAAAATTCCGGCTTCAATCGATAACTCATCCACGTCTTGGTGTTGATCGGCGTAAAATGGGACATCGGCGTCAGCAATGGCAAGGATCACTTTTGAATTCTCAGGCATTAGCTGATTTAATTTGCTAATTTAGCCTTCTCGCTTGATTTGGAATACGCAAGACTCTAACAAATCAAATTTGTGTGAATTATACAGGTTTAATTTATGTTAGGCAGGTACGGTTCACACAGTATCGGCCCTTTATAGTTCTGCAATGTAGGCCATCTCCAGTAAATCATTCCCTAGCGCCAATCTTAACGACTTTTTCGGGTCGATTGCTGGTGGCAAGCATTGGGTAAAGTGCAGTTTTCATACTTGGCTCTTACCGGCCTCAAAATGACGGTGAACAACGGGATGACGAAATTAACGAAGAGTAACAGTATTATACATTACAACAGCCCAGTATTTCTATGCCAGTCTAAAGGTTAATGTTTTTCTCTTCCTTTCGAATTCTTAATTTGGGACCTCTCCCAAGATCCAATCTTCAAACGGAGCAGGTTATCATTCCTGATTTTTCCAGACAGCCCCTCCCACTCGTTCGGGTTAATCTTCTCTTCGATTGTTCTAAGATTATCTTGGAGTAGAATCATTTTTGATTGCCAGGGATATTTTTTCAAACGATGTGCTAACGTTGTAATCGGTAGCGACGTAGCCTCTGACAGCTCTGTTAATGTATATTCCTTCCCGTCGTTACAGGTAAATATTCTTGTTAATCTATTTCCACCCCGGGTTGAAACCTTTTTTATCTCGGGCTCTTTGACTATTTGGGTTGGTGCCAGCGTGGCTCCATCCTTTATTTTTATTTTTTCTATCAGACTCCGACAGACCATAGGTGCGTGTTGCTTGCAATATAGTCCTCCTGGTCCGTAGCCCATTTTTTTAATCATGTTTATGCACTGAATTTCAATTCCCCACTTATAGTGGTATGCATAAGCACATTGACCTTCCACAAATGCCTTATCCTGACCTTTAATCGTAGGATATTTATATTCTTCAGCCTCTTGTTTGGTGTATAGGAATCTTTTCATTTCTACTACCCCTTCCTCTCGATCTTTATAGATCTATTGGGAGGTTCCTCATTATGCGGTCGTCTATTTTCCATTATCAAACTTCTTAGAAAGCTAGTTCGAGTTTTCATTTTCTTGTTAGATCTGTTTCATAATCTATCCATACAGACGCTCCCCCTTTTCGCTACCTACACTCTTTATTTTAAAATATAAGACACAAGTGCCATAGTATCACGTAATAATGGGATAGAATAACAAGTAATACTACAATCAAGTGAAGTACTATATCGCCAATGGATAACAAAACAGCAAGAAAAAACCGAAAAGGAATAAGGAAACGACATGTAGGCTCAGCTTGGACGGTCAAAAGGGCCAGGCAATAATACTGTCACCCAGGGTACGAATATCAAGTATCGATTACTTTCAATACAAGGCGTAATTCGATGCTTATCTGGTCAAAGACCGTATGCATACCAAGATGCTCAAAGAAACGGCTTGAACCGTAAATAATATTCCAGCGGGTGCGGTCAAGATCAAAATGGGCTTCTAACCCTACAATACCGTCTCCCTGTGGCGTGATGGTCGCCGGAAAATCAAGATCTTTCGATATACCTCGTAAATTGAGTGAACCTTTGAGAGTGCTGTTTGCGCATGTCATATAGGGTATGTCAGCAATTTCCCCCTGATCAATAACAAATGTCGCTGTTGGGAATAACTTAGTGAAAAAGAAGTCATCCGATTTCAGGTGAGCAATAAGAACCGGTTGCAGTTCATCGCCAACAAGATTGATATTCTCCATGGAATTCATATCTACCACGAGTTCTCCGGTTAGTGACCGTCCCCGAACGATAAGATGACCGGTATCAAGTAAAAGTGTGCCGAAGTGCTTGTTATTCTGGTTACGACCAGACCATCCGACCTTACTCATTCCTGTATCCAACTGATAGTGGCCGTCTAGTGATGGCAATCTGGTTGCAGGACTGATATCTTTATCTATGGTGTCTCCTTCCACCGGAAAACCCGCAATCTGCCAACCAATAATTCCCCCTTCCAAAACAAAGACGTGCAGGTAACCATCCCTGTACAGTTTTTCTGCAGCAGTGACCGCATCCAAAGAGTAACGGCTGGAACCATAAACGATAATAGCTCTGTTCTTGTCTGCCCCGGTGGCTCTCATATCATCAAGGAAAGTAACTTGATAGACACATACATTAATGGCTCTGGGAAGGTGTATTTTTCCGAAATGGTCCGAGGGGAGAGTGTGAATAAGTAAGGCACCCTCTTTTATCATTAAAAGGGCCTCATGTGGTGCGATATAAGTCAAATCCATGGGATACTCCTTTGTTCAAAGTGCACTTCAAAATGACAGCACGGCTGAAAAAGAAGAAACTCTACATCAAATAACACTATAACATCTGGAGATGATACACAAGATGCCTATTTCTTGAGAGTTGAACTGTGCCTGATTAAAATAAATGCGAGAAAGAGAGGGAAAATAGTGCAGATATGCAAGATCAAACCATTATTATACTTGATTCAAGGTTATTATTACAAAGTTATACATAAGATGTGCACTTAATAATAAATGGTTCAAAAAGTAACCAGCAAAATGCTTATATTATTTCCAAGGATCAGATAAATACATGTAATGTGGTCTTATTACGAAGATTCCCTGGAGAATCCGGGGACCAAAGTTCAATACTGAGTATTCCACGCCATCCGGCCACTCATTCCACGCCATCCCGGCCACCCATTCCACGTGATCCCGGCCACCCATTCCACGTGATCCCGGCCAGCGAGTCGGAGCGTAGCGACGCTGTTAGTAGTTC
>Ga0214249_1000642_pt1 | contig 13033 bp, 10 predicted proteins | sample TroBogypolimnion_17_FD_153087 | JGI IMG/M metagenome (GOLD analysis project Ga0214249, IMG submission 153087) | Freshwater microbial communities from Trout Bog Lake, WI - 23JUN2009 hypolimnion | ecosystem: Environmental > Aquatic > Freshwater > Lake > Hypolimnion/Profundal zone | place: Trout... | reverse complement strand
CGCAGGCCAACGCCCACAAGGACTTACCGGTTCGGCGCTACCCCAGACGCCCTGGTGTAGTTGTCACCGATGCACAGGGGTAATTGTCGCCGCGCACTGAAGTCAATGCTCTCCCGGTTGCTAACTGTGGCCGTCCGGACTCCGGCCCTTCCTCAGCCGCTCCTGAAGCTGGCGTGGGCGGGGAATGTCGCCTAGCAGCAAGCATTGCCGTTCCCTGTGCCCTATCGCTGGATATTTCCGTGGCCTGGAGATCATGTTGCGGGTATCCGCAGCATGATCTCGTCTCTTTGCTAATCGTCCTCGCCTGGCTTGATGACCTTGGGCTTACGAGACCCGAGAGCCTTGTAGTTCTCGCTTGAGATGACCGGCGTGCCGGACTGGGCTTCGATGTCACGGCGGGTTCGCCCCGCCACCGAGCCTCCATCCCGCGCATCCTTGCGGAGGTGTTCCATCCCTTGGGAGTCCCTGTCCTGATGGATTTTGGTGGTTGTCGCCTCGGCAAGCATGGTGAGGATCAACTCCAGATCCGTCATGTGGTCCCTGAGGTTCTCCCGGTTCAGGCCCTTCACCCGCTTGTACTGATCGACCTTCAGGCCAAAGGCCCCATCCATGATCTCGTTGGTGAGGACAGCGAATCCCTTGTTGTCGGCGACACCACGTTCCTTCCACTCATCCGTCAGGTCCTGCCTGACTGCGATGCCGCGCATCCTCTTGTCGATCCATTCCTTCGGATAGCCCTTCTGCTCGTACAACTCCTGCATCCGTGCCATGGACAATTCGGGGTCCTCGATCTCCTCCAATCGCTCCCGGCCAACTCTGGCCAACCACCGCTTCAATGGCTCGACCTTGGGCGAGGGGATGGATTGAATGATCCGGAACATCGTCTCTGCGGTAGCACAATCCGTGAATCGCAACTTCCCATCAGGAGCCGGGAGTTTCAACTGTCCGATTTTTTCGGACAGTTCACCGAACCCCTCTACAATCAGCTTTTGCTTGAGGTCACTCCAGTATTTCCGGGGCCGATCCTTGCCGACCAGGGCCCCAACCACATCGATGACCGAGAACCAAACCTCTCCTTCGTGCAGGGTCTTCCTGATCCCTTCGCTTCCCATCTCCATGTCGGGATCTTCCAGATCTGCGAACTCCCTCACGAGATCCACGGCAGGCTGCTGGGCCCCCATTGCAACGGGAAGCTCCAGAGAGGCCGAGGAGGCCGTCTGCGTCTGAACGAGGCTCTCCGTCAAAGGAACCTTTGCCGCTGGCTCCTTGGACGTTTCAGGCCCTATTCCTTTTTCAGGGCTCTTCATCTGACTCACTCCTTGCGGGTCTGCGAAAGGTCTTCCAGCATTTGGTTTAAGATGATCCGGGCTGGTCCTTGAGGCTTTCTTGAACCATCCGCCCACCGATTGATCGTTCTTCTCGTCACCCCGAACGCCTTGGCGAGGGCATCCACGCCCCCGTATCGAAGGGCTAAGGCATGGAATGGCTCGGGCAAACAATCTGGTCTGGCCATAACACAGTATAGGACCGATGGTCTTGTTTGGCTATTCTCGCCTCAATTAAGCTGAGGCTCGCCGATAATCAGGTACTTCTTATCAAGTACCTTAAGAGCGGAGGCTCCCTAATCCCTCAATCTCTCATTAATGCAGCGGTTACCAAAAACTCAGCCTCTTTAGGAGTCGACGGAATCCAAGTGTTCCGCGATACTTTCAAGGCTGCAGGCAAAGACCCAATCATGCAAGAAGTCCAACAAGATTTCTTTGTAAAGAATTTCCTCACGAGAGCTGAGGACTACGCAAAGTCGCTAAACCTAACCGAGCCTTTGTCCATTTTAGTTGTCCTCGACTCTCTAGTTCAAGGCAGTTTTTCTCGGGTCTCATCTTTAGTCCCTAAATTCTACCAAGACACTCAAAATCCCCTAAACGAATGGGACTGGGTGAGGTCTTACCTAAATACCCGTTATAAGTGGCTAGCTACGAATCCAAATACCGCTCTAAACCCAACTGCTGATCGAGTCCAGTCCCTGATCGATATTGAAAAGTCAGATAACTGGAAACTCAATCTTCCTTTAACTCTCTCAACCAAAGGCATCACAATTACTGATAGTGATGTCATTTGAAAGGCTAACTATGCCTCTCGAAAAAGAAGAAGCTAAATTAATCCTGTGCGACGCCCTCAAACTATCTCCTGACACAATAAATCTTTATTCAATCACATATGTAGCCAAGATTGCTGCTTTGCATATTGCATCGCTTCAACAGGATCTCGATAGAATCTTGTCAACCCCACACATTTCATAAGAGCACTCAATCGAGACTCTGTATTCCTTAATAACTTAGAGAGTCTTAATGCGTCGCCATCGCCATCATAACTTTGTAACTACGTTAGCTCTAGATAAAAACTACATCCCGATGAACGAGATGTCCCGTCGTCGTGCCATCAAAGCTGTCGCTATGGGCAAAGCTGTTATCGTTGACCTAGCTAACTTCGATGAGATTACTTTCAACCCAGCTATTTCAGGTCCTATCCGTATCCACCGGGTGTGCTTGAAGGCCTCCCAGGTCTCCTTGAGCTCCTTGAACTGGGAGCCCCGGCCCGCCGGGGCCGTCAGCTTCGCCAGATGGGCAGAGACGGCGTTGGCGGTGTCCTTCACGCGCTTCTGCTGCTCGGGGGTGCGCTTCTCGCGGTAGAGCACCATGGTGACGAGCTCTTTCCGGGCCGTCTCCGTCTCGCTCTTGAGCACCGCGAATTCGCCGGCGTGCAGCGGCAGCAGGGCTCTGAGCAGCAGGGTGAGGACGGGCAGTGCGAGAGCAGCCTTCACGGGACCTCCAGGGATTCAGCCGGGCCTCGGGCCCGGGGGTAAACCTCTGATCGGCCCCCGCAGGGGGGTCTTGAGGATAGGAAGGTCCTTTGAAATTGAGCCAACCTGCGGGCGCAGGTCATGAGCCCTCGACGGCCGCTATACACTGGGGCCGTGAGGAGGCGGTCCATGGGGAAGCGGCAGATCAAGGCTCTGTTGGAGGCCACGAATACGACCACTTAGGCAGAGTGAGCTGCCCTGATTTTAAATATGACCCCCGACGCAGCGAAGTTTGCACTGGCAGAAGATTGAGCCTAACGCTTGAGTCAGACCATCCAGCACAGCAGTTTGATCACTCCTGCGCCGAGAACTAACGGGATGCAGCATCCCGCCATGCGCCCGACTTTTCGTTGGCGTCCGCTGCGAGACAGGGGAATTCCGATCTGCCGTGACAGGCGAGCCTGGGCCCGGGAGATGCCAATGGCTCGGCGCCAGGAGAACGACAGACCGGGGATGCCACCTTTGCGGGTCATTAATCCTCCAACGGTATCGCAAAGCTAGGGAAGCTCCGTTCAAGGTCGTTCACTTCCTTTGACAATTTTTGTCGAATGCCTCGGAAGAAGATTTCACTTCCTGTTCTAGGGAGAAGGAACGGACTTGGTGTCCATCTGATAGGAATCGATGATTCTCTGAAGCAGTTCGTCCTGTACGGCAAGGTGCTCCTGGATTTGCCGCGCATCATGCAGAATGGCCTCGGCATCGTTGTAGGTCTGTTCTGACCTGGCATCAGCAGCCGCCCCTTCCACCTTCTGGCCCACGATGATGATGGACAGCAGGACCAGCTGTAGAAAAGTCTGGGCGATCCAGGCGATGAGGGCGCTCTTCCCGGCGTGTATCGCCTCTGGCAGGCTAATGAACGCGATAATTGCAAAGATGTAGGCGCACCACATGGTGCCGACACCCCTGGTGATCTTCTCTCCTAGGAAGGAATTGAACCTGGCCACACGGCCTTGTGGGGTTGCCCTGGGCTTGGGAGCGTGTCTCTTCCTGAACTCGATGTGCGGGTGAGGAACATACTCGAAGATTTTCATGATTGCCCTCAGGTACGGCTACATCGCACTGGAGTAAACATTCAGGTCCTTGTCAGGGTAACTCTCGTACATATGCTCGAACACCGCAGCGCACTTAACGTCGTAGATCTTCCTGGTGAAGGGGGCGGGCAAACCGGAGTCAAGGGTGTCTGCTATCGCTTCTTTCAACTCAGCCATGGCTTTGGTTTTCCTGCGCCAGTCGAGCACCAGCAGCTCCTTCAGGAGGGCCAGAAGTTCCCGGGCGACCTTCTTGACCTCGTCCCGTTCCTTTGTGGATAACTCCGGTGCCGGTCTAGTCAGGATGTCAAAGATCACCAGCTCTTCCTCGGTCATGTGCTCCCGAACATGACGCTCCTGTTCCTCGTTGAGGCTGTTGCTTAGCTTCATCAACTCCTCGAACAGGCTCTCGATGGTGCGACTGCCAGCGTTATAGCTCTCGATCAGTGCTGTGAACTTTTCACCGAAGTCGGCTCGGGTCTTGTTCAGGCGGACCAGGTGCTCCAGCCGCGTCTTTATGGCGGCCTTAAGCATTTCCAGGTCCGTGTTCTTGTGCTTCGACTCCTTGAACCGTTCGGCAAGGGCCTCGAAATTGATTTTGGAGAGGTCCAGGGCCGCAGGCCCTGCTTTGGGGATCTCCAGCCCCAGAATGGAATCGTCCAACAGGGCATTGATCTGGCCCATCACCTTGGAGATATCCACCGGGTTGGGGCTCAGGATGGTACGGATGGCGTCAGCAATAGAAGATAGGCAGGCCACCCGACTGGTGAACTCCAGGGCCGCCTTGTCAGGCTTGATGGCCCGATAGAGCGTCGTGGCCAGCCTTTCATGCCCGTAGAAGTCCCTTCTCAGCGGATCGGGGGAAATCAGAGCGTTCACGGCCTGCTTGATAAGCTGCAAGCGATCGAGGGTTCCTAACGGAGCCTGCTCGATATTTTCGAGGTGGACGCCCTGAGCGACGCAGAAGGCGGTGGCCACCGCCAAGGCACTCCGAAGCTCGTCCACCAGCAGTTGCTTATCCCGAACAGGGGTCTTGCCATCCTTGCCCGCGCCGTAGATGGCCAGGGCCTTCTCCAAGGAGGCGAAGACATTGGCATAGTCCACGATCAAGCCGCTGTGCTTGCCCGGGAACACGCGGTTCGCCCGGGCGATGGTCTGCATCAGGGTGTGGTTCCGCATGGGCTTGTCAAGGTACATGGTGGAGCAACTGGGGGCGTCGAAGCCCGTCAACCACATGGCGCAGACGAAGACCAGGCGAAGGCGGTCCTCCGTATCCTTGAACTTCTCGTCCAAGGCTGGCTGAGACTCATTCATCCGCCTGCGGTGTGGCTCGATATCGAGACCAAGCTTCTTCATCTGCTCAATCTCGTTCTGTCCCGGCGATACGATGAGGGCCATGTCAGTGGTGGTCAGCACCTCGAGTCGCTCACGGAGTTCGCCCACGCGGGCACCGCGAGCGGCCTCCTCGCGCGTCAGGGGACCATCATGCCGCGTGTAGGGAATGTCCAGCAGCTCTTGCTGAACTAGTTTGGTCTCAGTTATCCAGTGATGCTTGACCTTGTCGTGCATCTTCAGGGCGGTGGCCTTGTCGATGGATACCACCATGGCCTTGCCGATGAAGCCGCGACCTAGGAAGTGGCTCACGATGTCCTTGGCAACGGTCTCCAGGCGGTCGTCACGGGTAATGATGTGGTACTGGCGGTTCAACTCCCGATCAAACTTGGTCTGCTGGTCAGTGTCTAGGTCCGCTTCCTCGATCACACGGTAGATCTCTTCATTCAAATCCGGGTTGTTGAGTTCCAGAACGGGGGCCCGGTTTTCGTAGAAGAGCGGTACCGTTGCCCCGTCATCGATGGACTGCTGAAAGTCGTAGATGGAGACATAGTCACCGAAGACCTCACGGGTGCGCTCCTCTCCTGCGATCAAGGGGGTGCCCGTGAAGGCCAGGAACTGAGCCTTGGGTAGGGCGGCCCGCATGTTGAGGGCCAGGGTGTCGTACTGACTCCGGTGAGCCTCGTCCGTCAGAACGATCACATCAGGACGATCGCAGAGCAACTCGGCGGTCGTAAACTTGTGGACGAGGGTGAAGACATAACGGTGGTTCCCCCGCAGCAGGTCCCGGAGGTGGGAACCACTATTCGCGTGGCATTGGTCGCCCTCGACGTCCCCGACCGCCCCCACAGTCTTGAATGTCTTGGCGATCTGGTCGTCCAGCTCCACTCGGTCGGTGACGATCACGAAGGTCCAATTCCCCGCCAGCTTACGCATTACCTTCTGGGAGAAGAACACCATCGAGAAGCTCTTGCCACTGCCCTGGGTCTGCCAGAACACCCCGGCCCGGCCATGGCCCAGCTTTCGGGCCTCCAGCATGGAGCCGATAGCGTTGTTCACGCCCAGCACCTGGTGGTTCTGGCCCAGAACCTTCACCAGCCCCGCCTTGTGCTCGGAGAACAGGGTGAAGTTCTCCACCAGGTCCAGCAGGCGGCCCTTGTCGCAGGTGCCCCGGAACATCACTTCCATGGACACCCGGCGGGGCTCGTCCTCCCGCTCAATGCGCTTCCACTCCGACCAGCGGTCCCAGTCGGCGGTGAGGGAGCCCACCCGGCTATCCAGGCCGTTCGACGCAATGAGCAGGGCGTTGTACCAGAACAGGGCGGGGATCTGTGCCTTGTAGTGGGTGAGGTTCTCGTCGTAGGCATTGCGGGCCGGGACGCCGGGCTTCTTCAGTTCCACCACCACCCAGGGCAGGCCGTTGACGAAGCCCACCAGGTCGGGGCGGCAAGTGTAGAGGGCACCCGTCACGCTGAACTGGCTCACCAGCAAGAAGTCATTGTTGGCCGGGGTCTGCCAGTCAACCACCCGCAGGCGTTCGGTCTTCTGCCCCCCGTGCTCCCGGTCGGGGATTGAGACCTTGAGGCCCTCCTTGAGCAGCTGGTACACCTCCCGGTTGGCCGCCTCCAGGCTCATGGCCGATCGGTCGCGGGTCAGCTCGTCCAGGGCGGTGGTGATGGCCTCAGGTGGCAGGGCCAGATTTAGCTTGGTCAGGGCTGTACGCAGCCGCTCCACTAGCAGCACCTCGCCAGAGGTCTCGCGGCCCAGGGTGCCCCCCAGTCCGAAGGTCTCCTGCATCGCCGACACCGTCTGCCAGCCCAGGTCGGTGAAGAGCCCAATGGCGGGCTGCTCGACCAGCTGGTCCTCGGTATAGGCGTGGGGGCTCATGGCTAGGCGACCTCCACATTGATCTGGCCAGAGAGCAGACGGGGCAGAAGCAGGTCGCGGGTGCGGCGGAGGTTTTCAATTTGAAGGTGGAGCTTGTAGATCAGCCGAAAGCTGGGAGCGACGGCCATTGAAAATTGGTCAAGGACTTCACTGGGCGGCTGCGCAAGCTGGATATCGTCGAAACACCTTTCTTGCACACGTTGCCGGCCAGTTGCACCAGACATACTCTTGATGGCGACACCTCGAAATTCATCGCTTCGAGCAAGGCAATAGACGTACTCCGGCGTTAGGTCGTGTGACCTGAGGACGATGAACTCGGTCGATCCGAATGCGACCGCCCTTGCATCTGGGAGGAACTGAACGAACCCGGTCTTTCCGTTTTCCAGGCATGGGGTGATGCGGGCGAAGAGGGTGTCGCCGTTCTGGAATTTCGCACCACTGTTGCCCTCCCGCGACTCGATATCAGTGATGAGCATCAAGCCGTTCGAGAGGCATCCCATTGGAACGAAAGGCTTCTGGCCTTCGCGGGGAACTGTGACCCGTGGGTTGATGTGGACGCACTCCGGTAAGGTCCGGACCTCCCACCCCTTCGGAATCTCACCTAGCGACGAGGCGACAAAGGGGTGGCCCTCATGGCCGGGGAAGCGGAAGCTGATGAACCACTCGCGGTAGAGGGCGTGGGCCATGGCCTCAAGGATCTTGATGCGCCGATGGCTGTTCTCGATGAGTTCGTCGTAGGCCGACAGGATGCCCGCGATGCGCTGCTGGACGGGGAGCGGGGGGAGCTCGATCAGAAAGTCATCGAGAAAAGCCTCGAAGTTAAAATTGCTGATGCCTGTCGACTGCACCTGCCACTGAACGATCCGGCGATCTGACCAAGCAAGCTGAAAATGTGCCAGTAGAAACCGTGCGTGCACTACTTCGTGATCTGGCCTGATCTTCTTGCAGAAGGATGCCGGAATCACCGCTGATTTGAACCTCCTCAGCCGCTCAACATCAAGCAACAAACTGCGTCCAACTGGCTGATCCTTACTTCCTCCGGAGACCTCGAACACGATGTCACCCGGCGTGAGTGTTCGTGAACGTGCATTACTTTCTTTGTGATATCGAAAAGGAACGACGCTCGCATTGCCTGACTGCACTGCATCAAGATCGGTTCCACGAATGACAAATGCTGGGACAAAATGGTCTCGGTCTGGCGATTCCTTCCCCCACCCACCGCCGATGTAATCCTTGATGACCTGTCGGATGGATACTTGCATCACGCCCCCAGAATCCCCGCCACATTCGCGGCGATGATCTGCTCCAGTTCCCGGGCCTGGGCGTTAAGCAATTCCAGTTCTTCGTTAAGGGCCACCAACTGCTCCTTGAAGTTCTCGTCGCTGACCTCCTCGCCGGGGGCTACGCCCACATAGAGGCCAGGGTTGAGGGACAAGCCCTGAGCCTCGATCTCTGCCAGGGTGGCGGCCTTGCAGAGGCCGGGGACATCTGAGTAGGTGGGTTTCTTGCCGAAGACCTCCTTCAGCTTGGCCTCGGCCTCGGCCCCACCATGAGTGAGGTCCAGGGCCTCGCCCCGGTAAAGGCGTACCAGGTTGGCGATGAAGCCAATCTGGGCGGGGGACCAGTCCCGGTGGGCGCGGTCCACCTGCCGGTAGATGTGGCGAGCGTCGATGAAGAGCACCTGGTCCGCCCGCTTGGTCTTGGCCTTGCCCCGGTCCAGGAACCACAGGGTGACGGGTAGCGTGACGGTGTAGAACATGTTGGGGCCAACGGCCACCATCACATCCACGGCCTTAGCCTCGATGAGCTTCTGGCGTAGCACCTGCTCGGAGGACCGGGCGTCGGAAGCCGAGTTAGCCATGACGAACCCGGCGCGGCCCTGGGCGTTCAGACTTGAAAAGAACAATTGAATCCAGAGGTAATTGGCGTTGTCGGTACTTGGCAGACCGAAAGGGAAGCGGCGGCCTGGGCCGACCATGTCCTTCAGGCGTTCCTTGTCAACGGCGTTCACATTGAAGGGGGGGTTTGCGAGGACGAAGTCGAACTGGCCCGTGGCTGCATGGGGGTCGTCGTAGTAGCTGTTCACATTGCCGCCGTGGCGGATGTCGCCCTCCAGGCCGTGGACCGCCAGATTGAGGCGGCAGAGACGACCGGTCTCGTCGGTCTTCTCAACCCCGAAAATGGCCAGTTCGGCCGAGGGGTTCTTCTGGTGTTCGGCCACGAAGCGGGCGGACTGGACGAACATGCCCCCGGACCCACAGGCGGGATCGAGGATGCGGCCATGGAAGGGCTCGATGACCTCCGTGAGCAGGCGGACGATGCTGCTGGGGGTGTAGAACTCCCCGCCGCCCTGGCCCTCGCTCATGGCGAATTCGCCCAGGAAGTACTCGTAGATGCGGCCGAAGGCGTCGTAATCCAGCGTGACGGGGATCTCCGACATCTTCTTCAGCAACTGTTTCATCAAGCCGCTGGTGAATAGGTTGAAGGTCTTGGGCAAAACACCGGCCAGTTGGGGGTTCTGCTTCTCGATGTCGCGCATGGCCGCGTTGACCTTGGCCCCGATGTCGGAAGCCTCGGGCAGGTTCAGCAGGTGCTCGAAGCGGGCCTCGGGGCTGAGGTAGAGGACCCCGGCTGCGTGGTACGCGGTGGGATCGTCCACCCGGCTGCCCCGGCGGGAGGAGGACCCTTCCTTCTCCAGCGTGGCCCGCTGGGCCGTGAAACGGGCCTCGGCGAACCTTAGGAAGATCAGGCCGAGGATGGGGCCGGAGTACTGCTGGGCCTTGAGGTCCGAGTTGGCGCGGAACTGGTCCGCCGCAAGCCACAGGTTTCTCTCAAGCGTGGAGGTGGCGGCGTCTTTTTCAGAAGGGGCAATCCATTGCATGGTCGATTAGATCCCGATCAAAACCCCGACAGGGGCTGGGGTGACAGAAGGATGGCTGGAATAAAAAGGTATCAGGGTCGATTATGAAGAAACATCGGGGAAACCAAAGCAATTTCCTCCAAATCGATTGGTCAAAATTTGTCCATTCGAGTGACCTACACTGGCACCTGGGCTTGATGCCCATGAGGGACACCTCATACTAAACACAGCATGTAGAGCGGCCCCGTTGTGGGGTCCGGCAACCGAGCAAGCGCCGCGGTGCCATGGATCGCGAGATCCCATGTGCAGGAATCAACCTGAAAAGGAGCACCTATGACTGAGTATCTCTTCTCCTCTGAATCTGTGTCGGAAGGTCATCCGGACAAGGTCGCTGACCAACTGTCGGATGCCGTGCTGGATTGGTGCCTGGCGCGGGATCCTAAAGCCAAGGTGGCCTGCGAGGTTCTCATCGCCCATCGGAATCTGACCGTGGCGGGCGAGTTTCGCGCAGCCTATCCCAATCTCTTCCCGGAACTCCAGTCGGCCATCCCTGAACTGGCCCGTGAAGTTCTGCGGGGCATTGGCTACACCGCTGCCTCCGGATTCGACCCCGATGACTACACCCTTAACCTGGTCCTGAATGCGCAGAGTCTGGACATCAAGCGGGGCGTGGACCGCACCGATGGAGAGCTCGGAGCGGGAGACCAGGGACTCATGTTCGGCTACGCCTGCGATGAGACGCCTGAATTCATGCCACTGGCCCTGATGCTGTCCCATCGCCTGGTCGCCAGACAAGCCGAAGTGCGGAAATCCGGGAAGGTCCCCTTCCTGCGTCCTGACGCCAAGAGCCAGATAACCCTCAGCTACAAGGACGGGAAGCCTGCTGGTATTCACACTGTGGTCCTCTCCACCCAACATGATCCTGAGGTGTCGGACCAGGTTCTGCACGATGCCGTGCGGGAAGAAATCCTCTTGCCGGTGATTGGCAGTGAAGCGCTTGCCAAAGCCAGAGTCCTCATCAATCCAACAGGGCGATTTGTCACCGGGGGTCCAGAGGGGGATACCGGGCTGACTGGCCGGAAGATCATCGTCGATACCTACGGCGGTGCCTGTCCCCATGGCGGAGGAGCCTTCTCGGGGAAGGATCCCAGTAAGGTGGACCGCTCTGCCGCCTATGCAGCGCGATGGGTTGCGAAGCACTTTCTTGCGGCCGGGCTGGCGGATCGCTGCACGGTGCAGTTAGCCTATGCCATCGGTATCGCTCAGCCTGTGAGTCTTCGTGTGGACTTCCACGGCACCGGCCGAATTCCTGAGGAAGCCGCCACAAAGGTTGCCCAGGAAGTCTTCGACCTCCGGCCTTCGGCAATCATCAAGAGCCTCGACCTACAGCGGCCCCAATACCTTCCGACCGCAGCCTATGGTCATTTTGGCAGGGAGCATTCCGGGTTCCGGTGGGAAGCCTGTCCCATGGTCGAGGAGATCAGGTCAAAGCTGTCCTGAGTCCTGATCGTCGGGGATGACCGATTGACCCTGAATTTACATGAAGAGCGACCCCTAAGGGGTCCGGCAACCGAGCAAGACGCAACGGTGCCCTGGATCGCGAGATCCCATGCGCAGGAAACAACCTGAACAACGGAGGTAACCATGACCCCATCCCAACTAGTTCCTCTCGGAGCTGCCCACAGCACGTCCATGAAGCCCCATGGCATCAGGGCGGAGAACGCCGCTCAGATCCTCGACTGGATCAGGACTCGCGGAGGCCTGGCCGTATGGCACTCGACCAGTCGGAGCCAGCCAGGACTCTCCTGGACCTGCCCGCTGAACGACGAGCACGGCCAGCGGAAGGGGAAACCCTATCCTGCGTCTGAGGAGGAACCGAGGCGCATCATCACCAGCGCCGATGATGTGGTGGTCCACACCGATGTGGAGGTCAATCGCTTCCCGATCGAAGTCCAGCCGGGCAAACAGGGAAGCTTCATGAACTTGACCGACGCGAGCCGTGCCCTGATCGAGAGGGCCATCGCAGATGCCGGTGCAGATGCCTACCAATTGTTTGACGTGTCCACACATGAGGCTGTCATTTTTGCGCCAAATGGTGACAGCATGACGCTCACCGAGTGGGCCCAGGTGAACCCATGACTACCTCATCTGACATGGTGAAGCCGCCTCTGCGAAAGGGAGAGATGGCCGTGGAAGTTCGGGAAGTCCTACTGCATCGTGCGTGCCCTCGTGGTGCCACGCTTAGAATCAAAACCCTCCGGAGTTCAACATGAAACCGAATGTTGGCTTGGGCTTCATTCTCATCATCATCGGCATTGTCATTGCGGCAAAGGGCGAGGGTTGCAGCACAGGCATTGGAATCGGACTGATCCTCGGCGGCTTCACATGTTTCGCCGACACATCGGAAAAGAAGCTGGGGAAACCTGGAGATCAAGGCGTTGAAGCTGACAGCCTCTCCGCCAAGATAGCCGCTGCATCGGCTGAGGTAGCCGCTCTCACTGCCGAAGCGAAAGCGCTTTCTGCTGAAATAGCTGCCGTCTCAGCCGAGGTCGAGGCAACTGCCTCTCCTGAGGTTGCCCCGGTTTCTACTGAGATCTTGGTGCCTGCCTCTGTAGGGCTGATACCCGCCAAGGATCATGGCGAGCGACTCAATAATCGGAACATTGAAGCGACTGCCCACAGCACAACGCAATTGTGGTTGATTGGCGCATTCAGCGCGGCCACAGCCTTCTTTGCGACGGGTGTGGCTTTTCACCTTATTCACCATGAAAGGGGCGGCACTGCTGCCGGTCCTGCCATGTGGGTCAGTCTGGTGCTCACCATCATCTTCATCCACCGATACCGGAAGCAGAAGCAGGGTGGCAAGTAATCCGCCAAGCACCCTGCAAGGCTCAAAGGCCCTTCCTGGTATAGCCCAGGGTAATTTGGCTGTCAGATTTCGGTTATCCAAGATTTTAGGTTCATGGCTTATCTTGGCGGAGAACGGTCAAAAACCCCTTCATGTGCCACATGATTTGCGCCAAATATTTCCTGTTGGGTTATAAAGTATTCCTTATTAGTTATATT
>Ga0214249_1000633_pt1 | contig 13258 bp, 15 predicted proteins | sample TroBogypolimnion_17_FD_153087 | JGI IMG/M metagenome (GOLD analysis project Ga0214249, IMG submission 153087) | Freshwater microbial communities from Trout Bog Lake, WI - 23JUN2009 hypolimnion | ecosystem: Environmental > Aquatic > Freshwater > Lake > Hypolimnion/Profundal zone | place: Trout... | reverse complement strand
GGGCGCAGTCCGAACAGGAGCACAGCGTGGGGCGCTGTGCGATCCGGGGTGGTCAACCGCTGGGTCGGCGCGAGGCTGGTGGTCCCGGCGGGAATTGAACCCACGACCTACCGCTTAGGAGGCGCCAGGTAGTTTTATAAGTATCTTTATTTTGTTATTTTGCAATAATCGCTTGAATTTTTTGGTGACAATTGGGGGCTCGGAAAGGCCCATCGCTCGGGCGAGGCGTTCCTGTGATTCAGCCTGGTCTTTCGGTCGGGAAACGATGTATTTGAGCGTGGTGGATGGAGAGGAGTGACCCATCATCTGTTGGATTTGTGAAAGCGGTGTTCCGGCCTCGAAATGTCCCGTGGCCCAGGTCGCCCTCAAACAGTGAGGCGTCAAGCCTGCCACCCCGACCAGGAGGCCACAGCGAGCCACCGGCTTCTTGAGGAACTGGGCCTGGTGCTTTGCCCCCACCACTCCCACAGTCCGATAAGAGCGGACCACTGGCTTTTTGGAGGATTGGGCCGTGTGCTTCGTCCTTTCCTCCTGGCTCAGGATGAGCCCGGAGGAAGGTTTTCCTGCAACCATCCAAAGTGAGTGCAGGTGGTCTGTGAGCCATCGTGGAATAGGGATTGTTCGAATGCTTCGATCCTTGATGATGGCGAACCCTGCCGCAGATACGCCCCCAACGACGAAGGATTTTCCACGCCAGTCGATCCAACCCCAGTCGGCCTGAAGAATTTCACCTTCCCGCAGGCCAAGGCCTACGGCCAATCGGATCCCAGTAGCGCTCTGAGGCGGCTTTCGTGTCGGCTTTTTGGACTGACTGTCTCGACCTCCGCCATCGGCAGCGGACAGGAATTCCCTTATCTGTTCAGGCCATAGGACAGGACGGGCCTTCTCTTGTGGGCGTAATTTCTTGATTTTGATGGGTTTTAAGGTGAGGTCATCGACCTCCACCACCCAATTGATCAGGGCGCGAAGGTTCTTCACGACCTGGTTAGCACCTCCAGCAGTGTGCTTCCGCGCCACTGTCCCACCACCTGGGCGATGCCCCTGACCTTCGCCAGCGAGGTAGCTCGCCCGGATTTCCTCCATGGCTGCGAGGTCTAATTCGGAAATGGGCAGTTCGAGGTATTCCTTCGCGTGGACTTCGACAGCAACACGCATATCTCGGAAATGACTAGGGGAAACCTGGTTCTTCTTAACCCTAGCCCAATGGTCGTACGCTTGCCTCAGGGTCGGGACAGATTTCTCCGGTAGCTTGCCATCCGCTTTGTCGCGTATCGCCTGTGACCAGCCATCGCAACGCTTGGTTGCATCGGGTTTGGCGACACACTTGGTTGACCGATGGACCCTGACCCCGTGTAGAACGTAGTCGCAGTACCAGAATCGACCAACCCTATGAAGGTGGTAGGGGTCAGCCACGGGACCCCCAAGGGGGTGGGAGGTATTTTTTCAGCAAGGTGTTGACCTGCTCATCAAGAGCAAGCAAATCCTCGCTGCTCACCAGGTCCAGTGCATCCCCGTAGTCGTGGGCCATTTTCCCTCGAACATAGCCCCAAACTGGGTCTTCTGGCTCCACGGTAGATCGAGTTGCACCTTCGGAAGGGCTTGATTTGCTGATCCCCTCCTCTATGGAAGATCCATGCAGGAGCCAATTCGGAATCACGTCTGCCTTCTCGCAGAACTTCTTCAGGGTGGAGGCGTGAGGTAATCGAGCCCCGGTTAGCCAATCGGAGATTGTTTTGGGGGCTTGACCGGTGGCTTTTGCCAGCGCCCGGATGGACCCGAATCTATCCACCACGGCTTGTAGGCGGGTTGGAAAGCCTTCTGGTCGAGTGGCTGGGCGGCGCATGGCCCGAGTTTACTAAGTATCAGCGACATTGACCACTGACTAGATTTGAAATGTCAGCATGAAAACAATAAAAATGCAGTTTTTGGACTTGAAAACTTCATCAGATGACGGCATATTGATCTCGTTAGGAGATCCCATGGCGAAGAAACAGAAGACCGAAATCGGCGGTGTTGTTGAGGTGTTTGAGGGCTACATGAACATGAAGCAACTGCACGAAGTTCTTGGCCCCCTCATCCCGGGTTGCAAATCGCGAGAGGCGTTTGCGGCGCTCGTCCCGTATCTGCCGAGCATCACCCTGCCGGGAGGCAAGCGGCGATATTTCCGGTTGTCCGACGTTTACAGAGCCTTGAGGGAGCGATTCGGGACCGTCCCTGAACCGTGGCCAGCCTCAACGTCTAGTCTGTCGCCTCGGCGTACGGCATAGGTGGGTGCTAGATGCCTGAGCCACTCCTCTCCCTCAATCAGGCGCGGGCACTCTTAGGCCGCTTTAAGGGATGCAACCGAATTTCCTACCCTGCGCTAGTACGTCTTGTTCAAGAAGAAGGCCTCCCCAAGGTGAACAACCCTTTTTCGCCCGGGAAATGGGCGTTTCAGGCCTCCGCCCTGGAGGCCTGGTTTGAGGCCTACCTTTCTCAAGTAGCACCTCTACGCGGGCCGGGACGCCCGCGTAAAGTCTCGTAATGCAAAGCCCCCACCCTTTTCAGTGTGGGGGCTTCAATTTTCATGAACCAGTGGGGCGAGAAGCTCGAACTTCGCCGCCCCGACCACTGAACCCCTTTCCCATTTCGGCGGAAAAAATGAACGCAGTGGCCACGGAACAAGTCCGCAAAGGCAGAATACAGCCTGAAGGAACCTCTCGCAAACCTGACAAGATTGATCAACATTGCTTCGAGACTGAAGCCCAGCAGGCGATCTTCGAGGAATCCCTGTGGAGGGATGCTCAATTTCAGGCCTGGCAGGACCATTTTTCGTGGACTCCCCCCTGCTACGGTAAGGATCGGCCTCGTCTTACACCGAAGACCCTCAGTAATTTGGCGCTTGCTTGTTGGCGGCTGACGACCTGCCATGGGCGAATTCCTCTTGACGAGAGGGGGTGTCCACTTGGACTCCGCCGGAAGGACGGCAGCTATCTGGCCCAAGTACAACAACTTGCAGAACTCGCGGGATGTGATCCGCGAACCATCAACCGCGAACTGCATGAATTCTGTGAAGGCCTGATGCCCTTCTATCGCGACAACCCAACTCACCCGATTCGCCTCTTTTCCCGCGACCCTGACGGATGGAAAAACGGAATCACGAGCGAATGGTGCTTCGCCCCCCCTCAGGCCCTTGCCCCTGAGTGGGAGCAGTTCTTCCTTTTCACCCCCTCAACTGCCGAGGAACCTTGCCAAATTGGCAAGGTCGAACCTGGTCTCAGTGCCGCGGGACCTTGCCAAATTGGCGAGGTTGAGGGGGTAACCTTGCCATTTTGTCTCCCACCACAACCACCGTCTTTCCACTCTTCTCAAGAGAAGAGTGTAAAGACCACCACCACAACGGAGGTGGGTGTGGGTGTGGTTGAGAAGGAGGGCCCTGCCGGAAGGGAGAAGGGCCAGAGGAGCAAGAAGGTGCTCCGGCTGACACCGGATCATGAGGCTTTGCTTTCCAGGCTTGTCACGCTTCCTCGGCATCCGCTCAATCCTGGGGGTGCCCGGAATAGCGTCGCGGTCCTCTCCCTAGATGATGTGAAGGTTCTTCTCGGTGTTGGGCCTGATTTCTGGGCCTGGCTGGAAGATGATGTGGCCAGCGCGGTTAATCCTAAGGCCGCCATCTACTCGCGCTTCCAGAGCAAGGAGAAATGCAAAGACCTCCTTCGGAGAGCGCACCAGTGGCTTGCGAAACGCGAGAAGGACGTGCAATCGGGGGCAGTCTCAGTAGGAACCCTTGAGAAGTGGGAAGCATCGTCGCCCGCGCTGCAATCATGGCCTGGAGCCTGGGCGGCCTTCGAGCACTGGCAACGCCTAAAGGCCTCGGCGCCGTCGCAGGAAGCAGCGGGCTACCTCGCCCATCACGATCAGGAACGGGAGGCACGGGCCGCCCTGTTGGCCTTGGCTGAGGCGGCTCTGGGGCCGGACGCCGAGACGTTGCGACAGAAATTGCGCCAACGCCTGGAGGCCGCTGACATGGAGGAAGGCAGCCTCGTGTGGAAGCGGGCCTGGAACCATCACTGGGCCAGATTCATCGCCGCCGCCCACCACCTGGACTTCGCTGAGGGAGATTCGAAATGAACTACTTCATCGAGTTCGTCAAAACCACATCTGCATCGACCCTTACCTTGAAGGAGGCCCTTACCCTCCTGGAGCGTAGGGTGTCGGAAATGGACCAAATTCCAGCGAAGAATAGCGCTGGCCGTGACTGGGTTGGCGACCAGTGCCGCGAGGCTTGGCGGGCCATCCACGGCGCAGCGCGGACGCAATATACGGAGATCGTTGCCCGAATCGAGGAGGAGGCCCTGGCTGAGGTGAGAGTAAATGGCTATTCGACGGACTCGCTTGTGGGAAAGCGGATCTTGAATTTCAAACGACAGGAACTCCTTATCGCGAGAATCCCGGAAATTGCCGATGTAATGGGAGGAGGTGCCCGTGTTCCCTAGCCAAAAAACAGCTTGTCTCGCAGAGGTCTTGTGTCGCCCAGGAGGGGCCGCAGCGCTGCGGATGCTGGTTACCCTCTGTGGCGAGTACGCTCCGCTCGCCGAGGCCGTTGCGGTCTTCGGTGATACCGACGAGGAGCTTGCTACCAGGACAGAATTCATGACCCAACATCTCCAGGTGCTCCTCACGGGGATTGGGCCATTTCTTGTTGGCAATAAGGTCGTAAATTCTGAGGACTTTTCAACCTGGACCACCCTGCATCACGACATACCCGAAGCTCTTCGGAATCTTGACCAAGGTGAATTTTTGTTCGCCGCGACGAGGCCCAAACTTATTCAGGGGATTCTCTCGGAAATCCAAGACCTCGTGAGTGCCATTTCCACCATTCCAATCGGGATGGCCGAGAAGGTGGAGAGATACCGGAGTCTCCTCAAAGCTGAGACGGATCCCGTGAAAATCCGTATCCTCCGTGGGCGGATAAGGAACAATCGGGCGAAGGCCAAATTTGGCCTAGAGGCCCGAATTGTTGCCGACCACGCCTTACGGGAGATCCGCAGCCTGCAAGGCCTTCTTGGGCTTCTGGGAGACTCTGCCGCCTAACTAGGCACTCCAAGGCGAGGGCTGGGATGCCCGAGCTAAGGCCTTCGTAACTGGCACTCAGCGCGATGAGCCTGGGCCAGGACGGTCTCAGCCCTTGACCCCCATTACCCCTCCGACGGGAAAGCATTTAGGGCGCCGCATGGCGCTGCTCTGGGTCGCCGGGGCACAAAAAAAGGCCACCGCATTCGCGGGGGCGGCGACACCGGGCGGAGATAGCGCTGTCGAACTATTTTGCTCTTCCAGATGGGAACCCGTGAAAGGGGAACTTGGCTGGGTCGGTCCGCCTTGAAGGCTTCGACCGGACCCGCTCCTCGTTGGCGATCCTGTAAACTGCCTGCTGCACTTTCCTTGCCGCAGCTAGGCGTTCCGCCTCAGGCAGGGCTGCCCAGCGAGACAGAAGCTCGGTCGCCTGGGTGAGGTTGTTGCTGACCCGTTCCCGGGCTTCCCGGCCCTCGTCTGGATCGGGAGCGATTGGCTTGATTATCAGGAAGCCCTCCTCTGTCGGTTCCAAGTCGGCTTCGGTGATGAAGGCAGGGAGCCGCAGATCGCTTGGAATCCGGATGCACTGGCTACTGCCGTTTCTGAAAACACTTGTCTTCACGGTTTCTCCTCTGAGGGGAGGACTGCCGAGGAGTCTTCATTCATCGAGAAGGGGGTCCGGGGTTTGGCGATCTTTGTGGTGATGCGCTGAGACAGGGTCATCCCTTCATACATTCCCATCACTTTCATATGCCGCGTAAGGGCCTCATTGTTCTCTTGTCTGCGCGTTTTCATCGTAAGAAATCCTTTTCGAAATTGGCAAGAATCTGGTAGGTAGCGGCACGGAAGCCTGCGTCGGACTGCTGGGCGGTGATCCCCAGTTCCATGCCCATCGCCATCGGCTTTCAGTCGGGTTTCAGCCATGGATCTTGCCGTGGAGCCTGCCCAGTTTTCCAGCCGGATTGCCGCGACCATGGTGAATACGAGGGCCGAGAAGGTGGTCCCAAGAACGACCATGCGGGTGACCCGGGCCACGCCGAAGTGGGCGCGACCTCTGGCGGTCAGGACTGTCTGACCGCCAGAGAATTCGGCATCGACATCAGGTCGAAACATGGTCCCCACCTCAGCGAATTTCGAAGGAATTGCCCACGATCAGGCCTTCCGTTTCCGCGCGGGTTTGGGCTCGGGTTCCATCGCGGAATGGAATGCGAACTGGATAGCCTGCCCAAGGACCGCCTCGCGGGTGGATTCCTTCGAGACCGCGAGTTCGTCAGCCCAGGTGAGGATCTCCGCAGGAATGGCGAGCTTCACCTTTCCGGCGGAGAGGGAGGAGGGGGGGTGGAATTCGAATTTCATGGGACTCCTTTGAAAAGGTCACACTCAATTATTCGGAAAGGAATACTCATTACATTACCTAATTTGGAGAGAATCTAGAAAAATCTGGGACAGGTCCATCGGAGAACGAGTAGCGGCATTACTAGCATAACTCTAGGAGCCCACAGAGATTCTATGAGCAAAAGTCGGGAGAACACTGGGGAGGAGGCTCAATGATATTCACCGAAAATTGAGATGGGAATATCGAGGAAATCAGAAGGAAATCTCAGAGGATTCCTACGGGAATTCCTCAATCGAGTGAATGAGCCTGGGAATCCTGGGAAAGCGGCTAGGGAGTGGGAACGGCGTGGAGGATGGAACCCAAAAAGGGTGGCAAGATCGCCCTTCGGGCCAATGGGCTAACGCCCAGAAAGATCAGCATTTCCATAGTATCGGTCACAACATGCATTTTAATGATCATGGTAGATCAAATATTAGCAATACTAACAGCGCATGAAAAAGTTCATGCATCAATAAAGTAGACAAGGAATACTGTCGATAAGAAATACAGAGGCACAAACTGCCCATTGAGGGACTGGGAATGAAACAGCAGAAGACCGTGCAGAAGCCCGTTTCGCTTCAGGTTTATCTCGATCCGGACCTGCATAAAAACCTGAAGAAGGCCGTCCAGAAGGATGGCAAAACTGTGTCGGAATTCGCGAGAAGGGCGCTCTCGGTGGCGCTAGAGCAGGGTCAAGAGCAGCCCTTCGAGGCACGGCTCGACAAGGTGCTCAAGCGCATCGACGGATTAACAGCGGTGGTCAAGTCGATCGAAGACGACGAGATCGAACGTCGAAGGCTTGAGCGCAAGAACTATCAGGAAGTTTCGGCGCAGAACATGGCACAGGTCGGCGAAGTCATCGCCGCCAATTCTCTCGCCCTCCAGGAGCTTGCGGCCCGACAGGATGCCCTCAAGACCAATGTAGAGGCCGAGCTTGAGGTGGCCCAGAATAGGCTCCAAATCCTCTTGAAGCTCTGTGTTTCGTTGGTCCGCGGTACGGATGAACGTGGTGTCCGCGAGAGCTACCGCGAGATCGAACGCGGCATGACTGATGGGAAGAAGTTGGTCGATTTCCAGATGGACGCACTGAAACGGAGTTGACCATGAGCATCCAGAAAGTCATCGGCAAACCTTCTCCTCGGTCTATTTCCCGTGGTCGGACGACCATGCCTAACCTGGACAGACGGCTCCACTACCAGGCGTCAACCGAGGATCGAGAATCGGTGCAAATGATCGATTCGGAAGGCAAGGATCTGTCGATTGACCAGGCCTTGGAGCGCATGGGCGGGGCGGATCATCCGTACACAGAGCTATTGTCGGATGCCAGCATTCTGGAGAGCCAATGCCTTCAGGAGCGCCACACAGAACTGGACCCCGACGAGGTAATGCGACGGCATTTTGCCGCGCAGGCACGGCATATGGAGGAGAAATACTTCAAGGGTGAATACGTAATAACCTCTGCAATTCATCGGGAAAATGATGGCAGTTACCACTGCCACCACCTGCTGCCCGACAGCGAAGCAAACCTCTACGCTCAACAGGAAGGGAAGAACCGGAAGCTGGAGGGCCGCAATGGTGCAGCCCAGGAAGCCTGGGACAAGGCATGGCGAGACGACCGGAAATTGGACTACATTCGGAACCCGGCAGAACGTCAAGAGGCCAAAGTGCGGCAGAGCGATTACGCAGAGAAGTTGGAGAAATTGCGCCAGGAGCAAGCTGAACTCAGTCGTGAGTTACGTCAGGGAGAGCGCAGCGATGATGCTGTTAAGCGGTTCGAGTCTCGCAGGGACTACAGCAACAGGGCCTCTGCGCTTGAGGATAATCGACACGAGGTTCAGGTCGCCAAGATCGACCATTTTTTCGCGGCGCGAGGCATGGAAAACGGCCTGGAGCACCTCGTTGAGCGAGAACGCGAGGAAATGCGGCATCGGGGCGATGCTCGTCTTGCGGAGAACGTCAAACACGGAATTCGGCACGCTCAGGTGCAGAATCAGAATCGCTACGAGCGCGAGAATTTTAAGCATTTGAACGCCGCCGAGCGTGCCGAGGTCCGGGAGGCTGGCCTTGCAAGAGAATTGGAGGTCGTGCGGCTGAAGCACGAGTATCAACTGGGGGAATTTAAGCCAGGATCGCCCGAACATGACGCCAAGATCGAGCGCCAATCGAAGGAGATCGAGTCCATCCTTCTCCGTCACGAGGCTTCCAAACTGAAGGACCAGGAGACTGATCTGTCGAAGACTTCTGGCATGCACCTAGATTGGTCAGATCGAATGCGGGATACCGTCGGCCTGGAGCGGAAGTCCCGCCCCAAGAGCGTCGCGAACTGGATGGCAACGTACCAGCCACGCAAAGACCTGATGGCCCAGCGCCACGACCTGGAGCGCCGTGCGCATCACGCCCAGGCGGCAGGATCAAGCCGGGAGCCGAAGCCCGATGCGCTGCAAAAGCTGGCCGAACGTCATGCCAAGGAGCGCAGAGACCTGGCAAAGGAGCCCCTTCGAATGGGAGTCCAGAGGGTTGGCGGGAAGATCCAAACGAAAGCCAAAGCCGTGGCTCGTGGCATGGCGAAGCTCCCAGGAAAGGCATTACAGAAGCTCCAGGAAGTCCAGCGGAAGGGTTCCAAGACCCGCCAACATCCCTCCATGAAGCACGCTGAGGCCGTGGAAGGCGCCGTCACTCAGACCGCCAGCGCCACCGTCCAGGGGGCCGTGAAGGTTGCCACGACTGTCGCCGTGGAGACAGCGAAGGCCGCGCTTCACCAGGCGAAACACGCGGCCCAGGCGGTGCAGGTGACGGCCAAAGCCATTGCCACGGGCATCATCAACCCGCTCGCTGGAGCCAAAGAAGCGGGCGCGGGGTACGCGAAAGTAGGTGCCGAGGCCGTGCAGACCGGCGCCCGCGACCTCAAGGGCGGGTTCAGAAGCACCGTGAAAGACGCCGCCACCGCCACAAAGGACATAGCACAACAGGGCCTAGGCGCCCTGACGAGTGCAGGCATGAATACCGCCCCAAAAGAGGTCCAGGTTCTCGCCAAAACCGGCAAGGAAGCTCTTCTGGCGAGCATCAGAGCGACCCGGCAGTTTGTTCAAGGGGCAATCACATTGAACCCACTTCAGGCCATTGGGGGAACGGCCTCGGAAGTGGCAACAGGAGGTTTGGCCATGAGCAAGGCAGTCACCGGCATGGTAGCGGCGAAACTACCTGCTCCTGCGGCGAAGGTCCTGGATTTGGCTTCCAAGATCCCAGTCGTGGGACTGGCTGCGAAGGCACTGCATCATGCCGCCGAGCTTGGTCATGGCGTCGCTAAGGGTGGCGGGGAGATTGAACGATGAGGCCCGCTGACATCGCCAAGCGCGTCCTTGAGGCGCTGGAAAAGCTCCGCAGGATGCCGCCCCTCCAATAGAAGGTCCACCTAGCCTGGAACCGAGAGGTGTCGAGGCCGGGGAACAGGGTATTAAGGGCGACGTAGCCAATCATGGGGAGCCTCAGATGTCTTCGTGACCCGTGGGAATCTGTGGCAAGTAAGTGCCGGGAAGGATCTTCGAGGCGGCGCGACGCGCCTCGTCTGCGGTCATGTTGAAGATGGCCTTGGCGGTGAGGATTTGTTCAGGAGCGAGGGGTCCTTCGGGAGAAGGGTAGTCGTCACACAGGCCCTCAGACGTATCGTCTTCGGAGACCACAGGAGCGGCGGGCGTGAGGTTCTTCGGCGGGAGAGGAATCGCAATCGGAGTCTGCAATTCCTCGTTCAGTTCTTCCACGGTGGGACGGCGAATAAAATTGTTCCTCCCTCCGAGAAACTTCCCAATGACAGGCTCTCCACGCTTGGTGAACCCAGGGCCGTCGATAATTGCCCAGAAAACCGGAACCTTCCGAAGTTTGCCGTTCACCCGCATATACCTCGTTTCATTCGCTCGGCGATTGAGTTCCGCCAGCGTCAGCAGGGGCACAACAACGGGAACAATGTCCTTGCCCTGTTTTCTCGGCATGGTGCGCTTCCCGAGCACTTTGGAGATATGTTCACGGTCTCTTTCGTCGAGGCCTGACAGCAGCCAAATTCGGGCACTGAACGAAGCGATGAGACTCTCGCTCTCGGCATTGCCATAGACCTCCCTGAGACCGCTGAGGTGCTGGGTGCCGAAGACGATGGACACTTCCCGATCCCGGAGCGTGACCAAAGCGTCGCGCACGGAAGGGATCTTGCCAGCCGCGAGTGCCTCATCGAAGAGCATTGTGAGGGGGACAGGCTTGGAGGACTGAAGGAGCTTCCTGAACAGCATTCTCCAGAAGACGACAAGGGGCGTACGTTGCGAAACAGTGGGCTCGGCTGAAAGCACGTAGCACCCTCGCTTGCACACATCGTCCAGGGAGAAGTCGTGTGCTCCGGTCACGTCGCGCCCCCATCCATCTCGGAAGCAGGCCAGTGCCGAAAAGATCGTGGTGCCCATGTATTCCTTGACGTTCTTACCCTCCAAGGCCTGCAACAGTCCCTTGGGGACACCGGCCTTCGAGACGACGTTTTCCACGCCCTCACGGACGTTGGCATCCTGGAGTTCCGAGAGGGTCTTGTATCCACCGTGCTGAAGGACCCACGCCAGGATAGGCCGGGTTAACTGGGCCACCCAATCGTGGTCCCCGTTGCTGGGGATCAGGGCCTCTGCCAAGGCAGCGTAGGCGTCGGCAGGTTTGGGATCTTTTCGGCACTCCTCCAGGGCGTTCCAACACATGGAGGACCATCCATCTGCGGCGGCGCATCCGAAGCGGATCATCTCGACTCCGAACCGCTTTTCAAGGTGGTCCTTTCCGGGGCATTGTCCCTTCACGTCTTGGTAACAGATAGGATGCTGTGTGCTTTCAATGATTGGATTGAACACGCAATGACCCTTGCCGGATCCGGTCTGGCCCACCAGCAGGATGTGGCGGTGGGTATCCGTTGCTTCGGGAGCGATGACTGTATTCCCGGCGTCTTGGGATCGCCAGTACCTGGTCGTTCCCCGGTAATGGATCTGCATGGGGACGCACCAGGACCAGTTCGGTGAAATCGCCACGTCTCGCCAGCGTGCCCACCGGCTGTCCTCAAAATCAGGACCCATGGATTTCTCGGCCCGCGTATACCGACGGACGACGGAGGTCACCCCTGCTACCACAGCGCCGAAGGCGATCCCTGTCGCCGTGAGGGCCACGGAAGGCTGGAGTGTTCCCCAGTCCCACCAGGTCTGGGGGCGAATAGAGGCGGCCAAGGGCATGTAGTACGGCAGCGAGAGGCACAGCCCGTAACCCATCGTAATGAGGCCGACCGGTCCGACCCACGGCTCATAGAGAGCGCGATAGGTCCGTGGACTTGTGCTGACCAACTCGGAGCCACGGAAGGCGCGGTACGCCACGGTGGCCCCGATCACCAGACCAAGAACCAGTGTGGTCCCTACGGTGCCCCCAAGTCGGAAGGTTGATACCAGCGGGCTGGAGACGTGCGTGGCGACTTGGAAGCCGAACGTGGCCACGGGATTGAGGTTAGTCGGAAGCATGTTCACTCCATGCGAATTCATCGGTCTCGAAAAGGTAGTACTTGATAGGAATACTCATAAATTTTTCGAAACCGCGAGGATCTTCCTGCCCCGAATTTTGAGCAGGCGGCAATGTCCTTTTGTCTTGAGGACATTTAGGTCTACGTCTTGCGGATATCCACAGGGATTGCGGACTAGGCCTCCATGCCCCTCTGGCACTGGCCTGAGACGCTTGTGCGCCACGGCGTCCCTACCCGCTCTCTGCCCGGTTCTCTGCGCTGCCCGGTGCGTTTCCGGTCCGGTCCTTGGGAGCTTGGCGTCCGGCCTCTTCGTGCCCAGAGCGGCATGGAGGTCCACATGAAGCGCAACCTGTTCTCAGACATTCTCAGTGCAGCCGAGACGGTGGCCGTCTACGGACCCGAGGTTCTGACCGACGCACAGATCATTGAGGCCATGCTGGACGCACCCAGCCTGTCCCGCGCCACTGAGGCAATGGCCATCTGTGGCGGGTTCCAAGCCCTGCTCAGTTTCGGGCCAGCCGAGATCATGAAGATAGGGCTCAGTGAGTCCGAGGCCGCAAGGATCGCCGTCCTCGTCGAAGTGCAGCGACGCAGCACTCGTAAGCCTGGAGAAAAGATTTGCTCCCCCCGAGCCGCCGGGGCCTACCTGATTCCCAAGGCCCGCGGCCTAACCGAGGAAGTGTTTGGCCTGGTCTGCCTGAACGCCAAGGGTGAAGTCCTGGCGGATCGCATCCTCTCCAAGGGCACGGCCACGGCCTGCCTCATCAGCCCACGGGAATTCTTCCGGGAGGCACTCAGGTACGGCGCCACTTCCGCACTGGCCTGGCATAACCACCCGAGCGGCGATCCGACACCTTCTCGCGAGGATATGGCCCTCACCACGAAGCTCCGGGCCGCAGGCGAGAGTCTGGGAGTGCCTCTGGCTGACCATATTGTGGTGGGGGAGAACCGTTGGCACAGCTTCAGGGCGGCGGAGGGGTGGGATCAGCGACCCTAGCTCCCGGGCGCATCACTAGGAGTACCCTGAAGGCATGGAAGACCTGCTCAGAGTGATCCTGGAAGGATACGAGCTGCCCAAGGAAGGGCTTCATGGGCCTCGCCACTGGATCAGAGTAAGCAGGACGGGACTGAAGCTAGCCAGAGCCACCGCTGGGGCCGACCAGGAGGTGGTGCATATGTTTGCACTGTTCCACGACAGCAGGAGGGTGAATGAGAAAAAGGATCCCGACCACGGGCTCCGTGGTGCAGAACTGGCTCGCAGCATGAGGGACACACACCTCATGCACCTGAACGATGTCCAGTTCGAGCTG
>Ga0214249_1000627_pt1 | contig 13366 bp, 9 predicted proteins | sample TroBogypolimnion_17_FD_153087 | JGI IMG/M metagenome (GOLD analysis project Ga0214249, IMG submission 153087) | Freshwater microbial communities from Trout Bog Lake, WI - 23JUN2009 hypolimnion | ecosystem: Environmental > Aquatic > Freshwater > Lake > Hypolimnion/Profundal zone | place: Trout... | reverse complement strand
AACTTTTGCGCCGCCGCCTGAGCGGCCATATTTTCGCTGACAAGACGCTCATTGGCATCCAGGGATGCCTGCAACAACAACTCACGCGCCAGTTCATGCTGTTCAATCGCACGCCGATCTGCTTCAGTCTGACTGCGCAGCAAATTATTCTCTTCCTGCTCGGCACGTACTTTACGCTCCGCCTCAACCCGCGCAATTGCCTCCGCCTCAGCACGCAGTTTAGCCGCATCAAACGCTTCACGCTCTTTCTCTATTCGAGTTTCAGCCTCAAGTTTTGCCTGTTCTTCAGCAACTTTTCGCTGATTGGCCAGTACCACGGCCGATTGCTCTGCAACCACCCGCTCCAAAGCCACCTGTTTTGCATCGCGCTCCGCTTTTAACCGCGCTTCAATTTCCGTTACCGCCAACGATTCAGCTTCTACGCGTGCCAGGGCAACGGAGACGCAGGCTTGTTCGGCATCCAGCTTACTGGTAAGCAGGGCGACCCCCTCCTGCTCTTTGCGCACTTTTTCCTGCACAACACGCGTCATGGCGTGATCGGTGACAATCTTTTCCTGCAACAACTTAGCCGCTTGCTGCTCCAGCTTGGTGCGTTTTTCAGCAGCCTGAGCCGCGATGCGTTCGACTTCCACCCGCTTGGATATTTGCGCCAACTCAAGCGTCTCGTTACGCGCTTTGACCTTGGCTAAACGCAGCTCTTCCGCTTCGCTTATAACTCGTGATTGCGCAGCTTCACGCAGTTGCGTTTCAATTTGCAACTTCTCTTCCGCGAGCTTATGTTGCAGTTGCTCAGCGGCCACACGCTCAGCGACGATCTGCTCGGTTTGCGACTGCAATTCTTCTTTGGCGATCCTGATCACATCAATTTCCGATGCGACTCTCTGCTGCGTGGCCAGTTCCAACTGATGTTTTTGCTCGATCAGTTCGAGTAATTCACGCTCGGACCTGGATTTATTTTCAGCCTCAAGACGGGCGTTTTGCTCAGCCAACAAACGCTGGTTCAAATCTTCCTGCGCCTGACGTTCAACTTGTAACCTGACCTGATTTTCTTCGTGCAACTGAATTTCGATCAACAGTTTTTCACGCAATTCCAGCGCCAGCTGTTTTTCCACGGCCAGTTTTGCCTGCACCAGCCCGGACAGCCTAACCTCATCCTGCGTCTTGGCTTCCAGCTGAGTAATCAACTCCATTTCGGTTAGTTCGCGCGCTTCTGCAATGGCACGCGCATGCGCATCGGCTCGCGCACGCGCGTCCTTTATGGCCTGAGATTCCGCGTTAATTTCTTCGCTATCGTTATCGTCTAAACGATTATTTGAATGGGATGACATCGTGTTGCCCTATAGTGCATATTGATACGCGCGTACGCCTACCCTGAAATTATCACAACAATAGCAAGATAGCGGTTCTGCTGACAAGTAAAGTTGGCAATATCCTCAAGAATCCGGTCAATTTTAATCCGAAAAGATTATTTGGGGAACTAGAATCCCACGCCTCCATCTAGTTCGATGTATTTAAACCAATAGAAGAAATCGCAATAAAAAGCTACGCGCCAACTCATCGGTAAATAACCGCTAATGGATAATTTTGGTTCGACTGACAATAGGTATTGATCGTGCGAGGATACCTGAAAACAGGTACTAAAAATACCTGGATTTTGGCATTTCAGATCTGCATTTATTTCACTAGTATTGGTACCCATTATGGCCGGGCGGCGATCAAAGGGTTTGGGTTGACGCCAAACGTCCCGTCTAGTTGGGATCATAATGATGGCTTATGCCGAGTGTCTTCACGCTTCAAAAAATAATATTTATATGAATAATCTTACAAATTAGTTCGCAGCAAAAACAGAAATCGATGGGCCTTTGATTTTATTTCCATACCCCGTCGGTTTTACCGTATAAGGAAATGGAGACCACCATGTTAATTCCCTATCAGATCAACAAACTCAACCCGTTGATCGTGTCGCCAAGAGCTCGCAGTACAACACACAGTATCTCAACACGTCTTCCTCCCCCAAGACTCAAGAGTTACGAGCCAGGCAACAGTCGCCCGTAACCGATCTCTTCGGGGTGTCACCCAACAGAATATACGAAAAAAACGACAAGTAATGTTGACTGAACAATACGCAGATTTAGGCAAAGTTCATACTACACAGATGAGGGTCTCCGTATAGCTTCAGCAATAGTTTATTCGCATAGCGGAGCAGTTAAAATCAAAGCCTGTTAAAACCCTAGTATGCGAGCACATCAAACGAATTATTAAGCTGTACTATAGCAGCAAGTCCACCACACGTATTACTCAGCACCCATGCGTATTCTTATTGTGATTCCCATTATTCATACCCAACAAGATATGGGTGCATTGCTTGAGTTGACCCGGCAGACCTACGTTGCCCGTTACGGCCAGGAGAAGTGGGCCGAACATATCAAAGCTATAGATCAGGTTTGGAGTGGTATTCGCCAAATGATAGAAGCACTTACCTTGCCTTTTGCTAGTTTACGCATTTATCAAGATGGTTTGCCGCTATGTGGAAATGAAGCGGATATCGTTAGGGATGTCGCTGACCGTGGCAGTCCGAACCATCAGATTCTTTTAGAACTTATGGCGCAAGGTGCGCAATTAATGGGGACTGAAGACCCTAACCTACTGCTTCAAGAGTATCATCTGCACAAGAATACGCTGGCTGATGCAAATAAAACAGATGAATGCCAAAGCAAAATTCTACTCTCGGCTCGCGATCAGTTCATTGCCGAACGAATCAATAGCACACTCATGACCGGTGAAGTGGGTCTGCTTTTTTTGGGCATGGCTCATCAGGTTGAACCGCTGTTGAATACGGACATCCTCGTGCGCGACCTCCTTCCATCTCTACGGAAAAAACAAGCGAAAATCAAATGGCTATTGTAATCGACGCAACTAAACGAGAATCAATCCATGACTTAATTCCCTCGCTTTCAACTCAAGTCAAAGTGCTGATTGTGGATGATATGGAGGATGTACGTTGGGCGCTATCTAACGTGCTTCGTATGGAAGGCTTTGTGCCGCTGCTGGCATCTAACGGCGCTGAGGCGTTAGCTTGCTTCAAACAGGAGAGTCCTGATGTGGTTCTGCTGGATGTTGGCTTGCCGGATATTGGCGGCATAGAGGTACTGATCCAGATTAAGGCACACGATAAATCCATTCCTGTCGTGATGGTAACGGCACACGGCAAAACAGGTGATGCTGTCCGGGCGATTCAAGCGGGTGCTTATGACTATGTAGCGAAACCATTTCTCAATCAGGACATCGTTCTCACCGTTCGTCGCGCACTCGAAGAACTATCCCTTAAGAGACAGAAGCGAAAATCTTTCACCGAAGCAGGATCCGCCAGCGCACTCTCGGATATTATGGGTAAAAGCGCGGCCATTCAGCGGATTCAGATCGAAGTGGAACGTGTGTCCAAGACCAAATTATCTGTATTATTGCAAGGTGAGAGTGGCACAGGAAAGGAGGTGGTCGCTCGTGCAATCCATGCGGCTAGTTTACGTGCAGACAAGCCGTTCGTTGCGATCGATTGTGGCGCTATTCCCGAATCTCTTATCGAGAATGAGCTGTTCGGACACGAAAAAGGGGCTTTTACGGGTGCGCACCAAGCCCAGATTGGCGCTTTTGAGATGGCCGCTGACGGTACACTCTTCCTTGATGAGATAGGCAATCTACCCATTGCGGTTCAAAGCACCTTGCTCAGGGTGATTGAAACGCAGCGTGTTCGGAAAGTTGGTGGCACGAGCGAACATCAGATCGATTTTCGGCTGGTGGCTGCAACCAATATGAATCTTCAATCCTCGGTGCAATCGAAAACATTTCGCGATGACCTTTACTACCGGCTTGCTGAATTTACCATCAATTTGCCCTCACTGAAGGAACGTAGCGAGGACGTCGTATTTTTGGCACACCGTTTTCTGGCTCAGGCAAATATTGAATTGGGTAAACAGGTGGCGGGTTTGTCGATTGAGGCGGAGAAGATGCTTCAAGGCTATTCTTGGCCCGGTAATGTGCGCGAGTTACGCAACCAGATACGGCGGGCGACGTTACTGTGTATCGACACCGCAGGAATCATTACGCCCGAATTATTCATGGCGCTAGACTCGATAGATAACCCTTTTAAATCATTTAGTTGCGATAACGAATCATGCGACCAACAGGGTGCAAGCTGTTCATTCCCAGGCGGCGTTTCCGCGTGCACCCTTAATAATGAAAAACTTCTGCTCAACAGCGGGGGCGCCTCACTAAAAGAAATCATTGCACGCGTGACCGCTCAGGTAGAACGACTGGTTCTGCTACAAACCCTACAACACGCCAAGGGTAATAAGGCGCTAGCCGCACGTATGCTAAAAATTGACTACAAAACCATGCATAGTAAACTGAAACTATATGAGATTTCCTCGAGCCAATTTATGAGGAATTACATTTTGCCGGACGGTGAACCTTGTCCTGCAATCGCCACAACAGGAGAAGAACATGCTTGACAAAGATCGTTCAGAGGAGTTTGCCGAGGGTAAACGTCGTCTTGAAGAAATTGGCAGTAAATTGGGCGGTTTGCTGGGTAAGCCGGGCACTGGGGGTAGCGCGAGTGGGATACTCTCAGGATTAGGTAACTTGCTTGATCAAGTGGGTAAATTTGTCGAGCAGTCAGGCAGCACACTACACAAAAGTGGCGAAATGGATCTCGCTGGAGATAGCAAGTTCAAAGGGGTTTACGGTTTTACGATAAAGACGGCGCTAGGAGACCCGGACAGCATTAAGGTTGAACCCTTTGGCAATATTAAAAGTAACAAGGAAGGTAAATTAGTCGAGGTGCGACATATCCGCGAACCCATGATAGACGTGTTTGACGAACCGGATCACCTGCTTGTGGTCGCTGAAGTACCGGGAATAACACGAGAAGACGTAAAACTGGAGTTGCAAGATGATATCCTGACTTTCTCTGCTGAAAAAGACGATTGTAAATATAGTAAAGAAATTCTACTGCCTAAGGTCTTTTCAACAGAGCAGATGAGTTTTACGTGCCGAAACGGCCTACTGGAAGTCCTGTTTAGCAAGTAATCATGACGGAGTACAGCGTGGAAAAAATACCCAATGGCGTCTTGCGCTTAAAAGTATCGGAGGCATTAGGTAAAGATGTCGGACGCGCGCTGGCACGGATGGATCCTGCTGATATCAAAACACTCGGCGTCGAGATTGGCGATATTTTAGAAGTTGTCGGTAAACGTCGCAGCGTATGCAAGGTAATGCCAGCCTACAAGGATGATAGAGGCGGGTCGCGAATTCAAATGGATGGTATCTCGCGCGGCAATGCAGAAGTAGCCCTTGAGGATATGGTAACAATACGCAAGGTCGACGCACAGCCAGCGCGGCGCATCGTGCTGTCACCCACCGCAGCCGGCTTTTCCGATCGCGACCTGCAATTTATTGGCATGAGACTGGACGGACTGCCGGTGCTGGAAGGTGACCGGATACGCGGCACATTGTTTGGCAGTCGCTCCATGGATTTTTTAGTGAAGGAAACGGAACCCAAGGGACCGGTCCTGATAGCACCCACCACCTTGTTGACGGTAGGATCTGCGCGCACGGAGGTCAAGACAGGTTCTGTTGGCCGGCCAAATTTCTCCTATGAGGATGTCGGCGGGCTTAAACGTGAAGTACAGCGTGTCCGTGAGATCATCGAGTTGCCGTTGCGTTATCCAGAGGTATTTATTCGACTTGGCATTGATGCGCCCAAAGGAATTTTACTGTACGGCCCGCCAGGCTGTGGCAAAACCCTGATCGCCCGAGCCGTCGCGCACGAGACCAATGTGCGTTTTTTTACCATCAGCGGCCCGGAAATCATGCAGAAGTTCTACGGCGAATCCGAGGGCTATTTGCGCAAACTGTTTGAGGACGCAACGAAGCAAGCCCCCTCGATTATATTCATTGACGAAATAGACTCAATCGCACCGAAACGAGAGTCACTGGGTGGAGAGCATCAGGTTGAGCGACGCGTGGTGGCACAATTGCTCAGTCTGATGGATGGACTGAAGTCGCGCGGACAGGTCATTGTCATTGCGGCCACCAACATCCCTAACGCGATAGATCCCGCACTACGCCGACCTGGACGCTTTGATCGCGAAGTCGTCATTCCGATCCCTGATCGACACGGTCGATTGGAAATATTAGAAATTCACAGTCGCGGCATGCCATTAGCCAGCGATGTTGATCTGGTTCGGCTGGCTGATATTACACATGGATTCGTGGGAGCCGACTTAGAAGCGTTATGTCGCGAAGCTGCAATGATTTGTGTGCGTCGCATATTGCCCGAAATTGATTTTGCTCAAGCCACCCTACCCTACGAATCCTTACAAAAACTGGAGCTGTGTAAAGAGGATTTTTTGGCAGCATTGCGAGACGTTGAGCCATCGGCCTTGCGTGAGGTATTTGTTGAGGTTCCCTCGACCCGGTGGGAGGACGTGGGTGGGCTCGTGGAGGCTAAACGTTTGCTCAGAGAAGCGCTGGAATGGCCGTTGCAATATGCCGATCTATTCGCAACGGCAGGAATCAGACCCATCAAAGGGGTACTACTCGCAGGCCCGCCCGGTTGTGGCAAAACCTTGCTCGCCCAGGCGGCAGCCAGTGCGACCCAAATCAATTTTATTTCAGTGAAGGGGCCTGCGCTAATGTCGAAGTACATTGGCGAATCAGAGCATGCTGTACGCGAGGTGTTTCGCAAGGCACGTCAAGCCGCGCCCTGCCTGATTTTTTTCGACGAAATTGATGCGCTAGTGCCACGTCGGGGCGGTGGTGCATCAGACGCTGGGGTGAGTGAACGTGTCGTGGCTCAGTTTTTGGCTGAGTTAGATGGCGTTGAGAAACTATCCGGCGTGCTGGTTTTGGCCGCGACTAACCGGCTCGATATGATCGATCCCGCTTTGCGCCGACCGGGACGCTTCGATGTAATTGTAGAGATTCCACTGCCTGATGAAGTAGAACGCCTGGCAGTTTTGCAGGTGCAAGTACGCGGCAAGCCACTCAGTTGCGAAGTCGATTTAGCGTTTATTGCCACTAATACAGCAGGCTTAACCGGTGCTGATCTGGGCGCTATTTGTCAGCGCGCGGCTTTGAACGCCATTCGTGAGCGAGTCGGGTTGTCACCTGAGCAGGAAATATTATCGGACGCATCGCCCTTACTGATTCAGATGCAACATTTCGAGGCGGCACTCAGCGAGATTAAAAATGACTGACAAGTTAGCTGAAAACAATCACGCCATCTATCTCTACTGTTTCGCGAAGCAGGAATGTCGTCCTCTGGTACAGGCACTGACAGGTGTGGATGTGCGCTATCCGGTGACGGCGTTAATGGATGAGGCGAACCAGGATCACGTGGTGGCTGTGATAGGCGAAGTTGACCCCGCCGAATTTTCAGAGGAAAACTTGAGGACGATAGCGTGGCTAGGCGCACGGGCGCAACGTCACGAGGCTGTCGTCGAGCGCGTCATGGGGGTGTCGCCTGTCTTACCTGTCAAGTTCGGGACATTGTTTCTTTCACATACCAGCCTAAAGGCATTTTTGGCACAACATCATGTCGCTATTGTGCAGGCACTGAATAGGCTGAAGGGCAAGACCGAGTGGAGTGTCAAAGGTTTTCTGGTTGAGGAGCAAGCCCGTCCGATGGTGGTTGCCGCTAATGTCGAAATCCAATCTCAACTGGCATCAATGTCAGCGTCGCCTGGTGCGCGCTATATACAGCAAAGGCAGGTAGACATCAAAACAGAGTCTGCAATACGCACTTGGTTAGCGCAGGCGAATGAACAGCTTAAAAGCACCTTAATCCCACATGCCGTAGCATCCACTGAGTTACGTTGCCATTCCAGCGCGGTCACCGGTCGACCCGCACGTATGGTATTTAACACCAGCTTCCTGCTGGATGATGTGCCTCTCAGTCATTTTCGTGCAGCCCTCAGCGAACAACAGCGCATCTATCAGGGCAGCGGATTGACGTTCGAATTACAGGGGCCGTGGCCACCGTACAACTTTTGTCCGGCACTTGAGGGCGTTGCACCGTGAAAAACTATATATCTGATAGCAGATTGACCGGGCGTGGATCAACTTTGGTTTCCGCTACGACCTCAGAAGGTTGGTACGAAAAGTTATACAACATGCTGCTGGGCAATATTCCATTTTCATTGCTTTTAGTGGATAGATCGTTGCGCGTGGTGTCGGCCAACCGGAACTTTCTACTGAAGGGGCGACGCAATGAAACAGACACCATAGGGGCACAAATTTGTGATGTTTTCCCCGAAGCGATTCTTGAATTTACGCAACTTGAAAATAAGATACGCGGGGTATTCGACTCCGGATTACCACTACCCGGCGCGCAAATGACCTATCGTGCACCGGGGATACACACCCGTACATATTATTACACTGTCGTGCCAGTCCGGTTGGGTGTGGTGGTGGAACATGTCATGCTCGTGATGGATGACATAACCGAGAAGGTTCAGTTGATCGAAAAAGCCAGAATGGTTGAACGCCACCTCGCAACCGTCGTTGAAAGTGCCAACGATCTGGTTGTATCGACCGATGCCAAAGGCTGCATCGTGAGTTGGAGTCGCTCGGTTGAACGCATTTCGGATTATCAGGCCAGCGAGGTTCGCGGAATGTTGCTGGCTGAATTGTGCGAGGCGGGTCATCGGGATGAAATGAAGGCAATGATACGCCAACTTGTCGAGGGCAGCGCCGTTCAGTTTCAGGAAATCTCACTCATGTCGCGCTCTGGGAAATTGGTTCCGGTTGATTGGTCCTGTTCACCCATTCTCGATGATGCCAACAAGGTCAGCGGTGTAGTTGCAGTCGGACGTGATCTGACCGAGCGACGGGCATTTGAACAGCAAATTTTCCAAAGCGAAAAACTGGCCGCCTTAGGCGTAATGGCAGGCGGTATCGCCCACGAGCTGCGCAATCCGCTTGCGGTGAGTTTTTCCGCTGCACAGTTTTTATCGGTGTCGTCCGATGATCTCGTCTTCCAGCAGGAATGTGTTAATAAAATTATGGATGGTATCCAACGTTCCTCTGCCATTATCGAAAACTTGCTGCGCTTCGCGCGCCCGGCACCCAGTGATCGTGTGGGTGAGCTTGATCTGGTCAGGTTGGCTCAAGAGACGATCAGTGTGTTAGCGCCTCAGGCTAAATTGCAAAAAATAAAAGTACATGAAACCTATCCAGACGGAGCTGTATTCGTCTCGGGAAATGCCAATCTCCTACAGCAAGTACTGATGAATTTAATTTTAAATGGCTTCCAGTCTATGCATGATGGCGGGGAGATCATGGTTGAAGTTGATCACTATGCAAACGAGGCTTTGATACATGTCCACGACACCGGTTGCGGAGTTTCTCCCGAAAATTTACGGCGTGTATTTGATCCTTTTTTCACCACTCAACCGGTCGGCAAAGGTACAGGGTTGGGCTTATCTATCTGCCACACCATCGTCAAGCAGCATGGAGGGAAAATTGAATTGAATAGCGTTGAGGGCCAGGGCAGTACCTTTACCGTCCGACTACCACTGTTAGTGAGTTAGATTGAATATAGATGGCTAAAAATCTTAACGTGTTGGTGGTGGATGATGAACCGGATGTATGTTGGGCGTTGGATATGTTGTTGAGCAAACACGGACACACGGTAGACACCGTGTCGAGCGGTGCAGCGGCATTGAGCTGGTTAAATAGCCGCAGTGGCGTTTGCAATTTAGTCCTGGTGGATGCGAAGCTGGGTGACATTGAAGGCGTGGAATTGGCTAAACGAATACGGAGCGATACATCCTGTGCCGCACCGGTCATTCTTGTTTCCGGCTATTTCTATAAGGACGATAGCGTTATTCAGACTAGCCTGAATGCAGGCATTATCTCCGCTTTCGTTACAAAACCGTTCCGCCATGAAGAGATTCTAAGTGCTATTCATGCAGTCATGTCCACACAAAAATAGTTGCACAAAGGAATCGTCATGTCAGCTAAAAAAATTATCTACGCGGTCCTTGAAAATAATGCCGAAGCGCCGCTCCGCGATATATCCCGTGCATACGGTATCGGCGACGCCCCGCTCGAAATAGTCGTTTTTCGAGATTTGTGTGCCGTCATTAGTCGTGTTGAGGCAGATCGATTCGCCCCGGGCTTGCTGGATCAAGCAAATTCCTCACAGGAACGGCTCAAGACCGATTTATTGAAGTATCAACAGGTCAATTCTTTTTTGCTTGAAAACTCAGTTCAAGGCGGGATGCTACCGCTCAAGTTTGGCTTAACGTCTGTTGACAATCAGGAAGTGGCATCGGTATTGGAGCGAGCTTATCTCCAGTTAAGAACTTACCTGGATCGTTTGAAGGGTAAAGTGGAACTAGTGGTACAGGCCTCCTGGGATATGTCTAAAATCATTCCTGAAATTGCGCGAGCCAACCCGGCATTTATTAGCGGGGATCCCGTGCAGACGGGCAAGCTTCTGTTCGATGCGGCTGAAGCCATGCGTAAAGCGTTTGTTGAGGCGATTCATAGCCAGCTTTCCCCGCTCGCGCACGACTACTCCGATGGGGCACACAAAGAAAAAAGCCTGATTTTAAACCGCAGTTATCTGGTGGAAATCGAGCAGGAAGCGCTGTTTGATACGGCGGTTAACGCACTGGGCGATCGCTATGATGCCATCCTTGATTTTCGATACATCGGGCCATTACCAGCATACAGTTTTGTCAATATCGAATTAAATCAAGGAAATTTTGCGATATTGGATCATGCCAGGAAAACCTTGCAACTTCCTGAGTCTGCCGCCTGGCGGAAAATTAAATCCGCCTATCGGCAATTGCTTTTGGCTAATCACCCTGATCAGCATCCAGATGATCCGGATTCGGCAAAACGCTGCAAAGAGGTGGTCTCGGCTTTCGAGGTACTCAGTGCTTATTGTCAAAGTTTCCCGGATTTTGCAGAACGTGCAAATAATGAGGAATTCGTATTCACCCGTGATGAAGTCGAAAATGCCTTTATCATCGACACCAAAGGCGCCGTTTTGGCCACAGGCAACCTATCTCACCCCGGTTTTAAACACAATGAATCAAAAAATTAACCATGAATAAGGTCATCGGCATTGATCTTGGCACCACGAACAGCTGCATGGCCATACTGGTCAATGGACAGCCTGTCGTTATTCCAAATGCTGAGGGCGCGCGTACCACGCCGTCCGTAGTCGCGTTCACTCAGGACGGAAAAACACTGGTCGGTGCTGCTGCCAGAAATCAACAGGTCAGCAATCCCCGCAATACGATTTCATCGGTTAAGCGTTTCATGGGTAGGCAATGGAACGAGGTGACGGGCGAGATGACAATCGTTCCCTACCTGGTCGAAAAAGGGATAGCCGACGACGTGCGCATTGTGATTGATGGCGTGCGATATGCCCCGCAGCAAATCAGCGCGATCATTTTGCAAAAGCTGAAAGTTGACGCTGAGGCTTATCTGGGCTGCCCGGTGACCGATGCCGTGATTACGGTACCGGCTTATTTCAACAACGCGCAACGCGAGGCGACCAAAGATGCCGGGAAAATTGCCGGTCTCAATGTCCTGCGTATTATTAATGAGCCTACCGCAGCCTCACTGGCCTATGGTATAGGCCAGGATGAGTTGCAAACCGTTCTGGTTATTGACCTGGGCGGAGGTACCTTTGACGTCTCTATACTTGAAATAGATAACGGTCTGTTTGAAGTAAAGTCTAGCAATGGTGATAATCACTTGGGTGGTGATAACTTTGACCAGGTGATTGTGAACTGGATGCTGGAGGAGTTTAAACGCGCCCAGGGCGTCGATTTCGCCGCATATCCGTCAGCGTACGCCCGACTGTATCAGGCTGCCGAACAGGCAAAAATTGAGTTATCCCATGCATCGATTAGCGATATTAACCTGCCAGACATCATCACGTCCCCTGCAGGGGGGCTACACCTGTCTATGCAACTGACACGAGTCAAGTTAAATGAGCTCACCGATGATTTACTCGATCACCTTGTTCAGCCAATTAAACAGGCACTCGCGGATGCCGCGCTAAGCCCGGCAGGAATCGATCATATCGTTCTGGTCGGCGGTATGACGCGTATGCCCGCCGTCCTAGACAAGCTCAAGAAACTCATTAGCAAGGCGCCGCACCAAGGCGTTGATCCAGACGAGGTGGTTGCCGTCGGTGCCGCGATTCAGGCGGGAATTCTTGGCGGGAAGGTCAAAAGTGTGGTCCTGCTAGACGTAACACCGCTGTCACTGGGCATAGAAACCAAGGGCGGTGTTTTTACACGCTTGATAGCACGAAATTCCACTATTCCGACGCGCAAGACAGAGACATTCACCACCGCCGTTGACAACCAGACCTCAGTGGAGATTCACATCCTGCAAGGCGAGTCAGAAATGGCGGCCTTCAACAAGACACTGGGTATCTTTCAGTTATCTGGCATTACACCTGCACGTCGCGGGTTGATGGAAATCGATGTCAGCTTTGACATCGACGCGAATGGCATTATCCATGTGCTGGCTGAAGATATCGCCACGGGGGTTGAAAAAGAGCTTCGTATTGAAGGTGGAACGGGATTGAGTGTAGAGGAAGTCAACCGAATGATGCTGGAGGCTGAAATGCATGCCAAGGTTACCCGTCAGTTATGCGAGTTAGCCGATGCCTGCAATTTGGCTGAACTTCTTGCCGATGAGATTGCACGTTCGCTCACGGTGCGACGCGAAAAAATCAATCATTTTGACATTCTTGCGATTGAAGGACGAATTTCTGCTTTAAGGCTTTCAATGCTTGGCGGCGACATCATCGATCTGCGCAGCAAAACCCGTGAGCTTACCGAAGCGGCACAAGTACTCATTGTAAAATCGAACAGAGGTATGGATTCCATAGATATGGCGGCAGTTCCATAGGCTGTTTTCCTGCTTATAAGCTGCATTATTTCTCAAGGCCGTATTCCCTTCAAAGCCAGTTGTATAAATATTAAACAACATCCTGATTTCATTGAAATTTAGATTTAAATATCTCCAAAAAAATGCTGGCACGATTACTGCTTATTATAAAGCATCGGGGGATTAGCCTCACTCTTCGAAAAAACAGCACACAGAGGCAAAACTTAAATTTTGGAGAACTATCATGGCAAACGTACAAAAATCTACAGATTCCTCGAGTCTGGCTGAAGTCGTTGATCGTATTTTGGACAAAGGTATCGTGATTGATGCCTGGGTCAAAGTATCCCTGGTTGGTATCGAACTGTTGTCAGTCGAAGCCCGTGTTGTGGTCGCATCAGTTGAAACTTACCTGAAATATGCAGAAGCCATTGGCCTCACAGCC
>Ga0214249_1000626_pt1 | contig 13383 bp, 12 predicted proteins | sample TroBogypolimnion_17_FD_153087 | JGI IMG/M metagenome (GOLD analysis project Ga0214249, IMG submission 153087) | Freshwater microbial communities from Trout Bog Lake, WI - 23JUN2009 hypolimnion | ecosystem: Environmental > Aquatic > Freshwater > Lake > Hypolimnion/Profundal zone | place: Trout... | reverse complement strand
AGGCGTGGAAATTGAAAATTCGGCTGCGATTGCGAAAGAGATCGCGAAATCTGGCGTAGCGCGAACTAAAAAAATACGCGCAACGTCATCATGCGGGTCAAAGTGATTTGATCCGCGTTTCCCTAGGTTGAAGACACTGCGCCGTGCGGCCTGCGCCAGCCGCGCGGCCGCTGCGCGGTGCGTGATGCAGGAGCCGCCTGTGTAGGCGCCGCCGTGTAGATACAGCACCACGCCCTTGCCCTGCTGCAAAGCGGGCCGCAGCCATTCGCCGCCACAGACGTCGACCTGCGCCGCCTCGACCTGCACGCCGAGCGGCATCCTGAACATGCGCTGCGCTGCCGCTTCACGCGCGAGCCGGTATTCGGGCAGCGGCAGCTTACGCCGGCCGAGCTTGGCCAGCTGGTACTTGACGAAGTGGTAGAGCAGACGCGAGCGCAGTGATGGCATGGTGTTGGACCCGGTGCGATGCCGCGAAGGGAAATCAGCGGCCCGCGAATTGCGCCGGCTGCTTGGCGAAGAAGGCATCGATGCCGGTCTTGAAATCGTCGCTTGCGGCGCATTCGAGGAAGGCTGCCGCCTCGGCATCAAGCTGTGCCGGCAGGTCGCGTCCGAACGATTCGCGCATCAGGCGGCGCAGCCGGCCGAAAGCCACGGTCGGTCCGCCAGCCAGACGCCGCGCAAAGGCCTCCACCTCGGCATCGAGCTCCGCGGCGGGTGCCACGCGGTTGATTAGACCAAGACGCAGCGCTTCCTCGCAGCTCAGCGTTTCACCGAGCATGGCGATCTCCAGGGAGCGGCGCAAGCCGACCAGCCGCGGCAGCGACCAGGACGCGCCGACATCGCAGCTGGTGCCGATGTTGACGTAGGCCAGGCTGAAACGCGTACCCTCGGCGGCGATCACGAAATCGGCCTGCAGCATCAGGCTTAGTCCGGCGCCGGCAGCCACGCCGTGCACCTTCGCGATCAGCGGCGCGTCCATGCCGGCCAGGATGGTGATCGCCTCGTGCAGCGGGCCGATCAGTTCACGCGCACCCTGCTGCGGATCGGCGCGCATGGTGGCTAGGTCGCCACCGGCCATGAAGCCCCGGCCGGTACCGCACAGCACGATGGCGCGCACGGACCGGTCCGCGGCCAGCTCGCGCACCGCTTGCAGAAAGGCCAGGGCGATCGGGATGTCGATCGCGTTCAAGGCCTTGGGCCGGTTGAAGCGCAGCGTGACGATGGCGCCGTCGCGCTCCATCTGAAGCGGTGATTCCGCAGTATCGATCGAAGAGGTGGGAGACATGTAATTCCTTCCTGGAAAAGGGTGTCGCAGCAAAGGTCAGGCGCTGCGCGCCGCGTTCTTCAAGGCCTGACTGAGCTCGTTCGTGCTCTGGGCCGAGCCGTCTTTCGGCACGACCTCTCCCGTTCGATCGGTCACCTCGCCGAGTCGCCCCATCAGACGCTCGGGCGCCTGCGCATCGCCACCGATCCAGGCACCGCGGGTCAGCGTGATGTGCGCGGCCTCGAAGACGCCGGCACCCGCGCACAGGATGGTGCGGCTCGGCGCGTCGTGCGCCACCAGCACCAGCATCGCAGGTACGACAGCCTCGGGTTGCAGCGCGTCGAGCACGGACTGCGGCAGCAGGCCTTCGGTCATGCGCGTGGCCGCAGTCGGCGCCAGGCAGTTGACGCGGATGTCGTTCTTGGCGCCTTCGAGCGCCAGCGTCTGCATCAGGCCGACTAGACCCATCTTGGCCGCGCTGTAATTCGACTGCCCGAAGTTGCCGTACAGGCCGCTCGAGGAAGTGGTCATCAGGATGCGGCCGTACTTCTGCGCGTTCATCAGCGGCCAGACCGCCTTGCTGCAATGCACGGCGCCCATCAGGTGCACATCGAGCACGAGTTGAAAGTCGGCCAGTTCCATCTTGGCAAAACTCTTGTCGCGCAGGATGCCCGCGTTGTTGATCAGGATGTCGACACGGCCCCAGGCGTCGACCGCCTGCTGCACCATCGCCTGCACCGCCGCGATATCCGTCACCGACGCGCCGTTGGCTAGCGCCTCGCCACCGGCCGCACGGATTTCGGCGACGACCGTCTCAGCCGCGCTGACCGAGGCACCCGAGCCGTCGCGCGCGCCGCCGAGATCATTGACCAGCACCCTGGCGCCGCGCGCCGCCAGCGCCAGCGCATGCTGGCGGCCCAGCCCGCCGCCCGCGCCGGTCACAATGGCCACGCGACCTTTGAAGTCGATCGTCATGATGTTTCCCTTTGTCTGAAAAGCCCGGACGCGGTTCAGGCGCCGCGCTTGAGCACCTTGGCCACCGGATGGTGGCGCAGCCGGAAGGCATCGGGCATGCCGGAACCGAGCAGCGGCCGCAGGTAGAGGCGGAACGCGTCGGTCACGTCGGTGCCGCTGGCCGTGATGAACTCGTCTTCCATGACGCGCGTCTTTCCGGCCACGGCTTCCAGCGGCAGCAGCTCGTAGTCGACCGAATAAAAGCCAGTGCGCTTGATCGCGACCGAGCCGCTCTGGTTTCCCCACATGGCAAACTGCACGGCCTTTTCGCCGACCTCTCGCGCCTCGCGCTGGTCCACGTCCGAGACGCAGCCGATGAAGGAGCGCTGCAGGTAGCCGAAAGTGTCGCCGCGCACGCGCTTGATATTGAGCTTGGACTTGATCTCCTCGCAAAGCAGGTCGGCCAGCGCGCCGTTGCCCGACAGTTGCACATTGCCGTGCGCGTCGTGCTCCAGATTCTTTGCCAGCAGGGCCAAGATCGGCGCGCCACTGGCGTCGTGAATGCCTTCGGAGACCGCGATCACGCATCGGCCGTAGCGCTCGTAGACCGCCTTCACGTCGGCCAGGAATTTCTCCAGCACGAACATGCGCTCGGGCAGATAGATCAGGTGCGGTCCGTCATCCGGAAATTTCTTGCCCAGTGCCGCCGCCGCGGTCAGGAAGCCGGCGTGGCGCCCCATCACGACCCCGACATAGACGCCGGGCAGGGCCGCGTTGTCCAGGTTGGCGCCGGCGAAGGCCTGCGCCACAAAGCGCGCTGCGGACGGAAAGCCCGGCGTGTGGTCGTTGCCGACCAGGTCGTTGTCGATGGTCTTGGGAATGTGCAGGCAGCGCAGCGCATAGCTGGCCTTGCGCGCCTCTTCGGCCACGATGCGCACAGTGTCGGAGGAATCGTTGCCGCCGATATAGAAGAAGTGGCCGATCTCGTGCGCCCGCAGGACTTTGAAGATCTCATGGCAATAGGCCAGGTCCGGCTTGTCGCGCGTCGAACCGAGGGCCGATGACGGCGTGCTTGCCACCAGTTCCAGGTTGTGGTGGGTCTCCTGCGTCAGGTCGACGAAGTCCTCGTTGACGATGCCGCGCACCCCGTGGCGCGCGCCATAAATGCGCTCGATGGCGCCGAAGCGCCGCGCTTCCATCGCGACGCCGACCAGCGACTGGTTGATGACTGCGGTCGGGCCACCACCCTGCGCGACGAGAATCTTTCCGGATGTCATGGTCAATCTCCTTGATGCAACAGCGGTCAAGTTTAGCCTGCCGGAGGCCCCGCAATGACCAGCGCGCGACAGCGCTGTCGATTTCCGGCGGGAGCGTTTGGCCCCTATACTTTGCAGCGGCCACTACCGTTTCAACCAGCAAGCAGGGAGGATCCCATGACCATTACCGTGAACATCGATCTGGGCTACGAGTTTGACGTGAAGGCGAGCGCCACCGAGGTCTTTGACGTGCTCGCGGACGTGCCGACCTCGGCCAGCCACTTTCCAAAGGTGGACAAGCTGGTCGACCTCGGCGGGGGCGCCTATCGCTGGGAGATGGCCAAGATCGGCATCACGCAGATCAACCTGCAGACCATCTACGCCTCGAAGTATGTCTCGGACCGCGCCAAGGGCACCGTCGTCTGGACGCCGGTCAAGGGCGAGGGCAACGCGCTGGTATCGGGCAGTTGGACGATCAGCACGAAGAAGAAGGCAACCCACATCGTGCTGGAGATCCAGGGCGAGCTCAGCATTCCACTGCCCGGTCTCATGAAGATGGTCGTGGCGCCGGTGGTCGAGGGCGAGTTCGAGAAGATGATCGAGCAGTACATTGACAACCTGACCAAACGCTTCGGCGGCGAAGCCTGAAGAAAAAGCGCGTCACCTAGGGTCAATACCCTTGCCGGCCATCGGCTGCGCCTGAAGAATGGTGCTTTCCATCCGACTGGAAGGCACCATGACCGAACCCGTTACCGTCAACGCCGGCGATCTGCCACTGCAATGCTTTTACCGCTGGGAGCGTGAGCGGCGCGACCAGGTCTACCTGACGCAGCCGACCGGCGCCGGCGCGGTGCAGGACATCACTTGGGGCGAGGCCGGCGACCAGGTTCGCCGCATGGCGGCCTGGCTGCAATCGCAGGGCTGGCCCGCCGGCAGCCGCGTTGCCATCATCGGCAAAAACAGCGCGCACTGGATCCTGGCGGACCTGGCGATCCTGATGGCAGGCCATGTATCGGTCCCGCTTTACCCGACCTTCAACGGCGAAGCGCTGGCCTACACGCTGCAGCACAGCGACGCGCGCGCCTGTTTCATCGGCAAGATGGACGACATCGCCAACCTGCGCAGCGGCATCCCGGCGGGCCTGCCGCTGATCGCCCTGCAGCTGGCGCCCGCCATCGAGGCCCTGCAGTGGAACGATCTGATCCAGGCCACGCCGCCCCTGCAGGGAACGCCGGCACCGGACCCGACCGGCGTGTGCACCATCATCTACACGTCGGGCACCACCGGCAAACCCAAGGGCGTGATGCACAGCTTCAACACCATCGCCTGGGGCATCAACAGCGCCACCCGACGCATCAGGATGGACAGCGCCGACCGCTTCATCTCCTACCTGCCACTGGCCCATGTGGCCGAACGCATGCTGATCGAGCAGTGCTCGCTGCGCTACGGCGCTCACATCTTCTTCGCCGAGTCGCTCGACACCTTCATCCAGGACCTCCAGCGCGCGCGCCCCACAATCTTCTTCTCGGTGCCGCGCCTTTGGGTCAAGTTCCAGCAGGGCGTGCACGCCAAGCTGCCACCACGCAAGCTCGAGAGTCTGCTGGCGCTGCCCGTCCTCGGCAACATGGTGCGGCGCAAGATCCTCAAGGGCCTGGGCCTGGACCAGTGCCGCCTCGCCGCCGGCGGCGCCGCGCCGATGCCCGCCGACGTGCTGCGCTGGTACCGACGGCTGGGTCTTGATCTGGTCGAGGTCTACGGCATGACCGAGAACTGCGCCATCTCGCATGCCAGCCTGCCGGGCACGCTCAAGACCGGCACGGTCGGCCTGCCCTATGACGGCGTGCAGCAGCGCATCGAACCCGGCAGCGGCGAAATCCTGATGCACAGCGGCGCGCTGATGCTGGGCTATTACCGCGAGCCCGAACAGACCGCCGCCACGATCACCGCCGACTGCTGGCTGCGCACTGGCGACCAGGGCAGCATCGACGGCGATGGCTACCTGCACATCACGGGCCGCGTCAAAGACATCTTCAAGACCACCAAGGGTAAATACGTGGCGCCGTCACCGGTAGAAGACCTGCTCGTCATGCATCCGGACATCGAAGCCTGCCTAGTCACCGGCGCCAACCTGGTGCAGCCGCTGGCGCTGGTCATGCTGTCGGCGGACGCCGCGGCGCGCAGCATGTCGCTGGACAGCCGCCAGGAGTTGACGTACTCGCTGGAGCGCTACCTGACGACCGTCAATGCGCGCCTGGAGCCGCACGAACGGCTCAAATGCCTGGCCGTGCTGACCACTCCCTGGACGCCGGAGAACGGCTTTGTGACGCCCACCATGAAGGTGATACGCCGGCGCATCGAAGAGCGCTACGCGGCGCAGTACGCGCAGTGGTACGAGCAGGGCCAGCCGGTGGTCTGGAGCGGCGCCTGAGCAACTGGACCGATAATGCGTGCCAGGCCGAACGTATTCCCCCAAACACTTTCTCAGGACCACCGCAATGCATCGTGTCGCCATCAGTAGCACCGGAATCTACATCCCCCCCGAAGTCATCACGAACGAAGAACTGGTTGCATCCTTCAACCAGTTCGCCGATCAGGAAAACGCGCTGCACGCGGCCGAGATCGAGGCCGGCACGCGCACGCCCATTCCGCAGTCCAGCGTCGAGTTCATCGAAAAGGCCTCGGGCATCAAGCGCCGCTACGTGATGGAGAAATCCGGCGTGGTCGACCCGCAGCGCATGCGCCCGCGCTTCAAGGCCCGGCCCGACAGCGAGATTTCGATGATGGCCGAGATCGGCGTCGCCGCCGGGCGCGACGCGCTGGCGCGCGCCGGCAAGACGGTGCAGGACGTCGACGGCGTGATCTGCGCCGCTGCCAACATGCAGCGCGCCTACCCGGCCATGGCGGTGGAAATCCAGACCGCGCTGGGCGTCAAGGGTTTCGGCTTCGACATGAACGTGGCCTGCTCCTCGGCCACCTTCGCCATCGAGATGGCCGTCAACGCCGTCAAATGCGGCTCGGCCCGCGCCGTGCTGGTGGTGGACCCCGAGATCACCTCGCCGCACCTGGCCTGGAAAGACCGCGACTGCCACTTCATCTTCGGCGATGTCTGCACCGCGATCCTCATCGAACGCCTGGAGAACGCACCGGCGGGCGCTTTTGAAGTGCTGGGAACCCGGCTGCAAACCACCTTCTCCAACAACATACGCAACAACGCCGGCTTCATGTCGCGCTGCGAAGACCGCAACCCCGACGACCGCGACCAGCTGTTCTACCAGGAGGGCCGCAAGGTCTTCAAGGAAGTCTGCCCGATGGCGGCAGAGCACATCAGCACACACCTGGCCGAGCACGGTCTGGCACCGGCCGGCGTGCGCCGCTTCTGGCTGCACCAGGCCAATCTGGCGATGAACCAGTTGATCAGCCGCAAGCTGCTCGGGCGCGATGCAACGCCCGACGACGCGCCGGTGATCCTCGACGAATTTGCCAACACCGCTTCGGCCGGCTCCATCATCTCGTTCCACCGCCACCACGATGACATCCAGGCCGGTCAGATCGGCGTCATCTGCTCGTTCGGCGCCGGCTATTCGATAGGCAGCGCGGTGCTGCGCCGCACCTGATCGGCGCCGCGACCCAGCGCGTCAGACCAACGCGCGCTTGAGCCGGATCTCCTCGATCCGCGCGCTGCCCACGGGGACCGTCTTGATGCTGTTCATCTGGCGCTTGAAGCCGGCCAGCTCGAAAAAGCGCAGGGCGCGCTCGTCGCTCAGCGGCACCCAGACCGTGACCTGGTTGCAGCCTTCTTCCACCAGTCCTTCGCGCGCAGCATCCCACAGTGCCAGGCCCGCGCCGTGGCCCCAGTGCGCGGGCTTCAGGTAGATGGCCCAGATCTCGCCGGTGGTCGGCGGCGTGCCTGTGTCGCGCGAGCGGTCGAAGCCGACAAAGCCGACCACCTCGCCCGCATACAGGGCCACCTGTACCTGCGGCTCGCTGTATTCGATGGCGTCGCGCCAATAAGCCAGGCGCTTGTCGACGGCAATGGCACTGAGCTGGTCGCTCGCCAGCAACTCCTTGAAGGCAGCCTGGCTGGCCGTGGCATGGATATCGGCAATGGCCTTGGCGTCGCGCAGTGTGGCGGGGCGGATCTCGTAGCTGGATGAACTGGACATGGGAAGAGGCGTCGAATAACTCGGTTGTTGTGAAAAACGGAACTGGATTGTCGCCGCAATCGCGCCGGCCACAGGAAAGCTGCATGGCACGCGGCAAAGCCGATGCAATTCAACGCTTTCCTGCGCGGCCCCGAGCCGATAATTTCACTGTCCCACGAACCTGAGAAAACCCCGCATGAACCTCACCGAATCCCTGCTGCACGCGCTCAAGGCGCACGGTGCGCGCCAGATCTTTGGCATCCCCGGCGACTTCGCACTGCCCTACTTCCGCATCGTCGAGGAGTCGGCCATCCTGCCGCTCTACACGCTGTCGCACGAGCCGGGCGTGGGCTTTGCGGCGGACGCCTCGGCGCGCATCAACTGCGGCCTGGGCGTCGCGGCGGTCACCTACGGTGCCGGCGCCCTGAACATGATCAATTCGGTGGCGGCGGCGTTCGCCGAGAAGTCACCGCTCGTGGTGCTGTCGGGCGGACCCGGCAAGGGCGAATCGCGCTCCGGCCTGCTGCTGCACCACCAGGCCAAGACGCTCGATTCGCAGTTCCAGATCTTCAAGGAAATCACCTGCGACCAGGTGCGCCTGGACGATGCCAAGCGCGCACCGGCCGATATCGCCCGCGTGCTGGCGAGCTGCCTGCGCCGCTCGGAGCCGGTCTACATCGAGATCCCGCGCGACATGGTTGCGCTGCCGTGCGAGCCGGTCGTGGCCGAGATCGACCTGCCACCGGATCAGGACGCGCTCAATGCCTGCGTCGACGAGATTCTGGAGCGTCTGGCGCAGGCGCGCTCGCCGGTGCTGATGGCCGGCGTCGAAGTGCGGCGCTATGGCATCGAGGCCAAGGTGGCCGAGCTGTCACGGCGTCTGGGCATGCCGGTGGTGACGAGCTTCATGGGCCGCGGTCTGCTGGCCGAAGAAGACGCGCCGCTGGTGGGCACCTACATGGGCGTGGCCGGTTTTCCGGAGGTCACGCAGCTGGTGGAAAGCTCGGACGGCCTGTTCCTGCTCGGCGAGATCATCTGCGACACGAACTTCGCCGTGTCGGAAACCAAGATCGACATGCGCAAGACGATCCAGGCGCTCGATGGCCGCGTCAACATCGGCTACCACAGCTACGCCAACCTGCCGCTGGCCGCGCTGGTGCAGCGCATGCTCGAGCGCTGCGGCGCAGTGGAAAAAGTGTTCGACGTAAAACGCCAGGTTTTCCCCTACGGCCTGCCATCCGATGACGCGACCATCACGCCAACCGACATCGCCACCGCCGTCAACGACCTGATGCGCGCGCACGGCAAGATGCCGATCGCATCCGACATGGGCGACTGCCTGTTCACGGCGATGGAAATCGAGCATACGGCCCTGGTGGCGCCGGGCTACTACGCCACCATGGGCTACGGCGTGCCGGCCGGTCTGGGCCTGCAGGCCGCCACCGGCCAGCGCCCGCTGATCCTGGTCGGTGATGGCGCGTTCCAGATGACAGGCTGGGAACTGGGCAACTGCAAGCGCTACGGCTGGGACCCGATCGTGCTGCTATTCAACAACGCCAGCTGGGAAATGCTGCGCACCTTCCAGCCCGAATCAAGCTTCAACGACCTGGGCCACTGGGGCTTTGCCGAAATGGCCGCCGGCATGGGCGGCGACGGCGTGCGCGTCAACACGCGTGCCGAGTTGAAGGCGGCGCTTCAAAAGGCGGTTGCGACACGCGGGCGCTTCCAGCTGATCGACATCACAATCCCGCGCGGCGTGCTCTCGGAGACGCTGGCGCGCTTTGTCGCCGGCGTCAAGCGGCTCAACGCCGTCAAGTAGGGTGGTCCCTCAAACCCAGGCGCACTCGCAGGTGAAATGCCGCAGGAATTGCGGCTGCTTGGTGATCTTCACGCCGCGGATGCTAGCGGACTTTTGCTTGACCTCATCGATGACTTCGGCCGCGTAGTCAAAGTGCGACTGCGTGTACATGCGCCGCGGAAAAGCCAGGCGCACCAGCTCCATGCTGTGGTATGTCTCGGTACCGTCGGGCAGGCGCTTGCCGAACATCACGGAGCCGATCTCGACGCCGCGAATGCCGCCTTCGAGATACAGCGCATTGCACAGCGCCCAAGCCGGGTAATGCGCCACCGGCATATTCGGCAGCACGGTGCGCGCATCGATGTAGACCGCATGACCGCCGGTCGGCTTGACGAAGCCGACGCCCGAGGCCTCCAGCCGCTCGCCGAGGTACTCGGCCGTGCGCAGGCGGTAGCGCAGGTAGTCTTCCTGCATGCCCTCCTCGAGGCCGACAGCGAGCGCCTCCAGGTCGCGCCCCGCCAGTCCGCCGTAGGTGGGGAAGCCCTCGGTCATGATCAGCACGTTGCGTACGGCGTCCATCCACTCCTCGCTGCGCAGCACGATGAAGCCGCCGATGTTGACCATGCCGTCCTTCTTGGCGCTCATGGTCGCTCCGTCGGCGTAGGAGAACATCTCCTGCACGATGGCCTTGATTGGCGTGTTCTCGTAGCCGCTCTCCCGCATCTTGATGAACATGGCGTTCTCGGCGAAGCGGCAGACGTCCATGATGAAGGGCTTGCCGTACTTCTTGAGCAGCGCGGCGTAGGCGCGGATGTTGGCCATCGAGACCGGCTGCCCGCCGCCGGTGTTGTTGGTCACCGTGAGCATGCCGAACGGAATGCGCTCGCCGTGCGCCTGCAACAGCGCCTCGACCTTGGCCAGATCTATATTGCCCTTGAACGGGTAGATTAGCGCCGGCTGCAGGCCTTCGGAAATCACAAGGTCCTGCGCCTCAACGCCGATGTACTCGAGGTTGGCGCGCGTGGTGTCGAAGTGCGAATTGTTGGGCACCAGGTCACCCTTCTTGCATACAGCCGTGAACAGCACCTTCTCGGCCGCGCGCCCCTGATGCGTCGGCACGAAGTGCTGCATGCCGGTGATACCCTGAATCACCGCTTCGAGCCGGTAGAAGCTGCGCGCGCCGGCGTAGCTCTCGTCGCCCTCCATGATCGCGCCCCATTGCCGGGAGGACATGGCGCCGGTGCCGGAATCAGTCAGCCAGTCGATCAGCACATCCTCGGCGCGCAGCTTGAAGACGTTGAGCTTGGCCGCCTCAAGCAATTGCTCGCGCTCGGCGCGCGTGGTCATGCGGATCGGCTCGACGCTCTTGATGCGAAAGGGTTCAATCAGGGTTTTGGGCATGGCAGTGGGCTCGGAGTTGAGAATCAGGGCGTGAAGGTAGCACCGCCGAAAACAGCGTGGTGTCGGCTATTGCCAACAGATCGAAAATATTTCCGTGCCGGCACGATAATCAAACCATCCCGTCCCGCCATCAGTGGACAAAGCCCCTAACCCCCCAGGAGAAAAAAATGGCAAAAGGTCAACAAAGCAACAAGATGGTCAAGAAGCCGAAGAAAGACACGGCACCGCCGAAACCGGTGTCACCCGACGCCGTGCGCCCCACCATCACAACCGTCGTGCCGGTACGCGGCAAGGCGAAGAATGCCCCCGGAAAGAACTGACTTGCGGAATTGACACGGCTGGGGCTGGGCGAATGCCGGGCGCTCCGCGTCCTTTGGACTTCTTGATGTCGCGCCCGACATTCACCCAACCCCAGCCTCGCCGTGTTGGCAAACCATCATGGTGAGCGCTGAACTGCGCGTGCTCTACGTCGACGCTGCCGTGCTGGCGCTCGACAAACCGGCCGGCCTGCTTTCGGTGCCCGGACGCGGCGCTGACAAGCAGGACTGCCTGAGCGCGCGGGCGCAGCGCCAGTACCCCGATGCCCTGATCACGCACCGCCTGGATCAGGCAACTTCCGGTTTAATGATCATGGCGCGCGGCGCGGAGCCGAACCGCCAACTCAGCGCCGCCTTCGCCGACCGCAGCGTTGACAAGCGCTACATCGCGGTGGTTAAAGGCATTCTTGCGGCTCCCGATAATGAATGGGGGGTGATCGACCTGCCGATCAGCCTGGACTGGCCGAACCGGCCGCGGCGCATCATCGACCCGCAAAACGGCAAGCCCAGCACGACGCGCTGGCGCGTGCTGGCACACGATGAAGCCAATCAAACCACCCGTCTTGAACTCGAACCCCTGACCGGTCGCTCGCACCAGTTGCGCGTGCACCTGCAGGCCCTGGGCCACCCTATCGTGGGCGACACGATCTACGGCAGCCAGGCCGCCAGCGCAGCGGCGCGCATGCTGCTGCATGCCCAGTCGCTCAAACTGCGCCACCCGGTCAGCTGCGAGGCCATGCACTTTGTCAGCGACGCGCCCTTTTGAGAGGCCGACACCCGAAGCGTGATCGCACTGCCAGCAGCGCGAGGCTTGTTTCCAGGGGCGCGCATCTGTTGCGCGGCACCCCGCAGATAGCCGGCTGAGGCCACGAGGCCAGGCCAATGCTGACCCGCCACGCACTCCAATCCCTGATGGACAACGCCGGCGCAGAAGTGCGCGTGGAACCTCCCGTCCCTGGCGCAGGCGGTGTTAGCATCCAGTCCCCGATCCCCCAGCCAAAGAACACCATGTCCGATGCCATTGCGACCGAAAAAGAGAAAGACAACAAGCTCAGCAAACGCATAGGTCACCTCGCCAGCACTGGGGGGTTCCCGGCAATGATTGTTGCCTTCGCCGGTGACGTTCTTGGGCCCAAGGGAGGCTGGATTGCAGTTGGCTTAATCGGCGTGGTTGCGATCGTGCTTGCCGCATACCTGCTCTTCTCACTGTCAAATCCAGCAACGGAGGGCCGCGCCCCATGGTGGTACAAACTGACCAATGGCGACAAGGAGCTCAATTGGATTTGGGGCTCGCAGCCGGCGTTTTTTGCCCACGGCATCCATGTCGTCGCCTTTTTTGGCGTGCTCTGTCTGTTCAGTGCCGGAAAGACTTACGCCGCCCTTGATGCTGGTGGGTATATTGGGAAGAACATCGATGCCGTCGCTGCGGCGCAGAAACAGTTGGGAATTTCCCAGGCGATGCTGACGGAGCAGAAAAAGACCAATGAGCAGCTGGCGTCAATCGATTCCAAGGCGACAAATTTCAAGAAGGAAAGCAGCGACGATCCGCGCAAGGAACTGAGCAACCGCGGGGTTGCCTGGGAGAACTTCCGTCTGACCCGGGCCATCGCCTCGGCAGATTTGCCAACGGTCGAGCTATTCCTGAAAGGGGGTATGCCGATCGCGACGGCCGATGCGGTGGCGGCGTTTGACGGGTCGAACAATGCGGTGCGAGACCTTGTTGTCGCCTACAAGAACCTGTTCAATGCACAAGAATGCCAAAGTTTTGTCAGCCGCGTCAAGCAAAACGCGGTTCTTTCGGCGGATCGGTCAGCCGAAGGCCTGATCAAACAATTGTGCTCAAACGCCGAGACCAGGAGTTACCTTGAGAAGGAGCTGGGGCAAGCCAAAGACCAGCAGGCACGTGCGCTGGCGGCCTACAACGCAGAACTGGCCAAGGTCAGGAGCCCCCAAAAATGCCTAGATGATGAGACAAAGGATGGCGGCAGACGCTTGATGGACGAGGCCAGTCAATTCAACCGGACCTCGGTCATGACCTATTCCTTGCGCCAGTCCATGCTTGCGGATATCAACGCCAAGCTCATGTTCGGCAATGCGAATATCCGCGATGATGTGAAGAAATATGTAAGCGCTCTTTTGACTACGTCATTGCGTAGCGCGGCGATTTGAAGTTGGGATTTTCCGGCGATGAAGGCGACTGCCGACTATTCAGTCAAGTGCCAACGCAATGTTCCAGGGCAGCAAAGCCTCG